>LXNI01000434.1_pt1 | contig 48525 bp, 45 predicted proteins | sample 809091 | NCBI WGS metagenome assembly LXNI01 (sample SAMN04870527, study PRJNA318959) | sponge metagenome | biome: 01000161; feature: marine sponge reef; material: water | host: Sarcotragus foetidus | place: Greece: Milos, Mediterranean Sea | collected 2013-05-29 | depth 5-7 m
ATGCCAACCATCAGCAGGTTGGCGGCCACGCTGTTGCTGGCCATGTAGGCGATGGGACCGCCGGGTTCGCCGTGATTCCTTCCGTTCGAAGTCATTGTGCCGGTTCAGCCTCGGTCGGAACGGGGATCGTCGTTATCGGGACGCGACAGCGTGACACTGGCAAAATACTCAAGCAACGGGAGTGCCGCAGGACGTGAGGACGGATGACGAAGTCGTAACATGCTTCCGCGATGGATGCGTTTGCCGGTGCTTGCGGCGTCGCAGATTCAGACGGGAAGAGTACGCCCGTGTAATCGGTCTGCGCACCGAGAGACGAGAGAGCGAACTCCCACTACTACGCACTTTGCGTCCGAAGTACTCCGGGGTGTAGTGGCTGGGGTACGTGCCAAGACACTGGGAGAAACGGTGTCTGCCGCGAAGCCGGACAGGTAGGACGTCACCACCAGGTCGGGCAGGCCGCTGTGGTCCAGATCGCCGTCCCGGTCGTAGTCAAACCACGCGACGCGCACGGTGCGGCGGGGAGCGCCGAGCCGTATTGTCCCTTTTCCAAAGGGGGGTTGTCGTTGAAGAAAGGTTGGAGGACGGTCTCCCTCGCCTCGGAGCGGGGAAGTTCGACCGCTGTCCTCCTCCCTCACCTTCTCCCCCCGAATGGAAGCTCAAGAAAATTTTGGGGGGAGATGCGCCCCGGGACGGGAACCGGGAGACGGGAGAACCGACCCCCACCCTCCTCCCCCTCTTGGTGACGGTTTTCCCCCCATCGAGGGGGGCCGCTCCCTCCCCCAGAAGGCGAAGGAGGAGTCACCCGATGACGTCGATGTACGACAGGTGGAGAGACGACCAAGAGCACGGAGACGCAGGAGTAACTACCGGCCCCGTCTCTCTCGCCGCCATCGCGGCCGGCCTGCACGCCTACGGCGAGAAGGAACCCTTCGAGCGCTACCTCAACCTCCGTGACGAGGAGGCGCTGGCGCGCTGGAAGGAGTGGATGCGCCGCTACCTCCGACGCCGCGCGGAGGAGGAGGCGCGCGCGGGGGAGCGGGAGGCGGAGGCGGAGGAGGCGGAGGGCCGCGCGGCGGAGGAGGGGGAGAGGCCGTGAACGGCCGCGGGGACCCCTGTCCGCCCACGGCGGCGGCCCTCCGTAACCGTAGACGCTGGCTGCGCGGATCATCGCCGACCTCATGACCCCCGGCCGCCGGCGCTTCGACCCCACGCTACATCTAGGGGGGCCGCTCCCTCCCCCAGAAGGCGAAGGAGGAGTCACCCGATGACGTCAATGTACGATAGGTGGAGAGACGACGAAGAGCACGGAGACGCAGGAGTAACTACCGGCCCCGTCTCTCTCGTCGCCATCGCCGCCGGCCTCTCCGCCTACGGCGAGAAGGAACCCTTCGAGCGCTACCTCAACCTCCAGGACGACGAGGCGCTGGCGCGCTGGGAGGAATGGATGCGCCGCTACCTCCGACGCCGCGAGGCGGAGAGGGAGCGGAAGACGGAGGGCCGCGCGGAGTCGGCGGAGGCGGAGGAGGGGGAGAGGCTGTGAACGGCCGCGGGGACCCCTGTCCGCCCACGGCGGCGGCCCTCCGTAACCGTAGCGGTAGTCCTCCTTCCTACCTGCACTCCCCGACATGAGACTCCTGCCCTTCCAGAGCGCGTGGCTCCGGGAGACGTGGCGGCCGGAGACGGAGATATCGGCTCTTTCCCTGCCCCGGGGAGGCGGGAAGACAACGCTGGCGGCGCGGATCATCGCCGACCTCATGACCCCCGGCCACCGGCGCTTCGACCCCACGCTAGATGTAGATGTGCCGGGAAACGCGTCGATGGTCGGACGCACCCTGGCATGGAAATCGGAAGCTTCGGACCACCAGGTTCGCCCCCTTCGGATAACGGTGGCCTCGCGCGACGGGGAGACGCGAATCCAGGCCGAAGTGCGCCTGCACCGCTACGCGGGAGAACTCTACGGCGGTGTCGTGGGCGGCGCCGGGATGGGAATCGGGCTGGGTGTCGGTCTCGCAGTCGGCCTGGGGGCGCTCGGCTCGCCGCTCTGGGGCGCGGCCTTTCCGGTCACCGTGATCGGCGGACTGTACGTGGCCATGCGCCAGGTTATGAAATCGATCGGACGCAAACGCCGCGCGGAACTGCATGCGCTGGTGGACCGGATCGCGGAGTACGTCGACCTTCGCTCCCGCCGTTGCATCACGGAAGTCGGGTAGCCGCGCGCGGAGGGTAGGGCGATGAACAGCTCGAAACAATCGGGCGGGGTGGCCTTGCGCTTGTCCGGCTCCTCCCAACTACCTACGATCCGCAGGTCAACCACACGCGGGGATTCAAGACGCTTTCTGCGTCGGGTCGCCTGCTGAATAACACAACCCAATAGCCAGACGGCTACCGGGTAGCTCCCGGGACGCCGGGGTGAATAGGCAGGACTTCCCGTGTTCCTTGCGGTGGTTGACAACGGCCCGACTGTCATCCAACCCCAGGGAAGGGAAGCTCGACGATGCAGGATTCAGAGACGGTTCTGGAGCGGCTGAAGGAACTCCCCCAACCTCCCGCCGACGGCGTGGTCAAGGGAATCGACATCGACCCGGCTGCGGCCGCGCTCGTGCAGGATCTCGACGCCTACCCACACGCCTTCGTACTCGCGTGCATCTCCGATCGTCAGGTCCCCACCAACCGCGCCTGGGAACTTCCCTGGCGACTCGGCCGAAGAGTCGGCGGGTTCGAAATCGAGACACTGCGGAGCCTGTCACCGGAGCAATGGTCAGACGCGTTGACGAACCCGAAGGCGCTGCACCGGCACCACAGGACGATGGCGGAGAATCTCCGACTGGCGATCGAGTTGATCTGCGATCGGTACGATGGGGATGCCGCGCGCATCTGGAACGACGGATGCAGCAGCGGGACCGCGGTGCGTCGCTTCCAGCAGTTTCGAGGCGTCGGCTTCAAGATCTCGAACATGGCGGTGAACATCCTCGTCCGTGACTTCGGGGTGGAGTTTGCGGATCTGTCCGCTATCGAGGTGGCTCCCGACGTTCACGTGCAGCGGGTGTTCCGTCGATTGGGTCTCGTGGCCCCCGACGCCACTCTGGAGGATGTCGCGGAGCGCGCGCGCCAGTTGATCCCGGAATGGCCGGGAATGCTGGATTGGCCCGTCTGGGAGATCGGGGCGACGTGGTGCCACGCGACCGCCCCCTCGTGCAACGCGTGTCCCATGTCTTCAGTATGCCCGTCGGCGGGAACGCTCTCGTGAGAGCTGTGAGGAGCTTGGGAAGAGGTGCCGATTCTTGATGAGATCCGTTACCGACCCGAGGCTTCACCCGCAAGGCTTCACCGCCGCGAGAGGGGTGAGCTGTAGGACACCGTCGAGAGGATCGCATGAAGACCGTCATACCGGGGCCGTCTGATTGAGTTCGTACGGGCGCTGGAGGATGCCTGGCGCAAGCACGAACACTGGGTGTCCGACGAGCAAGAGGGCCTTGACTGACCCCGACTGTGAAGGTCAGTAGACGAAACCGCTGGGGCCGGTGCAGATCTCGGTGGTTGAGGTCTCGCAGGTGTAGCTGTCGCCGTGGTAGGTGTCCGTGGCTCGGTAGATCGTCTCCCGGCCGACGGGATGGTGGATGTACAGGACGACCCTCCTGCTCGTTCCGGTTTCGGAGTAGGCCGGTTGCCACGTGCGAGAAGCCGGGCCGTGCCAAATCCAGCCTCCCGGTGGTGTATCGCCCTTGGAATCCCGCGTGCACTCGGCCTCTCGCGGGGGCTTGGCGATGATCTTCTGATCGGTCCAGACGCAGCCGTGCCACCGGGCCCCGAACTCCGCCGCCTCGCGGCACAGGACCGACGCGGAGAGGTAGGACCAGGGACTCCCGTCCCCCTCGATCGCCTCCATCAGCGGGATCGCCCCCGGCGGTTTCGGCGGGTCCAGGAACCCGTCATCGAGCCTGGGGCAGTCCTCCGGCGCGAGCAGCGGGGCGTCGGCGGGCACCGCCCAGATGATGCCGTTGCCGTCGCCGCCAGCCCGGAACTCGTAGGCGTGCGCAGCAAATCCCGCCTTGAGCCGAAGCGCCTTGAAGACACCGATCAGATCGTTCGGGTCGCAATCGCTGACGGACCAGCCGTTGCGCTTCTCCGGTTCCAGCCAGGGGTCCTCAGGTTCGGTCGGCTCAGTGAACTCGGCGGGCGCTCGGGCCCGTGCAGCGGCGTTCCGCAGGCGATTCACCCGGGAGATGGAGAATGTCACGGACGTCATTCGTTCCTCGAAATCACACCGGTCAGTGTTCAGGCGTACCGCATTAGGCTGCCACGACGGCGCGGGGTCACGCGAGTTGCGCGAGGCTCCCTCTCCGTGGCAGGGCGATCCAGCCTTCCTCCCTGGCCAGCTCCTGATCGGCCGGCGGGATCGGTTCGCAGCGACCGATGGCGGCGGCTCGGGCGACGAGGGCTGCCACGAGCGCGTCGAGAACGTCGTCCGAGGCCGTACACCCAGCCCAATCCGCCTCCGAGAGCATGAGCCAGCCCGCAGTCCGCTTGGCAAGGTCGCCTACGAGCCGGGCCCGAACCTCCGCTCCCTTCGCGCGCTTGTAGCCGCGCGAGGGGAAGCCCCATACGTGGAGGGCGGCCGCGGGGTAGACTTCGACGAAGCGGTCGCCGCCGCTCCGGTCGATGATTTCACCGGTGGCCGCCGCCTCCGCGAGCAGGCGCACGGCTCGCATGGCGGTCACCGCGATCAGATCCGTCGAGACGCTGAGCGGCCATCGACCCAGCTTCTCCTTCGCGAGCTCATCCGTCCGCCGAAACCGAAGGTGGGGCACGTCGGCGGAAGGCCAGACCGTCTCTGCTGAGTAGGCGGCGACGGCTCGGGTGAAGGGCGCGGGCCAGCCGAAGGGGGCATCGATGCCGACCTTGTCCGCGCGCCCGAACAGCGCATGCAGGTCGGCGTCCGTCGCGCCCCGCGACAGCGATTCGACGTGTGCCGATCCGAGTTCCCAACGAATCAGGCAGGTGGTGGTCCGCTTCGGCTGCGATGCGAGATCGACCCCGAGCGTGACCATCAGCCGAGACGGCGATACCGATCCAACGCGCGCTGGCCTCGGCTGCTGACAGATGGTTTGTGACCATCTTGAACGCGTTGTTCACGCCCCACGCATACCCGAGATCGACGATCGCCTCACCTGAGGGTTCAATGAGCCGCCGAACGGGAATCTTGACCCCGTTCGCCAACTCTACGAGTTCATGGATCCCGGCCACCGTCAAAGAGCACAATCGGCGCGCAGCATTCGATCGCCCTCCGCAACATGAGGGGCGCGAGGCGCGCCGGCCGCCGGGTCGAAATCGTTCACCGCACCACCTTACCGTGTCGGTCTACTTCTGCGATCCGCGCAGCCCCTGGCCGCGCGGGACCAGCGAGAACACCAACGGCCTGCTCCGCCAATACTTCCCCAACGGCACCGACCTCTCCGCCCACTAACAGGCCAACCGCGATGCCGTCGCCCAGCAGCTCAACGGCCGCTCTCGACAAACCCTCGACTGGCTGAAACCATGTGAAATCTTCGCTAGGACCGTTGCGTTGGCCACTTGAGACCGCCGGGGTAACTCCAGTCCGGGAACGGATCAACTACTACAAGCGGGCGCGTCGCCACTCCTCTCTCGGAGAGCGGCTGCCCCGGCGGATCATGGAGGACTGCTGCCGAGAGGGCTGAGCAGAACAATAAACCCGGAGGTCAAGTGTCCAACTCTTGGGAGTCACTTCAGCCGGCGCTCCGTTGAGTGTACGTTACGGGGCTTATCCAAGATTGTCACGTGCTTCTTGGTTTGGATATGAATCCATGTTCACCGTATTTGGAAAAATAGTAGTATACGGCCCCTGTCGCGACCTGGAGCATCGGTCCCTTCATTTCGTCAGCTGTCCACGCAGCATGACGAAAAAAGAAACTGCCGCGATCGAAGCGGACATGCGGCAGTCCCTCCGCGTGAAGATGAATCTCGTTCAGTCGCCCGAACATCGCGATGGTTGTCACGCGATCCAAGATACTCGAGTCGTCAGCAAAATCACATCCATCGCCAAAACAGATAAAAGGGAAAATATTCTCTGTGATCATCGCCGTGCGGAAACCAATCACATTCTTCCCCAGTCGTTCAATAGCATTGCCTTGGGCCTGTTTGGGCTTGCCTTCCGCTGCGCGGAGATCGTTGGTCCCTTGATTCTTCACTTCGGTGATCAGAATCGGATACGTCGTGTCGTCGTCGCGGCGAATTGACAGAATGCCTCCGTCTGGCCGCATGTTGGTCCGGTCAAAATGATGATGGAACTCGACGGACGGGATTCTTCCTCGAAGGTGTCTGACGATATCTCTCAGATACCAGGTCTTTTGAAAATGCAATGTGATCCCAAATCGATCAATGAGCGTTGTTTCAACGTACTCCAATGCTGGCTTGAGTCGTGCTTCTTGCCTTTTTGATTTGAGGTTGATTACGGTGCCTGTGCGTTGAACACGTAGATCGGCTTTACGCGCCATCATGTCACCTCAACCAGAAAAAGATATTCGGTTACGTGCAGTGGTCGGCCGGCAAGATTCCGACACGCCCGGAACGTGTTGTATTGCTTCTCGAAGACACTGAGGCGACCGATGGATCGCAGCATATCGACCATGTCATCGATCGCAATGAACCCTTCAGCATTGTATGATATGATCATGTATTTGGCACGAATCTGTGTGACGAGATCCCAAAAAGCGGCCCGGGCGTGCGGGCGCTTATTGTAGCGCGAACGCCGCCAATCACGGGGGATTCCAGCAACGCGACTCACGTCGGCCGGTCTGCAGTAGTTGGCAATCAGGTTGAGCATGAAGTAATTCGATCCGTACGGATGTTGGTTGTAGGGTGGATCTAGGTAGGCAAGGTCGATCTCTGGGAGCAGTCTGGCGATAGCATTCGCGTCACCTTGGCGAATGTCCACGGTCGACCGAAACCGACTGAAAATTGGTATCGGCACGTTGATGGGAGCGCAGATGCGGGTGAGGGCATTAGCGCCACGGCCGCCGTACTTCCCGATTCCAACGGCGTCTTTATAAAAACCCTTGAATACTCCTGCGGTATTGGCGTGGACAGATGCGGCAGCCAGAAGAGGAGCTAAGAGGAAGGGCTGCAAATCGTCGGGAATAGTATCAATAAACTGCCTGGCAGTGTCGATCCTCCGGGCATTGTTGGGAGTGTAGAACACGCGCTCGCCGCGTTCGATAGCGGACTCGTCGCGGGGTGCATAGAGTTCCGACACGAACCCGGCTTCGAGCGCCGTGGGGGACTCGAGAAGCAGTGCAAGCTGACGGTTGTATGCCAAAATAGCGGCGTGATCTACGTCGTCGCGATTAGCGAGATAGCATTTCCCAAGGGGAACAGTGTAATCCTCGAGGTCGTTCACGATTAGGCGCGACGCATGTCGTTTCATGTAGCGAGCGACGACGCCTGAGCCGGTGAAAGGCTCGAAGATCTCGAGGCGGTCCTTTCTTAGACGGTCCTTCACAAGCCGAATGGCGCGCCCGATGAACGGAAGGAGGGAACGCTTGTTGCCGAGGTACGTGATGATCTGCCGCGAGAGATAGGCGGGATGCTCTTGAAATTCGTCCACTCCGGAGTCGAAGAGATGGGCTTGATGGACCGTGGACAAGTGAGACGTCCTAGGGATGGTGGTAACTTGCGACCTCCGCGGTGGCAGGCGTACGAGGATTTGCGAACGGGTACGGGCAGGATAGGGTCATGACCGCGGCGGTACAAGTCGGATGAGGCGAACAAGTGGTCGATGGCGCGGGGAGACTGGGTGCGGGCGTCACCTGCTTCTCGGTTGATCTTCTTGCGGTTGCGAGGCCTCAGCATCGTCATCTTCTCCGTCGGTCTGGGGTGAGCTCCCAATGTTGCGGCTGCGGTGCGGGCGGCGCTGGTTGTAGGTCTCGTTGCGAATGCGGAAGTCTCCTTCTGTATTCTCCGCCACGGACTAGTAACTACGTGGTCCGTCGCTTCACCCGCTCTGACACCGCGCGCCAGAGGCTCGGCCGACCGCTCCCTAAACCGAGGCGGCAACTAGGGCTGTGGCACCCAGAATCAACCCTCTCAACCGCCTCCGGATCGCCTTCCACTCCTGCCCCAGATCCACCGAACAGACCCGGATCGCCCGTCCCATCAATTCGAACCGGTAGTCGAATTCACCGTCGACCGCCGCATACAGCAACCACCCCTCCGGCTCCGGTTCACCCGGCGGCGTCCCTTCCGCCCAGTTCATCGCATACGCGAAGATCTGGTAGAGATTTCCCGAGTGTACGCGCTCGCCGTCATACCGCCGGTCCAGCGGATTCTTGTAGAACTTGGTGTCCACGATGATCGTCCTGTCCGGCGACCGTAGCACGACATCGGTCCGCATTCCCGGCAAGTGCCGGAGATCCGTTTCGATCCCCACCGCTCCGAACCAGTCAATCTCGGGGGCGTCAACGGCGTAGTTCGTCTCCCGTTCATAGAATCTCCGCACGAACTGCTCGAAGAGGAGACCCATCTTCTGCTCGTCCTCGCGGAAGTCGTAGAACTCCGCCGTCCCCTCTTCCTGGTTGACCAGGAGGTTGTCGTAGATGATGCGGCACAGGTGCAGAAGGAAGCTGTAGAACTGGTTGTTCCGGTGGATTCGCACGGTGCGGAACAGCCGGGGCCGCAAAGGTACGTCGGACACGGCATCGAGCTTCCGGTAGAGTCGCCCGGCGCGCCGTCGCTGCTCCGGGTCCAGGCTGGTCACGAACCCGAGCTGCCGCAGCGTCGCCTTCAGGATCTGGTTCTGAGGCACGTCGTAGCTGAGTTCGTCGAAGGCGCAGTGCGTCTTCCCGGTCAGCAGCAGATTCCTCTTCACCGTGGTTGCTAGGTCGAGCTTCCCCTTGAGGCCCCTGATGTCCTCGCTCACGGCGAGGTAGTCCCGGTCCAACCCCCGCGAGATGAGCCGCGCGACGCCCTCGTTGAGGACCTTGGCGAAGAGGTCGACCATCCCGCTGAACTCCTCGGAGCCGACATCGACCGTCTCCCCCTCGCGGACGTAATCCCACGCGTAGCAGAGGAGGTAGTAGATGTTCCGGACCGGGATGTTCACGCCAGGAGCTGCCTGGTCAGTTTGTCCACATGCTCGGGACGGTCGAACCAGTATTCGCGCAGCAGCGGCTCGATCTCTCGCCGGACGACCCCCTCGTACCAGGACTCGTCCAGTTGTTCATCGGCTTCGCGCGGGCAGAAGAAGCTGTGGCCGATCTCGAACCCGGGACCGAGGTTCTTGCGCTCGTCGCGAATCGCCGCGTTGAGGGTCGAGAGTCGGTCCACGATCCTGTTTACGAGGGGTTCCTCGACGTCAGCCTCCAGCAGGTGATCGCTGAACTGATCGGTGCCGAACGCCGGATCGAGGCGGATGAAGGCGAACCGTCGGCGGAGGGCGTAGTCCACCATGGCGAGAGACCGGTCGGCGGTGTTCATCATCCCGATCAGGAAGACGTTGTCGGGGACGTAGAAGGGTTCGTCGTCGGGCGAATACGTCAGCGGAACGGCGTACTCTGACTCACGCTTGTCGGGCTCGATCAACATCATGATCTCCCCGAAGATCTTGGTCAGGTTCCCGCGATTCACCTCGTCGATGATGAACACGTACCGGTTGTCGGGATCCTCGGCGGCCTCGCGGCAGAAGGTGTAGAAGACCCCGTTCCGAAGTTCGAAGCCTCCATCGTCGTGCGGTCGATACCCCTGGATGAAGTCCTCGTACGCATAACTCTGATGAAACTGGATCATTCGCACCCGCTCCGGGACCTTGTACCCGATCAAGCGATAGGCCAGACGCTTCGCGATGAAGGTTTTGCCGACCCCCGGGGGACCCTCAAGCACGATGTTCATCTTGCGCTCGAACGTGTCCATGATCTCGTGGAACTTCGCCTGGTCCAGGAACAGATCCTTCAGAGCCTCCTCGGGTGGATAAGGCTCTTCAACGTCCGGGGGAGGAGGGGGCGGACCGTTTCCGTCGATGAAGCCAAGAGCGAACTGAAGCCATTTGTGATAGATCGGCTGACTAAAGTCCGTCAGCGTCTTGTTCGTGATCCACTGGTGTTTCTCAAGCCGCCACGTCCCCAGCTTCTCCCACTGCACCTGGCGCACATGCTTGGCCTCGGGCCGCTCCCCATCGAACTCGTACTCGGACGTAATCTGGCCGTAACCGAGTAACGCCGACCTCCCCTTCTTGACTATCACATGGTCACCCGGTTGCATCTTGTGAGCAAACTGGTAGCACGCGAGCGAGTCCATGATCGGGTTGGGCCGGCCGTAGACGTCACGGAGCATCTCGTGGATGCTCTCTCTTGTCGACAGCTCCCTCAGGTCTCCCAGGTCATCCCAACCAATCGCGATCAAGTCCATGCGCCGGAAATCATCCCACCAACGAGCGTTCTGGCCGGCGGACAGCACCCAAACGCTGGTCTCGCCAAAGCGTTGCGTGTACCACTCATCGGCATTTCCCCCTCCACCGTTCTCACTGCCGTTCGGCGGTGGTTCGGGTTGCCATATGCTGCGGAGAGGCTCGTCGTAGAGGCTGAGATCCTGGTGATCTCCTTCTTCCACGAGTCGCTCGCGGACCCAGCCGATCTGCCGATCCATCTCGAGCCTGTCCAAATAGTCTACTCTCTCCGGATCCCGTCCGTACTTGCTTCTGAACGCCTTCACAATCATGCGTTTGTGATAGTTCGTTGCCACCGGCTCAAAGTGCTCTGGGAACAAGAAATAGCAGAGGATGTGACGCAGCTGTCGATTCTGCGTGTCATCGAGACCGAGAAGCCACTCTGCGAACAACCAGGGATCGGTGAGACGGGCTTCACGTTCCGGCTCCACCAGACTTTTCCACGCCTCCATGGCACGGACAAGAAACAGGAACTCACGCCATCTGAGTGTATTGTAGGCCGTTCCAGGATGGAGGAGACCTTCGTTGAGGGCTTCTTCCAACTCGAGCTGAGCCTCAGGAAGTCGCTCGCCCGACCATTCCCAGACCGTGCGAATCTGCCGACGCCTCGTCGCCGGGTGCATCGCGCGGCGAATCAGAGGTACGTACATGACCCAGAGCATCTCTGCAGCGAGCTGCTTTGCGCTCCCGGGTGCAGGCGACAACTGGTGTTCGAGTTTTTCGAAGAAACTTCCCTTCCCTTCGTCTAGGTTATCGGCGTAGTACTGAACCAGGTAGCCAACATTCTCCGCAGTCCAAAGCGATTTCTCGGTGAACACGGATCCGTCATTTCGGAGGCAGCGCTCTCGCCATCGGGCAGCCGCGCGGAGTACAGGGTGGTCAGGTGTAGGTCGTGGCATCGTGAGGCCTGTCTTTCTGTGGCTGGAGGATCTCTCCGATAGTGCGCCGTTGGACGGTCAGGCTCATGAACTCCCGATCTGGGCAGATCCACGGCCGCGACAGGAGTCTAATTGCCTCGTGAGTCTACCAAATGGCTGGTGAGTCTACCAGCGACCCACGGGCTCCCGCTCGCCCCGACGGATAATATGCGTCGGGGCTGCCCGAGGTTGTCGTACCGCGTCCTACGGCATCATCCCGGCCACGGCCCGCATCCGCTCCGCCAGGTTCCGGATGGCGCCGATGTAGACGCGCTCCCATCCGGGGAGATCTGCCCGGTCGTCCGTCTCGATCTCGTAGCGGAGCCCCGGCAGCATCCACGAGGCGTAGCCGCTGAACGGGTCCGGCGAGACATAGATCGAGCGGCTCCACGGCCGGCCCTGGAGTCCCCGGTCGTTCAGCCAGGCCTTCTCCAGTCCGATCAGCGCCCGGTTTACCGCCTCGGCGCTGGCCGCGTCCACCTCCCCCGAGCCGAGCCAGCGCTCGCGCGCCGCCACCAGGGCCGCGGCGGCGTCGTCCAACTCCTGGGTGGTCTCGACGAGCCGCGACAGATCGACCTTCAGGCCGCGCTGGGCTGCGACCTCGTACAGCGTCTCGACATGGGTGCGGGTGTCGGTCGCGTAGCGGACCACGTCGTAGGGGAGCACGTCGGCGTTGGCGAATCGGAGCGCGAGGATCCCGTCGGCCCGGGCGATCATCGGCCCGTGGGCGAACGTGGTGTCCCCGAAGCGCTCATACCACGCGAAGTTGTCGTAGTTGGAGTGGTAGACGCCGCCGGGGTTGCCGGAGGAGAGCGAGCCCGACGGCACGCCCGCGTGGGTGTAGAAGCCGACATGGTCGGAGCCGCCCCCGAGGTTGCCGAGGCCCGGTTCCGCCGCCCCCTCGCCCGCGCGCGCCATCCACCAGTCGTACAGCGGCTCACCGGTGCCGGGGTACGTCACCGCCTTCGTGGCCTCGATGATCTGCCCCTTGAGCGACGGAGAGGAGGAGCTCCCGAAGTTGGCGCCCGACACGGCGGCGTCGGCGTTGATGTAGGCGATCGCGTTCGCTTCCAGCGCCTCGCGGAACTCCTCGACCCACTCGGTCGACCCGATGATGCCGTACTCCTCCGCGTCCCAGTGCGCGATCATGATCGAGCGACGCGGCCGGCACTCGTCGTCCCGCGACAGCTCGCCCAGCGCCTCGGCGAGGGTCAGCAGCATCGCGGTGCCGCCGTTCGGGTCGATGGCGCCGAAGCCCCACGGGTCGTAGTGCGCGCCCAGGATGAACCACTCGTCCGGGAACTCGCTCCCGCGCACGGTGCCCACCACGTTGGTCGCGCGGGTGAGCTTCATGGGCTGGTTGACGCGCACCCGCACCGTGAGCTCGGGGCCGCCGGTGACCCGGTAGTCCACTTCCATCCCCGCCGCCCAGCCGGGCGGAACCGCGCGGCCGGTCATGCGCGACAGGATCTCGGTGGCGGCCTCGTAGCCGACGGGCAGGACGGGGATGTTGTGCAGCGGCACTTCGGAGGGGTCGAGGCGCTCCACCTGCCGGCCGCCGTTCCGGTCGTCGCCGGGCGCGGCGTCGAGGGGCAGCGCGGGTTCGAAGGGCGTGAGCGGGTCACCGGTCCAGGGGAGTGTGAGGACGGATCCGCGCTGGATGGTCTCCCCGTTCATCATCGGGCCCTCGGGGTAGGCGTCGAGTCCCGAGAACCCGGGATCGTTGAACATGATGACGCCCGCCGCCCCCCGCTCCTCGGCGAACTTCACCTTGTAGCCGCGGAAGTTCCCCCCGTAGCGGGCGATCACGACCTTGCCGGCCAGGGAAACGCCGATCGAGTCCAGCGCCAGATAGTCCTCGCGACGGCCGTAGTTGGCGTAGACCACCTCGCCGGTGACGTCGCCCGAGCCCGAATAGGCGTTCCACCCGTTGAGCAGGTCGGGGTGGCCGGAGAAGCGGTCCTCGGCAAGCGCGGGCTCGCGGTTGGAGAGCTGCATCGCGACCGGGGTCACGATGTGCACCTCGACATCGTCGGTCAGCTCCGGCAGGTAGACGTCGTAGGGGTGCCGCGTCACCGCCAGCCCCGCCTGCTCCATCGCCCCGGCGAGGTAGTCGCCGACCCGCACCTGGGCCGCCGACCCCGCCGGGTGCGGGTTCTCGGTGATCGTGCGCAGGTGCTCGCGGAACGACTCGGCGCCGGGCAGCTCCAGGAAACGGGCCTCGCAGGCGAGCTGCGTGACGGCGCGGGCCGCGGTGAAGCCGGTCAGCGCCGGTTCCTGGGCGGGTTCCTGGGCTGACTCCTGGGCGTGCGCGAGAGCGGGGCCGGAGCGGGCCGCAAGCACGGCGGCGAGGAGGGGGGCGACGGCGAAGAGCAGCGGGGCAGCCGCGCGAGCGGGGGCGAGGGACGCTGGCATCTTGCGGATCTCCTGGCTGGTCGACGGACTAAGGGAGGCCGGGGCGGATCCCCGCCATGATAGGGGTCATCGAGCCCACGCGCCTCCACAAGAGCCGGTAGGCGCCGCCCGACCCCGCCCGCGTCATCAAGGCGCGCGACTTCGACGTGGACGTGGGGGCAGGGGACGGTCGCCATGCGCTCGTACGGCGAGTAACTCTGGAGGGTCCGCATCCCTTCGGGCGCAACGGAAGCCCGGATAGCTCCGAAAGGAGGATTCGCCAGTGGACATCAGACGCCTCGTGCAGGACTCCGATACGCCGGCCGGCCGGCTGTTCGACAAGTGCGTGCTGTTCTTGATCCTGGCCTCTCTGGTGTCGCTGTCGCTGTCGACGGTCCCCGACCTGCCGCCCGCATGGAACACGCTTCTCGCGACCGTCGAGACGGCGATCGTCGTCCTCTTCACGATCGAATACGCGCTCCGGATCTGGACTGCGGAAGACCGGTGGGGCTACGTCAGAAGCTTCTACGGTGTGGTGGATCTCCTGGCGCTGGTCCCGTTCTTCCTCACCCTCGCGTGGCCCGCGATGATCGACCTCCGCCCGGTACGGGGTCTTCGCCTGCTGCGCGTGTTCCGCGTCTTCCGGGTGGTGCAGTACAACGCCGCGATGGCTCGACTGGCCAAGGCCGTGCAGTACGCGCGCGACGAGGCGCTGGTCTTCCTGTTCGCGACTCTGGTCCTCCTCTACATCGCGGCCATGGGCATCCACCACTTCGAGTACGAGGCCCAGCCGGAGAAGTTCAAGTCCGCGTTTCACAGCCTCTGGTGGGCGGTCGTGACCCTCACCACGGTGGGTTACGGCGACGCGTACCCAGTCACCCTGGGCGGCAGGATCTTCACCTTTCTGGTCCTCATCTGCGGCATGGGGATCGTCGCCGTCCCGGCAGGCTTGATCGCCAGTGGCCTGACGCGGGCCCTGGAAGATGAACGCGCCGCCCGACGATCATGATTGAGAGGCGTCGAGCACGCCGGTCTCGGACTCCCGCCGACCGGTGCGCGGCAGGTGCGAGAGCCCGGGTGGTCCTCAGGCTGATTCACCGATTAGAGCCCAGAGGCGTGGACCTCGACGGGGACGACACGTTCTCTTCAGGGTCCCCCGAAATGGGGACACCCGCCGCTAGTACCCGGCCGTACCTTTCCCTAACTTCATGATGCGCGACGACGGGTCCGCGTGCTTTGGCGGAGCTTCTCGGCATCCCGAACGGGGGACGAACACTTGGCGAATCGACTCGGTGCCGGATCCCTCTTCTCCGGCGCGCACGCCGCAGGTCGCCAAGGGGTTGCGGTCGTCCTGGCGTGTGCAACCTGGATCGCAGGATGCGGTGACGGCTCCACGGATCCGGGCTCGCCCTCTCCGCCGCCCCCGGGGCCGCCGCAAGCGACAACGGTGACGATCACCCCGGCCGCGGTCCTGTTGACGGCCCTGGGCGCGACCCAGCAGCTGGCGGCCGAAGTGCGCGACCAGAACGATCAGGTGATGGCGGGAGTAGCGGTCACCTGGTCGAGCGGCAGCCCCGCCGTTGCGACGGTGGACGCCTCCGGGCTGGTTACGGCGGTGAGCAACGGGAGGGCTGCGATCTCGGCGGCGGCGGACGGCGCCTCCGGAACCGCGACGGTAACGGTCGATGCGTCGAGCACCGATCGCGACCGGCTGAGGACCCTGTACGACACGACCCGGGGCGACGGTTGGACCCATCGCGACAATTGGCTGACCGGCGCGCCCCTCGGCGAGTGGTACGGTGTTACGGTCAACGACGAGGGAGCGGTCATCGGGCTGGTCCTCGAGAGAAACAACCTCGCCGGACCGATCCCGTCGTCTCTCGCCGGCCTGGCCAGCCTCGAGTGGTTGCACCTCGGCGACAACGAACTGACCGGACCCATTCCGCCGCAACTTGGCGGCCTCACAGCCCTGCGGGAACTGGTTCTCGAGCTAAACACCCTCGAGGGGCCCATCCCCCCCAGCCTCGGCAGCCTCACCGAGCTCAGCCGCCTCAATCTCCTCGCCGCGGGTCTGACAGGGCCCATCCCGCCGAGCCTGGGCCGCCTGGCGAACCTGGAGGAACTCTGGCTGCATGCCAATCATCTGGCCGGTTCCATTCCTCCTGAACTCGGCGACCTTGCCAGCCTGCGAATACTCACGCTTGGCGGAGCGTTGCCGAGCGATCTCGTCGGCTCCATTCCCCCCGAACTGGGCCGTCTCGCCAATCTGGAAAGGCTATCCCTGTTCTGGACCGACCTGACGGGCCCCATTCCGCCCGAACTCGGCAATCTTCGCAACCTTCGGTGGCTGGACCTGGGCGGAAACGAACTAACCGGTCCGATTCCGCCCGAACTGGGCGATCTCGCCAACCTGCGGCGATTGCAGCTCGGCGATAACGAACTGACGGATCCGATCCCTCCGGAGCTGGGACGCCTGGCCGCGCTTGGGGAGTTGGTCCTTGGTTGGAACAACCTTGCGGGCCCGATTCCCCCCGAACTGGGCGATCTCGCTGCGCTGCAACGGTTGAATTTGGTGGTCAACAACCTGACCGGAGCCGTGCCCCCGGAGTTCGGCACGCTGGGGTCCCTGCGCGAACTTCTGCTGCGAGACAACCCCGACATGTCCGGGCCCCTTCCGGCGACAATGACACAGCTCACGTCTCTCGAAGCGTTCCAGACTCACGGGACAGGCCTCTGCGCCCCCTCCGATACCGGTTTCCTGGCATGGCTCGAGACGGTGCCGAACCAGCGAGTAGCCGTCTGCGGCGAATCCAGAAGCTTCTATCTCGTGCAGGCCGTCCAGTCGCGGGAGTTCCCCGTGGCGCTCGTCGCCGGCGAGGAAGCGCTGCTGCGCGTCTTCGTCACCGCCGGGCGCGTGAACAACGTGGGCCGTCCGCCCGTCCGCGCCGCCTTCTACCTGGACGGTGCGCTCGCCGAGGTGGTCGACATCCCGGCTGGCGCGGGGCCCGTACCGACCGCGGCAGATGAGTCTTCTCTGGCGAGAACGGCCAACGCCGTAATTCGCGGGGCGTTGATCCAGCCGGGGTTGGAGGTGGTTGTCGAGATCGACCCGGATGGAACGCTCCCGCAGGAACTGGGGATTACGAAGCGGATCCCGGAGACCGGGCGGGCGCCGTTGGACGTACGCGTGATGCCGCCGTTCGACCTCACGCTGGTGCCGTTCCTCTGGACGGAGGATCCGGACTACGCGATCCTCGTCGCCGTCAGCGATATGGCGGACGACCCCAAGCATCACGAGTTGCTCCAGCCTACCCACACGCTCCTGCCGGTCGCGGATCTGCGCTTGAGTGCGCACGAGCCTGTGATGAGTTCGAGCAGGGACGCTTTCGATCTGGTGAACCAGACGGGTGCGATCCGCCTCATGGAGGGCGGTGCGGGGTACTACATGGGCCTGATGTCGGGCCTTCCCGACGAGGGCGTCTTGGGACTTGCCGGGATTGCGGGCCGGACAAGCTTCGCGGTTCCCGACTCCCGCATCATGGCGCACGAACTCGGGCACAATCTCAGCCTCCTCCATACGGCATTCCCTCCGCCCGTGGATCCGACGTACCCCCACGCCGAAAGCACGATCGGCGCTTGGGGATACTCGCACGATGACGAGCAACTGATACCGCCGGACTGGCACGACCTCATGTCCTATTCGGATCCCGGCTGGATAAGCGACTTTCACTACAGCAAGGCCCTCCGCTTCCGGCTGGCCGATGAGGGCGCGCGGAGTGCGGCAACGGTGTCAGGGGGCGAGTCGCTACTGCTCTGGGGAGGCGTGGACGCCGCCGGAGTACCGTACCTGGAGCCCGCCTTCGTCGTCGACGCTCCGGTCGCGCCGCCCCCCGCGGGCGGAGCATACCGGATCGCGGGCGCGGACTCCGAAGGGCGTGAGCTGTTCTCGTTGAGTTTCGCCATGCCCGAAGTGGCCGACGGTGACGGCAGTTCCTCGTTCGCCTTCGTCGTGCCCGCCGATCCCGCGCGGGCGGGCGCTCTGGCGAGCATCACGCTGTCGGGCCCCGGAGGATCCGCTACGCTGGACGGGGACACGGACCGGCCGATGGCCATCCTGCGGAATCGCGCGACGGGACAGGTTCGAGCCATTCTGCGCGACGTGCGGGATCCCACCGGGACGATGGCCGATGCAGTGGCCAGGCTGGGGGCTGCGGAGGACGACCTGACGGTTCTGTTCAGCCGCGGAATCCCCGACGGCGGCCCCTGGCGCCGGTAAGCCGCCCCTTCTAGCGCGGCGTTAGTTGTCTCGGTTCTTCCGCTTCCGCTCCCGGTATTCCTCCAGGTACCCTTCCGGGAGAAAGTCCGCCGGCTTCTTTGTCGGGATTTTCCAAACCACAAGAAACAGCACAGCGTAAAGCAGTGCCAACAACACCAACGCCCCCGGGTCCCCATCATCTGTCAGTAACGCAACGAGACTGAAAAGCAGCCACACAGCGGACGCAAGTCCCAATAGCCAAAGCGAGAAGGTCTTTGCCAGGTACCCCCACAGTCCGGGTGGTGTCTCCCGTTTCAGAAAGACTCTGCGCAGTCCAACCGGCTCCAGGGAGTCAGTCTCATGGTCCTCGATTCGCTCTCTCAACCTCTGCATGGATGCGGCCCCGTCCGTAACGCGGTCGTCCTCAACCTCGCGGAGGGCGGTCTCGGCAAGTTCGTGGAAGTGCGCTCTAACGCGGTCCCGGAGCGCGGGCGGGACCCGGGTGGAAGCGAGATGTTTCGCGTCTGCCTGGGAGCCATGCTGCAAGGTCGGACGTCCCGTGGCATGTAGCAACATATGCCACATTGCCCGTGAATCCCCTAAAGACGTTCCCGCGGGAACGTCGCGGCGGAGAGAGGTCGGTTCCCTTGCTTGCTATACCTTCACCGAGCCAGCTCAGCATATGACTCCGCCTGCATCCGCCGGACGCGACCGATGAACGAGACGCTCAGGGACGAACTTCTGGAGATGGCCCGGCTGGACCGGACCGTTCGCGCCGAACTCGCGGCCTCGGGCGAGCTCTTCGACGTTGGCTACGAACCCCGGATGGCCCGCGTCCACGCGCGGAACGCGAGGCGTCTTCTCCAGATCATCGATTCGGTCGGCTGGCCGGGAACGGACCTCGTCGGCCCCGACGGGGCGGAAGCCGCCTGGATTATCCTGCAGCACGCGATCGCGGAGCCCGACCTGCTCCGGCGAGCCCTGCCTCTTCTCCAAACCGCGGCGCGCGAAGGGAGGGCATCTCCCCGGCACGCGGCGCTGCTGGAGGACCGGATCCGATTCTTCGAGGGCCGGCCCCAGCGCTACGGGACGCAGTTCGATTGGGACGCCGAGGGGAATCTGTCGCCGGGCGAAGTGGAAGATCCGCAGCGGCTGGGCGAGCGGCGGCGTGCCGTCGGACTCCCGCCACTGGCCGAGCAGATGGAGGAAGCGCGCATCCGGGCGACCTCCGAAGGAGACCGGCCGCCGGCCGATTACGAGGCGTACGCAAGAGCCCGCGACGAGTGGGCGGCAAGCGTCGGATGGCGCGCCGACTGAATGCCCGACCTCGATCGGAGTCCGCTCATCACGTTCCCGCGGGAACGTCTTCCCGCGTCGCACTCCCGGTGCGAAGCATTGCTGACGCGCGCGCCGGACCGCATGGTGGAGCGGAGCGTAGGAACTGGCAGGCGAGCACAGCCCGGACAGGGCTGAACGTGTACCAGCAATCCGGAGGAGGCTGACGTGGCAGCTTACGTGGTGATTCGGACGAAGGTTCAGGATCCCGAGGCGCATGCCGCTTTCGCGGCGGCGGCGACGGCGCTGTTGGCGCAATCCGACGGTGAATTCGTGGTCCGGGCGCGCGAGTGCGTGACGCTCGAGGGCGAGACACCCGATGTCGTCGTCGTCCAGCGTTTTCCCGACGCCGCGTCCGCGCAGGCGTTCTACGACAGCCCCGGCCATCAGCAGGCTCTGGAGAGCGCCGGGGGCGCGTTTACCCGCGAGGTCGTGATCGTCGAGGGAGCCTAGCCCCCGCCGGACTTCGCCGATGACCGACCATCGGAGTGCGCGGAAGGTCGCACTGCGAGTGGTCGGTCATCTCGCCGCCATCGTGCTCATCTATCTCATGTTCTCGTTCTCGCTGTTTCTTGGGCTCCAGGTCAGCGTGACGTACGGGAACATCGGCATGGCCGTAACGGCCGGAGCAGTCATAGTCTACGTCGTGCGGTTCATCCGACGCCGCTGACGTATTCCTGAAACCCGGACTCCGCCCTCCCCGTCCGGTTCTACCATAGTCTCCACTCGCGCCTTGATCCCGGCGCTGGGACCAGCCCGCGCACGAAAGGTGGCCGACGCCATGCTTGAGATCCGGAACCTCGTCAAGGTCTATCCCGGCCCCGTCGCCGCCCTCCAGGGAGTGTCGCTCGATGTGGGGCAGGGGATGTTCGGCCTCCTCGGCCCCAACGGGGCGGGGAAGACGACGCTCATGCGCATCGTGGCGGGGTTGCTCGAGCCGACTTCGGGCACGGTCCACTTCGACGGCGAGGACATCGTCGCCGATCCCCGCCGCATCCGGCGGCAGCTGGGCTACCTGCCGCAGGACTTCGGCTTCTACCCCCACCTCACGGGCGAATCGATGCTGCGCTTCCTGCTCGCGCTCAAGGGGGTGGAGGCGCCGCAGGGGATGAAGCGGCTCGCGGCGGAACTGCTCGACCGCGTGAACCTCTCTTACGCCGCGAAGCGCAAGGTGAAGGGTTACTCGGGCGGCATGCGGCAGCGGCTCGGGATTGCGCAGGCGCTGGCCGGCGACCCACGGATCCTGGTCGTGGACGAGCCGACGGCGGGCCTCGACCCGGAGGAGCGGCTCCGCTTCTACCGCCTGCTCGCGGAACTGGCCGAGGACCGCACCGTCCTCCTCTCCACCCACATCGTGGATGACATCTCGGTGCTCTGTCCCCGCGTCGCGATCATGTACGGCGGCCGCTTCGTGGCCGACACGACCCCCGCCGAGGCCCGGGGCCGCCTCGCGGGCACGATCTACCAGGGCGCGGTCGAGAAGGAGGATCTCGCCGCGGTCGACCGCGACTACCGGGTCACCCAGGCGATCCTCATCGAGGGCCGCAACCAGGTCCGCATCCACCTCACGGAGGGCGCGCCGCCGGACGGGTTCGAGTCGGCCGACCCTACCCTCGAGGACGCCTACCTCCTCCTCGCGCAGGAAAATGGCGTGGGGCCTGACGCCGCCGCCGCGGCTGCCTCTTGAACGCGTTCGCGCGGTTGTGGGAGGTCGCGCGACGGGAATTCAGCGCGGCGTTCCGCCGTCCGACGCAGTGGGTGCTGCTCGTGATCCTCGCGCTCATGGCCATCGAGGGGGGCGTCACCATTTCCACGGGCAGCTCCGTCGCCGGCGCCGAGCGGCCCCACATCACGTCGGTCTACAATCAGAGCATGGTCCAGGGCATCACGATGCTCGCACTCGCGGCCTGGTTCCTGGCCATCTCGTGCGGGATGGTCGTCATCCGCGACCTCGAACTGCAGGTGACGGAGGTCTTCCACTCCACACGCCTCACGCCCGGGGAGTACGCGTGGGGCAAGTTCTTCGGGGCGGTGGGCGCGTTCGCGGCCGCGTGGCTGGTCTTCCTCGTCTTCCTGGGCTTCTTCGCGCACGTCGTGCAGGGGACGGGCGGCTCGGAGGTGATCGGTCCCTTCCATCCCTGGAACTACCTCTTCCCCACGCTCCTGTTCGGGGTGCCGCAGATTCTGCTTTTCGGCGGCGCCGCCTTTTTCCTCGGCACCTGGACGCGCCGTCCGATCATCGTCTTCGCCTTCCCCATGGCGGCGGTCCTCGTCACCCTCACCTTCCTGGCCACCTGGTCGCCGGACTGGCTCTCGCCGGACGTCAACCGGCTGCTCATGCTCATCGATCCCTCCGGTTTCCGGTGGCTCGACGAGACCTACCTCGCCGTCGACCGTGGGGTCGAGTTCTACAACACGCAGCCGCTGCGGCCCGACGCGGGGTTCGTCATCAGCCGCGTGGTCGTCGCGCTGCTCGGACTCGCCGCCGTAGCGGCCGCGGTGCGCAGCTACGCCCGCAGGATGCTGGTCGGCGGGGTGGAGTTCCGCTGGCTGCGCCGACTTCGGCGCCGAAGGGCCCCCGACGCCGCTCCCGCCGTCGACCCGGCCCCCGACGGTGCCGCCGATCCCGCGCTGACTCCGGGCGTGGCGGCGGCGACTCCCCTCACCGACCTCGGGATGACGACCCGCCCGCTCGGCTTCTGGAAGAGCGCGGGCGTCATCGCGCGCGGTGAGATCCGGGACCTCGTGGTGCGGCCCGGGATGTACCTCTTCGTCCCCCTGATCCTGTTCACGGCGATCGATTCGACGCTGCTGGCGATCGGCCCCTTCAGTTCCCGTCTCCTCTATACGCCGGGCGGGATGGCGGAGGCCCAGCTCAACACGCTCAACCTCCTCCTCTGCTTCCTCCTCCTCTTCTACACGGTCGAGTCGCTGCACAAGGAACGCAGCCGACGCGTACACGAGATCTTCGGCGCCACGCCGATCGGCACCGGGGCCGTCCTCCTCGGGAAGACGCTGGGGAACAGCGTCATGGCGGGCTTCATCCTGCTCATCACGCTCGTCGCCAACGCCGTCATCCTCCTCTACCAACAGTTCTTCAGCGGAAGCCCGGTGGGCTTCGACCTCTTCCCCTTCGTCGTCGCGTGGGGGGCCGTCCTCATCCCCACCTTCATCTTCTGGACCGCGCTCATCACCGCCCTCTTCTCCCTCCTCCGCAACCGGTACGCGGTGTACGGACTCGGGGTCGGGCTCATCATCTACACCGTGTCCCGGGTGTTTACGGGCGACGGGCTCACGTGGGTGAACAACTGGCTCGGCTGGGGCGCCCTCAGCTGGAGCGACATGGGCACCTTCACCCTGCACGGCACCCCGCTGCTGCTCAACCGGCTCCTGTACCTGAGTCTGGTGCCGGTTCTCGTCGCGCTCGCGGTGAAGTGGTACGGGCGGCAGGACTTCGACGCGGTGGGGATCATCCACCGCCTGCGCCCGAAGCCGCTCCTTCTCGGCGCCCTACGCCTCTTCCCGCTGGCCGTCCCGGCGATCGTCCTCGCCTCGATCCTCGCCGTCGGGGGCGAGCGGGGCTACCAGGGGGAGGCTGCGGAGGAGTGGGGGAAGGACTACTGGGAGCGGAACACCTCGACCTGGACGGACTTCCGCATGCCTTCGGTGTCGCGCGTGGACCTCGATCTCGACTTCGAGCCGAGCGAGCGCTCCGTCGCCGTGAAGGGGGAATACACCTTCTTCAACCACCGCGACTACGCGTACGACCGTTTCCCGATCACGGCCGGGCCGTGGGATCCCATCAAATGGACCATCCGCGGGACGACGAAGTTTCCCGAGGACCGCTCGAACCTCTTCATTTTCACCCCCGACGCGCCGCTGGAGCCGGGGGACACGCTCACCGTCGGCTTCGAGTACGACCTCGTGATGATGCAGGGGATGAGCCAGGGACCCGGCGGGGCGGGGCAGTTCATCCTCGAATCGGGGATCGTGCTCACCGCCTTCGGGCCGACGTTCGTCCCGGTGCCGGGCTATCTGCCCGGGATCGGCGTGGACGGGGACAACTCGGCCGAACCCCGCGACCAACCCGACGACTTCTACGAGGGCGAGACGGAGCCGATGTTCGGCTGGGGCGGCGGGCCCTTCACGGTGCGCACGCGCATCACGACACCCGAGGCTTTCACCGCCAACGGTGTGGGGCAGCTCGTGAGCAGCGAGGTCGCCGACGGCCGGCGCACGGTGGTGTGGGAGACGGACCATCCCGTGACCCTGTTCAACGTGATCGCCGGCAGGTACGAGGTGATCGAGGGGGACGGCACCGCGATCTACTATCACCCCGAGCACGACTACAACATCGAGGAGATGTCGGCGGCGCTCGACGCGGCGCGCAGGTACTACTCCGAGTGGTTCCATCCCTTCCCGTGGGACCTGCTCAAGATCTCCGAGTTTCCCGACTACGCGGGCTACGCCCAGGGCTTCCCCACGAACATCACGTTCAGCGAGGGGATCGGGTTCCTCGCCCGGAGCGACCCGGTGTCGCACGTGGCGTTCATGGTCGTCGCGCACGAGTCCGCGCACCAATGGTGGGGGAACCTGCTCGTGCCCGGCGACGGCCCCGGGGGCAACATCCTCTCCGAGGGCATGTCCCACTACGCGACCATGCTCCTGCACGAACAGGTGTACGGCGACCGCTACCGCACGGAGTTCGGCAAGCGGATCGAATCGCAGTACGGCCGCCGCCGCTTCGTCAATGCGGAGCGCCCGCTGGTGGAGACGGACGGGAGCCGCTCCGGTGACGGCACCGTCACCTACGACAAGCCCGCCTGGGTGATGTGGATGCTCCAGCAGGAGATGGGCCGCGAAAACCTCCTCGCCGGCCTCCGCGCCTTCATCGGCAAGTACAACCCGGACCCGGATTTCCCGGTGCTGCAGGACATGCTGGCCGTGCTGCGCGGCTTCGCCCCGGACACGGCCGCGTTCGAGGCCTTCACCGACCAGTGGTTCTACGATGTCGTCGTCCCCGAATACGAGTTCGAGAACGTGACGAAGACGCTGGAGCCTGCCGGCGCGACGGGCGCCGGCCAGGACGTGTGGGTGGTGCGGGGGACGATCCGGAACGTGGGAAGCGGCGAGATGACGGTGGAAGTCGCCGCCACCGCCGGCGAACGCTGGTCCGACGAGGGAGACGACGCCGAACGCACGGTGGTCGCCGAGGGCTACCGCGACGCCCGCGCGGAGGTGACCCTGGGGATCGGCCTGTCCGCCGAGTTCGAGATCCGGGCCGATTTCGACCCCGAGCGCGTGCTGGTCGACCCGGACGTGCTCGTCCTGCAACTCAACCGCGACGACGCAGTCTTCGACTTCTGAGCCGGGGGCATCGGCTATGGTTTGGGCTGCTTGATGTTCAGGCTAGTATGCATTACAGTGTTCATTGTAGTGTTTACGTACTACCCAGCGGACTGGGGAGCGGCGACGCGGGGGGGACTAGTGGAAACAGCCGTGGGTCGAAGGCTCGACAGCATCAAGCAGACGGGCGGTGTCTCTGCGCGAGAGGTCGCGCAACTTCTGAAGACCACACCGCAGACGGTCTCGCGCTGGCGAACCGGGAGGTCCACGCCACGGCCGAAGAGCCTTGCCAGGCTTCTGCGGCTCGAATGGCTCGCGGACCAACTCGGTCAGGTGTATGACCCGGACGAAGCCCGGATCTGGTTGTTCAGTCCGCACCGCGACCTGGACGGGAAGCGGCCGGTTGATCTCATCGCAGGCGGAAGGCTGGACGAGGTCTTGGCGATCATCGATCGCTTGCAGTCGGCGGCCTACGCCTGACTGGCGAAGGACCGGGAGTTCCGCCGCGACCCTTCGATCCGAAAACTGCGAACGGCGGCTGCCGAGGTGGAACACCTGATCTCGCGGCAGCCAGTCCCGATTCGAAGAGCGAGGGTCACTCACAAACTGGCGATCACGTTGCGCAGAGCCGTCGATTTTCGGAGCCTCCGGCCGCTCGAGCAATTGGGGATCACGCGGGAAATGGTGTTGGGTGAGGATCCTTCCATGTCGCAGCTGATCGGCGGAGCGGTCGCCTGGCTAGGGTGCGGTGGCCTTCTCGTCCCAAGCGCCCGAGACAAGGGCGCGAACATCGTGGTTTTCGTCCGCACGCTGGCGCAGACCGATACGCTGGAGCCGATATCGGAGGAGCCGTACCCACGGAACGCAACTCCTTGAATTGGTCTGAGGACGTTCCCGCGGGAACGCTTCTCCCCAACCGCCGTCACTCTGCGAATCGTCGAACCTGCAGCCGGGCGAACGGCGTCTCCCACGCCACCACGTAGTGCGTCCGGGTTGCCGCGACGATCCTCGGGATTTCGGTGCTGACGAGCGCGCCGTGGCCGGTAGCGGCGTCCACGAGGTAGGTGCGGAACGTGACATCGGGGTCTCCGGCCCGACGCGCCTCCTGTCGCTCGAACTGCAGGAGCAGGTGCGAACGCGAGACGGCTCCGGCAAAGACCAGCGCCTCGCTGTCGCCCTCTCCGGGGAAGGAGACGTACGGTCCGTCGGGGTCCATGCCTGATGTGATCTGGAGTTGGGAATAGTCGGTCACCTCCGCCACCCAGAGCGGGTCTCCCCGAGGGTTGTATGCCCGCACAAACGGCAGCAGTTGGAACCCGAACACGACGCGCGGCGGATCCTCGACACACGCGATTCTCCCGTCGGAGAGCTGTCCGCGGATGAGCGCGCTTTCGTCCTCGTACCCGTTTCCGAAGTCCCGGGCCTCCCCCGATCCTCCTATGGGTACTGCGTGAACGACGTGGCCTCCGTCCCGAGCCCAGCCCTCGGCGAAGAGTTGGCCGCCGGTGACGCAGAGATCTTCGGAGATGAAGTGCAGAGGCACGGTCTCGAGCAGGGCGTATCCGGAAGCGGTCGAAGCGAAGACCTTCGCATGACGGTTGCCCCGGTCGGCGACCACGATCCGTCCATCCGCCAGCAGCGCGAACGCATTCGGAGTGCGGAACTCCATTGGCCCCTCCCCCTGTCCGCCGAGCCTCCCCACGGGCTCGCCGCCGCCGTCGAATTCGCGCAGATCACGGCTCAGCCCGTCGAGCACGTAGATGTGTCTGCGTTCGTCCAGCTCGACATCAACGATGGAACCGAAGACCGCCGGTCCATCTCCGTCCAGGTTTCCGAGGTCCAACACCGCTGCCGCGCCCGCCAGGGCCTGCGTAAGCTGCAGCCAGGTCGTCGTGTCGCTGGACGACGCCAGAGATGCCGGCAGCCTGTCCGGTCGGATCGCGACCGCCGCGCCCGGGATGTTCCGAGCCGTGGGGTGGGCGACCTCCTCCTGCGGCCCGGGTTCGCACGCCAGCGCGACACACGAAGCGTTGATCGTCGAAAGGCGAAGTTCCTCGCGTAAGAGTGCCATCCGTAGCTCCCGCGCCTGAACCGATCCGTGGCCGGGCCACCGCATCGATCACGTTGGTGAACAGCATTGGGTTCCTTACGGGGCGTGTCCCGGCGCGGTGTCAAACCCCGGGATCCCTTGTTCCGCCAGAAACGGTGCGGATGGCTGAGCGGATGATCCATTGGTTGGAAGGTGTGTGACGCTGGCCGCGGTCGGATCGTCGGGAGAGTAAGCGAAACACTCATGAAGCCCGAGACCGGCGGATCACATGTCCATCCCATGTCTTCGACGCGCCGCCAACGCCGCCCTCGGGGTGGCCCTCCTGCTGGTAGCCGGCGCCGCCCCGGCCCGGGGTCAGGAGCAGGAAAGGGAGTGCGGCGACCGCGCGGAGCTGCGGGTCACGGTCGTGGACGAGGCCGGCATGGTTCCCCTCGCCGGTGCCGCGGTCGTGGTTCAATGGACGAACACGGGCCGGCGGCCGGCGCGGGGAAGGGCCGGAGATGGTGGGCGCTACAGCATCTGCGCGCCGGGGAATGCCTCGGGCGCGGTCCTGTGGGCCGAGATGGGGCGGGACGCGAGCCGGGAGGCGACCGTCGCACTGGAACCCGGGACCGCAAATGACGTCGAACTCCGGGTCGTGTTCGCAACGTCGAGCCCCGGGCGGCTGGTGGGCCGGATCTACGACGCCATGACGGAGGATCCCGTGGCCACGGCGGCGATCTCCGTCGTCGGTCGCCCCGGCTTCGTCGAGAGCAACCGTCAGGGGGAGTTCGTGCTGGCCGATGTCCCGCCGGGCGAGCGCCAGCTCGAGGTTCGTCGGCTCGGCTACGCGCCGCTCACGTATCGGATCGACTTGACCCCCGGCATCACGACGGAGGTGGAAGTGGGGCTCGTCCCTGCACCCGTGGAGATGGCGCCCATCGTGGCCACCGCGGAGCGATCCCTGCGTTTGGAGATCAAGGGTTTCTACGAACGACGGCACTGGGGTGAACTCCTCGGACTGGGGGAGTTCTTCACGGTGGAGGACATCGAGCGTTGGCGGCCGGCCCGCATGACGCACTTCATCATGAACAACACCATGCTCGGCTCCGGGCTAACGAACCGGAGGATGTCATCGGGGTTCTCCAGTATCATGTGCCCGGTGAACGTGCTGGTCGACGGAATCAGCGTTGCAATAGACGACCTCAACAACGTGGTGCTCCCGATCGAGGTGGGCGCCGTGGAGGTGTACCGCGGAGCCGCCCAGCTCCCGGCCCGCTTCGCCGGCTCCGACTCCAGGTGCGGCGTCGTCGCCATCTGGACCAGGTAGACGCCAGCCACGACCCGCGCCGCGCGCTGGCTTCACATACGGCCACGGCTGTCGGGACGGTTCCTCCAGCGCGCTCCGCCGGTCGAACGCCGGGGCATCGAGCATCCGGCCGATGGCGTCCAGGCTGAACCGCCGTTCGCGCAGCAGCCGGATCTGGCGCAGCCGCTCGAGGTCGTCGTAGGCGTAGAGCCGGTATCCGTTCTCCGACTGTAGCGACGGAACGAGCAGGCCGATCCGGTCGTAGTGGCTGACGCTACGTTAGGGTCAAGAGGATGAGGTCAAAGTACCGAGAAAATCGCACCGGTACGTCGACCTCGTTCCTTTCGTGATCCACGCGGACGGCACACGGTTCCTGAAGACGACCGTTCCCAGCCGGAAGGCGACGCGGGACTACGAGAGGAGGCGGTTGCCATGAACGATCAACTGAGTCCGGAAGAGCGGGAGATCCTGGAAAGGTTCGAGAGGGACGAGTTGCGCCGCGTTGCGGGTGTCGAAGATGAAATGGAAAGCGCGCGACAGGCGGGCCGCGCCACCTTCAGAAAGACCCGGCACCTGTCCGGTCGCCTCATCGAAGAGAGATAGACAATGTCGGGGAGCCGCCGTTTTCCTGGTTTCGTCGGGGCGGTCCTGTCCATCGCCTTTTCGGCGTGCGGCGAGGCTGACCAGGAAACCGCGCCCACATACGTCACCGCCGATTCGGCGGGCGTGGAGATCGTCCGCCTCGCCGATCTGCACGCTCTGGACCTTCCTCGGATCGAGACCAGGCTCGTCTACTCCACCGCGGTGGACGTCGAACTCGCCAGCGTAGCGGGCGCGGTCTTCCTTCCGGATTCGTCCCTCGTCATCGCCGATCGGCGGTCGGCCGAGATCGTCTTCCTCGATCGAGACGGACATGTGCGCGCGCGCTCCGGCCGGGAAGGGGAAGGGCCGGGAGAATACAGCTTCATCGAACGGATCGGGGTCGGCGCCGATGGCGCCCTCTTCGTCTACGATCGACGCCTGCGGCGCTTCACGTTTCTGGACTCCGGGGGAGAGATGACCGGCGTGCAGAGCCTGGATCAGGGCACGGGGCTTGGGGCGGCCGTACCTCTGGTGCGCCTGGGAGGAGGAGAGGTTCTCGCAGCGTTCGAGACGCGTCCGGAGCTTCCTCCCGGGTTGCAGCGGGCCCCGGTGTTTCTGGTGTTCGCCGACGCGGCGGGCACGATCGTCGACACGGTGGCGCAATGGCCCGGCAGGGAGCGCCACGTCACGCGGGGCGAGCTCACGTGGAACCCGGTCCTGTTCGGGGCCACCACGCTCTTCGCGGGGCGCGGAGTCCATGCGCTCATGGGGACGAACGACTCGCTGGCGCTGACCCTCTACCGGGGCGCGGAACCGGTGACCCGGATTCGCGGAGCCTATTCACCCCGCAGGATCACCACCCCGGACCGAGACGCCCTGACCGAGCGCTCCCTCGGGGCGTTCCCGGAGGAAGTTCAGAGAGACTGGCGCCGAAGGCTGGATGAGTCGACCGAGCGCGAGACGTATCCGGCCTACGAGGCACTCGCCGTGGATCCCGAGGGCAGGATCTGGGTCGGGGACTTCCCCCCGCCGGCCGATCCGGAGCGCCTCTGGACCGTCCTCGAACCCGATGGGCGTCCGGTGGGTGTCCTCCATCTCCCCGTGCTGCACGCCAGATGGGGGCCTCTGGAGACCGTCGCCATCACGAGCGAGCCGCACGAACTGCTGGACGTGGCCCACGGCCGCATCGCCGTCCTCAGGAAAGGCGAGTTCGACGAGGATGTCATCGAGGTGTACGAGTTCGAGTTGCCCCGGTAGGCGGCAGATCACAGAAAGAGACGGTCGTCGCACCAGACCGCCGTCTCGGGCCCCGGCCTGAATCGCGAGAAGTCCAGATGGTCCGCGTTGATGAGCACGTTGCGGTCCATGCGAGCGACGACCGATGGGACGAGCAGGATGGCGCTCTCGCCGCGCGTGTACCAATCGTAACCGGCCTTTCGCGCGGCGGGGCTGCCGGGAGAGTGCCAACCCGGCAGGTCCTCGGGCTCGATGATCTCGTACGTCGTCCCCCTGGGAATCTCGATTCGGATGAAGTGCTGGTTGCCGGGGGCAGGCCCGTTCCAGCGGGCCAGCATCTCCAGCATCGCGGTGGAGTAATGCTCCGAGGCGTAGATGACCCGGTCTCCGCGCTCGTGCCACCGTCCCGACACCTGTCGCGCGCCTTCAGGGCTGAAGACGGGCCATCGTCCCGAGGGGTCGCCGATCCGATATGCTTCGAGGGAGGCCGCGAGCCGCGGCGATGGGGTCAAACGGCCACGCCGGCTTCTGCCCGCAGCAGGAGCTTGAGCACGGAATCGGCCCCGGCCGAGCTGGAGGTGGCCATGTCGAGGGGGGACTCGCCGTCGAGCAACGGATGCGGGCGGGTCAGGAAGTCGTCGATCCGCGCCACATCGCCTCGGAATGCGCGCGCGGCCGCGTCGACAACGCGTCCGAGCTCATACGTCCTCTCGCTGTGCGAACGCGACAGCGGCTTACGGCTCCGCCGGTGGCGGCGGAGTGTCGCCTCCGATGCGAGCTTCCCCGCCAAACGCCACGCACCGAGGATGTCCTCGAGGGCTGACACGGCACGCGTTGGCAACCCCGCCGCGACCTTCCGCGCCAGGGCAACGTCGTCGAGATGCTCCGTATCATCCAACTTGAGGAGCCGGGCGAGTCTCCCCGCTTCGGTGGCGGGCAGGCGACCGGGGTCGGCGTAGGCTTCGAGCGCGTTCACGAGAGTTTCACTCACCTGTTCTGAAGACTGCGGTGACGACAGCGGTCGGGCGATCATCTGATTGAAAAATATCGCTCATGTGATCGGGGAGGCAAATCCCGCGTTCCCGCGGGAACGTGCCTAGGGCGCTCGGGAGCTGCGCGGCAGGGTCCGGGGGTCGGGGTCCGGTTCGGATGCGGGACGGGGCAGCGTTTCGGCTTCCACATCCGTCGCGGAGGCGGCGCGCGGAAGTGCGGCCCGCGCTTCGAGCTTCCTGATCGCAGCTGAGACTGCCTCACCTCTGGCGTCCCGTGTTCCGAGGCTCCTCAGGACCTCCCGGAGCCGGGGCAGCGCTTCGACGGCGTGGATCTCGGCGAGCGCCTCTGCGGCGTACCGGTCGGAAGACGCCTCGAGTGCGTTGCCGAGGGCCCCGATGATCTCCGCCCGGTATCCGCCGTCGCAGGCCTTGAGACGCGCGAAGTCGCCGCCGAACGCTGCGGTCACCGTGTCGACCAGCTCCCCTTCGCCCAGCTGTCCCAGCGCCTCGGCGGCCCTGTCGCGCATTCGCCGCCTGGCGGCCGGCCCGGGATCGCCCAGAAGAGGGATGAGCGCGCCGATGGAGTCGCGGTGCCGGATCTCGGCGAGCGCCTCGATGGCCTTGGCGCTGAGCACGGTGTCCTCGTCCCCGAGCACGGACGCGAGACCCGGGATGGCGGCGGGGTTCCCCAGCCGCCCGAGTGCGGCGGCCGCCTCCCGGCGGGGTTTGTTACCCTCCCAGAGGATGTACTTCTTCATGACCTCGCCCCCGGGCCCAGCCAGGCGCCGGATTTGGGTCCGGACATCGTCCCGATACGTCGTTTCGTCGTGACCGTCCCAACAAATGTCCCGCAGGACTTGGCCGAAGACCCGGAACAGGGTCCGAAGCTGTGCGAGATCCTTGATGACTCCATTGGCCCGGAAGTGGAGTTCGTGCACCCCGGCGGGGAACCTGCCGAACCACCCGTCGCGTCCCTTGACGGAGAGGTGAATCCTGCGCTGGGCTTGCAGGCCGCGCCGGGTTTTGCCGTTGTCGAGCAGGCGGCGCACGCGCCGCGTCGAATTGCCCTTGACCACGAAGTCTCGATCGAAGCGGGGATGCCCGACTTCGATGTCCTGCATCCCCATCGCCTTGCCCAGGCCGCTCAGGAGGCCGGTCCGGTAGATCTCGAACCTGAAGCCCTCCGGATTGAAGAAGGGAGCCCGGATCCTGGTGTACGTCCGGTTCGTCTTGCCGTCGCCCTCGGTGTAGGTGTCGAGCGTGATGATCCAGTCGCCCGTACGGGCCTGGACGGCCGACTGGCCGAAGAAACCTCCGTCGTGGAACCGTCCGCCCACGTCCCCCGCGAGCTGCCGCCAGACCTCCCTCCGACTCGGTCCGAAAAGTGCTCTGAGAAAGCTCATTCGGCGGACTCTCCCCCGCGCCTCGCAGCGCTCATCGCAAGCGTATCACCGGGTGCCTGACCTTCAGGTCGGTCTTCCGGTGCAGGTCATGGACGGTTACACACAGCCAGCGGTTCTCATCCACCGAGTAGGTCACGCGCAGCCGGGGCGCCGTGCCCCTGCCGGGCGGGTCGAGCGGCAGCGCCGGGTCCGCCTCGTTGAGGCACAGGCAGAACGCCCGTTCGCCCGCCGTGCGGGGCTCGAAGTAGCGGGAGCCGTTGCTGCGCTCGGTCCAGTCGATGGGACGCCCGGCCACGCGACCCACCTCGCAGATGAAGAGGTTGATGTGTTGCTGGCCATCGAAACCGGGGGCGTAGTAGCGCGTTACGAAGTTGTCGACTGTGGGGAAGCACGTCCCGCCGGGGATGAGCAGTTCGTACTCGGCTTCGTCGTTGTCGTCCGGGAGGACGCGGAGCGCGTAGTCGTGGTAGATGAAGTCCTCGACGTGCGCGCCGCCGGCGAAGATGCAGGCGCCCCGCGCCACGCTCGCGAAGGGGAGCCACTCGCGCACTTTTTCCCGGCCGAGCACGTCGCCCACCACGTTGCGCACCTCCGGCAGGAGCGTCGACCCACCCTCGAGGATCACATCTTCAATGTCGCCGGCGGGCACGCCGTGCCGGGTCCGCAGCTCGGTGAGCAACGCGTCGAGCAGCTCCCGGATCCGCGCGTACAGGCCGTTCCCGGCGAGGATGTCGCTCAGACCCGGGTAGTCCAGCTTCCCGTACGATTCGTTGCGGAAGGTGAAGTCGCCCTCGTTCCCCGCGCTCGCGAGCAGCTTCACGCGCTCGGCCTCCCAGCGCAGGGCGACCTCCCATTCGGGCCAGTCGTGCAGGGCCGAGGGAACGAACCGTTCCAGAATCCAGCGGTCGACGTCGTCTCCGCCCAGCTCCACCGCCTGCTTGGCCAGCACCTCGGCGCGCCCGGTCTCCACCGTCCGTGCGCCGTGGGTCCTCACGACGGCGGCCTCCATCGACCCACCGCCGAAATCGAAGGCGACGAGGGTGGTGGGGCGCCCGACATCCACGCCGTAGCCGAGTGCGGCCGCGACGGGCTCGTCGAGCGTGCGGAACACGATTCCGGTCGGCTTCCGGCGCAGGCGCGCCCACATGCGCTCCCACCAGCCGCGGTGTTTCAGACGCCGGACGATCGCCTGCAGCTCGGCCCGGTAGGTCTCGTAGAAGCCGCTCGGCGTGGCGATGGTGATGTCGGTGACTTCTTCGCCGAAGCGCGCCTCGAGGGTGCCGATGACCTCCCGCAGAAAGAGCGCGGCGATGTCCTGGGCGGTGAAGGCTCTCCCGCCCGCGCGCGCCAGAGCCCGGCCGCTCTCCGTGCCGAGGTAGCGCTTGAAGCCGCGCGCGAAGCCCGTGGCCTGCCCGTCCCAGTTGTAGCTGACGGCCGCCTGCCCGATCAGAACTTCCTCGCCGTCCCGGTCCATGACGCACACGCACGACGGCATGACGGGGGTTTGCGTGACGGGCTCCAGCTTGGCGAGGTCCGGCAGGTTCACGATGTGTGGCCGACCGGACCGGTCTTCGCAGATGGTCGTGTTGGACGTACCGAGGTCGATGGCCCAGTGAGTCGACATGGGCAGCATCTTGTGGCGGTCCGGGGGGCGGGGAAAGGTGGGGTCGGCGGTCAGGAGCGCCGGGGCCTCCACCTTTCCTCACCCGCCCGCTAGTTCACTTGGAACGTCACCCACTGCGAGACCCAGACCGCGGTGACCTTGTCGCGGTTCATGGCGGGACTGAACCTCATCGCCGGGACGACCTGTCCGGCCGCCTCATCGAGCAGCGGGTTACCGGAAGAGGTCTTGATCTCGAACTTCTCGGGGACCCCCTGCTCAGACACGTAGATCCACAGTTCGACGCGTCCCTCGATCCCGGCGTCCTTCAGCGTCCGAGGGTATTCCCGTTCCAGCACCCGCAGTACCTCGGCCTGGTTCAGCATGGCGGGAGCCGTGTCGTAGGGGATCAATGTCGGACGGTCCGACGGATCGGGAGCCGCGGGCGCCGGGGGAGGAGGTCCCTCCGGGAAGTAGTCGGGGGTCGTGGGTGCGATCGTGACGTCCGGGGAGATGTCGACCTCGGAGACCCTGGGCATGGCCGGACGTTGGATCGCCTCCGGCGGGGGCGGAATCCTGACCTCCGGCGGGAGGCTGATCGACTCCATTTCCGTAACGCCGCCGCCGATGTCCGCGGCCTCGAACGGCCGCACAAGTACGAAGAGCCCCAGGTGAAGAAAGACCGCGACCAGCAAACCCACGCGTGTGCTGTTTGGGCCTGCCCTCTTGAACCTGTCGTTCGCGGTGAGCCGAATGCCGGTGCCTTCCATCAGAACCTCCTCCCGGGTTTCCGGTGGCCCCTTGCAGACCTCCCATGTTGTGTTGACGGAGGTTCCCGGCGGAACGTCACAGGAGCCAGCGGCCCGCGGGAACGTCCCCAAGGCCGGTGCTAGCGGGAACGGTCGAAGAACACGGCCTCCGCCAGGCCCCGGAACAAACCCCACGTGAGGAGTCCGGCTTCGAGCGCCCGCGCCACGGGGAGGTGGTCGTAGCTCCAGCGCGCGGCGCGTTTCAGGACCGGGTTCGGGTACGCGCGCCGAAGGACTTCGCCGGGGTGCGGGGGGTTCGGGCCGCCTCCCAGGTACTCGGCGATCGCGTCGGCGGCGAGCCTGCCGAAACGGTATGCCTTGTGGATGCCGCCGGCGGTGAGAGGCGACACCATGCCGGCAGCATCCCCCACGAGGAGGACCCGGTCGCCGTAGAAGTTCCTGAGCGGCCCACCGATCGGAATCAGGCCGCCGCGCCTGTCCACCACCTTGCGCCCGGACAGTCCGAACAGGGGGTCGATCCGGTCGATGAACTTCCGGATGTCGGCCCGGCGATCGCGGTAGACGGCCAGCCCTACCTGGGTCACGCCGACGCCGGGCACCACCCAGCCAATGTAGCCGGGCGCCAACTCAGGGTCGACGAAACAGTGCAGGCAGTCGCCGTCGCGACTCGAGGGTTCGAACTCCCACTCCACCCCCGTGAGCAGCCGGACGTTGCGGTCGAGACCGAAGCTCTCGGCCACCCGGGAGCGCGCCCCGTCGGCCCCGACCAGGAAGCGGCACGTCCGCCCCGGCGCCATGCCTTCGAACGGTGCCCCGAAGCGGACCTCGGCACCGGCGCGCCGCGTCTCCTCGACCAGGTGGCAAAGCAGCGGCCCGGTGTCCGTCGCCATGAAGAAGTAGTCCTCCCGCTCCAGGTCCACGAAGCGGTGCTTCGGGTCGTAGACGCGCACGCGGCGGATCTCTCGGACCAGGGAAGGGGGGGCAGGCCACTCCTCCCAGGCCTCCTTGACGAGGATGCCGGTCGTGTGGATGTGCTCCCCCGGCTCGGATTTTCGGTCCAGCACGAGGACGGAGAGGCCAAGTTCCGCCGCCCGCCGGGCGCAGGCGAGTCCGGCGAATCCGGCCCCCACGACGACGAGATCGTAGTCGGCGGCCTCGCGTGGCGTACCGACTGCCATCACAATCTCCCTCGCCCGTTCGGGAGACGTTCCCGCGGGAACGCCGCGGCTGCTAGCTGTCGGCAGATGGCCAATCGGGCATCGCGCGCCGCATGTACTGATCGAACATGGGGACGGTGAAGGCCGTGATTCCGTGCGAAGGGCTCCAGATCATCCCCTTGGCGATCAGGTCGGTGCGCCGGGGCCCGGCGGACGTGACGGCGATGCCCAACGCTGTCGCCACCTCCCCGGAACGGTGCGGGCCCGGGCCCAGTTCCGCCATCGCCCTCAAGTACTCTTGTTCTTTGGGCGTCAAGCGATCGAAGCGAACGCGGAAGAAGCTCGCATCCAGGGCCGCCACGGCCTTGGCCCCGGCCGAGACAACGTCCTCGCGCGTGATGGGAGATTCGGGTGCCGCGTCCCAGGAGTGTGCTCCCCACTCCTGGAGGAAATAGGGATACCCCGCGGTGAGTTCACCGATCTCCGACAGAGCGTCATCGCTAATGCCGGCCCCCGCCTCCTCGATCGGAACTCGAATGGCCGTCTCTACGGCACTCTGGTCAAGCGGACCCACGTTAGGGAAATCGAAGAGGCGTTCCGCATAGCTCTTGGCCTGTCCGGACATGGCCGCGAGCTGCGGTAAGCCTCCTCCGAACGTGATCACGGGCAGTGCCTTCTGGCTGATTCTATGAAGCGCCACAATGAGGGCGCTCAAGTCTTCGTCGTTCAGATATTGAACCTCGTCGATCAGGATGGCAGTTGGCTGCCCAGCGGCCCTCGCGGCCTCCCCGACCATCACCAGGAGGTCCGTCAGATCCGTTTCCAGGTCTCCCGATGCGGCCAAACCCGGTTCAGGACTAACGCCCATTTCTACACCCGCATAGGAAACTCTGAAGGCGCTGGCAAAGTTGCGAAGGGCGCCGAGAGCCTGGTTGGAAAGGATCCGAGCCTTCTCGCTGCGACTCAGTCGGTAAAGCAGACTGCGAAGCTTCGGTACAAGGAGGCCGGCCAGGCGCCGCTCCTCGGGAGCTTCGATCAGGGCCGTCACGTAGCCCACAGCTTCTGCCAGTTCCCCGATCCGGACCAGAAGAACCGTCTTCCCCACACCTCGGAGGCCGAGGAGCATCATACTCTTGGCGTGGCGTCCTGCCTGAATGCGTCGTAGGGCGATGTCAGCTGCCCGGAGCAACTCGTCACGACCCGCTAACGCAGGGGGCCTCGATCCCGCCCCGGGTGCGAAAGGGTTGGCCACCGGATCCATCGAAACTCCGCGAGAAGTTAGGCAAAGTTATATACGTCTAAGGCAGTATTTTCCATAACCGCCCCTAACTCTGTCAAGAAACACGATCGCCCTCAGCAGCCGCAGCTGACCGCGGCCCCTGCCTTCGCGGCCCCGACCTGGGCCTCTTCTCCCTCGGTGGCGTAGCCGTCGCGCTTCCACCAGTCGAGGCCGCCCGTGAGTTCGCGCACCTCGAAGCCCAGCATGAGGAGCTTGAGCGCCGTCTTCGTCGACGCGTTGCAGCCGATCCCGTCGCAGTAGCAGACGTACAGCTTCGACCGGTCGAGCGCCGCGGTGGACGCGGGGCCGATCTCCCGGTGCGGAAGGTTCACGGCGCCGGGGATGTGCTCGCGGGCGTAGGCCTCAGCGGAACGGCCATCGACCACGACCACGGGATCCCCCCGGTCCAGCTTTTCCTTGACGTCCCACGAGTCCGTCTCGAAGGCGAGCTTCTGCTTGTAGTGATTCAGCTGATCGGTGTTCGTCAGTCCGACGTCCATCAGTCCGGTGCTCATCAGTCGATTCAACTCCGCGTGACAGGTCCGGTTCAAGGAGGGGGCGCGAGCCATCTGCGGAGCGCCACAGGGGGTTGTACCGTTGCGGAGGACCCGCGGCAAGGACGGCCGGTTGCAAATGCCGGGCAGTGGCTACGGGCGTGAGATGTCGGTCCGCCAGCGGGCCAGGCGCTCCGGGCTCAACGCGAACGTGCCGAGGTCCCACTCCGGGGCGCGGCCCGTGCACCAGTCCGCCAGTACTTGCCCGATCACGCCGCAGAACTTGAACCCGTGTCCTGAGAAGCCCGCCGCGACGTACACATCCTCGTGGTTCGGGAGCCGGTCGAGGATGAAGTGTTCGTCGGGGGTGTTCGTGAACATGCAGGCCATCATGCGGCGGGCCGGGCCGTTCGCCTCGGGAAACCAGGCCTCGAGCGGCTCGCGCAGGACGGCCTCGTCCTCCGGATGACACTCCCGGTCCAGGAGGGCGGGGTCCGCGACCTGCTCCCGTCTGTGGTTGAACTTGCCGATCTTGAATCCGTTGCCGCCGACGTTCGGGAACCCGTAGTAGCCGCCGGACGCCGAGATCAGGACGAAGACGGGGAACCGCTCGGGGTCGAAGGGGGCCGCCCGCAGGGGCTTGGTCCAGAGTGCCACCTGTCGCTCGGCCCGACACAGGGGACGGAGGTCGGGCAGGAGTTGGCCCGCCCACGCTCCGGCGGTGAAGACGAGTTTCCTCGCCCGGTACGAGCCGCTCGCCGTGTGTACGCGGAATCCGGCGCCGTGCCGCCCCCACCTCTGGACGGCCGAGTCCGTCGCGATCTCCGCGCCGAGCGCCTCGGCCGCCGCGGCGTAGGCCCGAATGGCCACCTCCGACCGCACGTAGCCGGCGTCGGGCTGGAAGATCGCCCGCATGGACTCGGGGAGGCGGTAACCGGGGAACCGGCGGTGCACCTCCGCAGCGTCGAGTTCCTCGAAGGGGAGGCCGTGCTCGAGGCATGCCCGCCGGGAGCCCTCGACGATCCAGCTGTCGGGATGCCCGATGTCGAGGCCGCCCGTGATCCGCAGGATCGACTCGCCCGAGACCTCCTCGAGTTCGCGCCAGGATCGGTACGCGGCCCGCACGAGCGGCACGTATTCGGCGCCCACGAAGTAGGCGAGCCGGATCATGCGCGTGAATCCGTGAGAGGAGCCGAACGCGTGCGAAATGCCGAACTGCTCCAGGCCCAGCACGCGGCAACCGCTGCGCGCGAGGTGATAGACCGCGGCGCTGCCCATTCCTCCCACGCCGATCACGATGACGTCGTACACGTTCTCCCTGTTCATTTCCCGCGGGCTTGTTCGCCACGCGTTCATTCCCCGCGGGCCGAACGCCCTCACAGACGGACGGCACAAGATATCCTCATCGAGTAGACTGTCGCTCTCTCCGCGGGGGATCCCCGGCGTGAGCATGGCCACCTGTAGAACCCGCAACCCGGAAGCGCCCCATGAACGTCTTCATCAACCTCCCGGTGGAGGATCTCGCACGTTCCCGCGCCTTCTTCACGGCCCTGGGCTTCACCTTCGACGACGATTTCAGCGACGAGGCGACGCTCGGAATGGAGATCGGCGGCAACTGCTACGCCATGCTGGTGACGCGAGAGAGGTTCGCCACCTTCACTCTGGGCCCGCCCGCGGACGCGCGCGAGACGACGGAAGTACTGGTCTCGCTCCAACTCGAGAACCGCGAGGAGGTGGACGCGTTCATGGAGACGGCGCTCGCGCACGGAGCGGAGGCACTCCGGGAACCGCAGGACTACGGCTTCATGTACAGCCGCGACTTCGCGGATCTGGACGGGCACATCTGGGAGCCGTTCTGGCTGGATCTCGAGGCCGCCAAGGCTGCCGGGGCCGGTGATGTCGGCGGCGAGGCGGTCGCCGAGGAGGGTGTCTCATGACGCCGCCGTTGGCGAAGATGACGTTGTGCCACAATACTATAGGTAGGGAGGTGACTCAGTGACGCTTCTTCTGCTTCCAGCGCTGGCCACATGGTACGCCGCACAGGCTGCGGTCCAGCCCCCGTGCGAGGGTTGGACGACCGAGCGGTTCTGGAGTACGGCCGATCCGCCGACGGTAAGGGAGTGCCTTGCCGCCGGGTACAGCATTCACGATCGAATTCCGCCCTACAACGTTACGTCCCTGCACCTTGCGGCGCGGTACACCGGTGATCCGGAAGTGATTGCCGTGCTCGTCGAGGCGGGGGCCGACCTGGAGGCTTCGTCGCCGCCCGCGTTTCGAACGCCGCTTCATCAAGCGGCCCGGTTCAACGAGAACCCGGAGGTCGTCCGCACGCTCCTCGAGTATGGTGCGGATGTCAACGCCGTGAACGAAAGGGGGCGCACGCCTCTGCACCTTGCGGCCTTGTACCACGACAACCCGGCCATCGTGGAAGTCCTCGCAGATGCAACGCAGCCAAACATCCAGAACCTGGATGGAGAAACGCCGCTTCACGGCGCCGCCAAGAGGAGGCCGAATGACCTGCTCAAGGTGGGTGATCCGAATCCGGCCATCGTGGAAGTGCTGTTGGAGCGCGGCGCGGACCTGTCGGCGGAAGCTCTCGACGGCGGTACCCCCGAGGACTGGGCCGAGGACGAACGTGTCGCCAACCTGATCCGCGGTGAGGCGCAGCGGCGGTCGGCGATCCTGGAACGTTTTCTACACGCGGCAGGGACGAGACTCACGCTGGCAGCCGTCGCGCTCGGACTGCTGGGATACCTACTCGAAACAACCGGATTTGTCCGGCGCCTGAGCGCCGGGCGGCTGGGGAGGAGCAGATGAAGAAGGCGATCTACAAGGATTTGGTAGCGGCCTCCTCGCGCCCGCTGGTGCTCTCCATCCTGGCCGGAGGCGACACGTACGGGTACGAGATCCTCCAGCACGTGAAGCGTCTCTCGTCCGGCGACCTGGAGTGGTCCGGCGGCATGCTCTATCCCCTCCTCCATCGGTTGGCGCGCGACGGGTTCATCGAGGGCTACTGGGAGATCACGGAGGATGACCGGCGGCGCAAGTACTACCGGCTGACCGACCGAGGTCGGCGTCAGTTGTCGGTCGACCAAGCGAGCTGGCGGGCGGTGCATGCAACTCTCGAGCTATCCTGGAGCGGCGCTCTGAATGGATGACGCAGTCCGGAGTTGGAGGGACCGTCTCGCGGGGAGGGGGTGGTTCTCTCCGGCCGAACTGGATGAACTGGAGGATCACCTGCGGTCCCACGCCAGCAACTCGCTGGAAGTGGGTCCAACTCTGTCCCCCGACCTCGCGTTCGAAGCCGCCGTGCGCGAAGAAGTCCCCGAGGCGACCGCGCTCTTCCGGGAGTTCGCCAAGTCGGAGAGGCCCGGCTGGAGACTCGCGCTGCTGTCAGGTTGGGGGTTGTACGCGCTGTCCTTCCTTGTCCCCGGATTCGGTATCGTGGCCTTCGAGTCGTCCAGTCCGGCCTTCGGCGTGTCGGCCTCGGGTTGGGAGTTCCTGCGCCTTGCGCTGACGAACGGCTGGATACTTGTGCTGCTTCCGCACCTGGCGATGATCTTGACCCTGCCGGTGCACGGCCGCACGCGACTCGGGATCGAACCATGGCTGAGGCGCGCGCTCGTGGCCATGAGTCTCTCGGCTCTCGGATTCGGCATTCTCAACTACCTGCGTCCGCTAGCGGTCACGGTTGACGGCGACCTTGTCATGTACGGACATCTCGGGCCCGGGTACTGGGTGTGGCTCGGGTCGTGGACGCTGGTCGGCGCCGCCCTGTGGTCGCGCGCTCGCGAATGGGAGCCCGCCCAACCGAGGGATTCGGTCGCGTAGCGGGCGAAGCGCACCGCCGTCGGCTTCAGTGCGGAGGGCGTCCGCAGGCACCTTGAATCGAAGAGACCATACATGCCGAACCGTCAGGTGTGTACCGCGTCGCACAGGATGCATGGGATATGATCTCGCGGCGGAACTTTCTGGGTGCGGCCGTCGGCCTCGGGCTCGCGACCACGGGTGTGGCGGGTCGAGTTCGGGGACCAAAGGCGCGGCGCGCCCAATCCAATCCGTTCGTCATCAACATGCTTGGCGGCATCCGTAACCCCAACCGGCGGGGCTCGCGCGGTCCTGTGGGAGAACTTCCCCTGGACGGGCCGCTCACTCTCGATGAACGGGCGCTCGCCGACGCCCTCGCCTCGGGGACGGCCGCCGTCAACACCACGATCGGCTACGTCGCGGGCCCGCAGGATCCGTTCGAGTATTCGGTGACGGACGTCGCGCGGTGGAACCGGATCATCCGGAACCATCCGGATGCCCTCCTCAAGGTCCGGGCGGCGAGCGACATCGAACGCGCCGAGGGGGAAGGCAAGATCGGCATCATCCAGGGCTTCCAGAACGCGGCCATGATGGGTGACGATGTGGGCCGGGTCGGCGTGTTCGCGGGGCTCGGGGTCAGGGTCATTCAGCTCACCTACAACGGCGCGAACCAACTCGGGCACGGGTCGATGGTGCCGGAGAACGGCGGGCTGACGGACTTCGGGCGGGACGTGGTCGCAGAACTCAACACCACCCGCACGCTCGTGGACCTCAGCCACAGTGGGGAGCAGACGTGTCTGGATGGGATCGAGGCCTCGGCCGCCCCGGTCGCGATCACGCACACGGGCTGCCGGGCGGTGACGGATCTGCCCCGCAACAAGACGGACCGGGAACTGCGGCTCGTCGCCGAGGGCGGCGGTATCGTGGGGATCTACTTCATGCCCTTCCTCGCTGCCGACGGCATGGCCGTGGCGGAGGATGTGGTGCGCCACGTCGAGCATGCGGTGCAGGTGTGCGGCGAGGAACACGTCGGCATCGGCACCGACGGCGGGACGACGGCCGTGGACGATCTGGAGGCGGCCTACGAAGCGACGCGGCGGGAAGTCGAGGCGCGGCGCAGGGCGGGGATCAGCGCCGCCGGCGAGCGTCCCGGCGTCGTCCCCTTCATCCCCGACCTTCAGGGTCCGGACCAATTCCGGAAGCTGGCCGACATGCTCCTCGCGCGCGGGCACTCGTCCGACCGCGTGGAGAGAATCCTGGGGCTCAACGCTCTGCGCGTCATGCGCGACGTATGGGGAGAATGAGGGTGTCGAGCACGGGCGCGCGTGGACGCCGGGGGCCGAAGGCGTCGCTCGCGGCGAAGGCGGCCCTGGTGGCAACGGCGGTGCTGGCGGCGGGCTCCGCGCTGACTGCTCCCCTCGCCAGCCAGTCGCGGAGCGGGGACCCGCCCCGGAATCCAAGCGGAGAATCGACGGCGACGGTCTACGAGGGCGTGTCCATCCTCGACGGCACGGGCGCGCCGCCCGTGCCGGACATATCCATCGTGGTCCGCGACGGACGGATCGCGGCGGTCGCCCCGATGGACGAACTGTCCCTTGAGGACTGGCCCGAGGCCGAAATCGAGGATGCGCGGGGGCTGTACGTCATCCCCGGACTGATCGAGAGCCACACGCACCTCGCCACGCGGGCGGATCGGGCGGCGGCCGAGTTCGAACTCAACCGCTTCATCTTCGGGGGCGTGACGACGGTCCGGGACATGGCCGGCGACGTGCGCTCGCTCGCGGACCTGCAGCGGGCGGCGCTCGTGGGCGAGATCCCGGCCCCGGACATCCACTACGCGGCGCTGCTCGCGGGCGAGTCCTTCTTCATCGATCCGCGCACGCGGGCCTCCTCGATGGGGGAGGTGCCCGGACGTGTCCCCTGGCTCCAGGTCGTCGATGACGATACCGACCTGGCGGAGACGATCGCACTCGCGCGCGGCACCTGGGCGACGGGACTGAAGACCTACGCCTCGATCGAAGGCCCCCTCCTCGCGCGGATCGCGGCGGAGGCCCGGCGCCAGGGGATCCCGGTCTGGTCCCACACGCACGTCGGCCCGGCGCTTCCGATGGACGTAGCTCGCGCCGGAGTCACCTCCATGTCCCACGTCTGCAGCCTGGCGAGCGCCGCGATCCCCGACGAGGTGGTGGCGGAAGCGCTGGCCGGCCACCGGACCGGCATGGTGGATGTGGACCTGGAGGATCCCCGCATCGACGCGGTGCTCGATGAGATGCAGCGCCAGGGTACGGTGCTCGACGCGACGCTCAAGGTCGGCTTCTTCCGCGAGGAGATGATGGCCGGGCGCGACAGCCTCGCCACGCCACCCGCGCGGAGGCCCGACGCCCCGGGGGAAGGGCCTGACGCCCCGCCTCCGGATCCGCGCCGGCGAGGCGTCCGGGCCGCCTGCACCCCGGAGGAGGGAATTGCGCTCACCCGCCGTGCCCACGCTGCCGGCGTCCTGATCTCAGCCGGGACCGATGCGCCGCCGGCCCCGGGCGCCGAATGGCCGGCGCTCTACGATGAGTTGGCCTACCTCCACGAGCGCGTGGGCATGCCCATGGAGGACGTGATCCAGGCCGCCACCCGCAACGGCGCGCTGGCGCTCGGTCTCGCGGAGGAGATCGGGACGATCGAGGAAGGGAAGTACGCCAACCTGGTGTTCCTCGAGCAGGATCCGACGGCGGGCGTCGAGAACCTCAAGTCCATCCGCTTCACGCTCAAGCGCGGCCACCGCTTCGATCGAGATGAATTCGAACTCGGAGCGCAGCCTGCCCGCCGGCCGTAGGGCGAGCGTGCTGCTTGCCGGGCAGCCGCTGACTCTCTACGCTGTGGATCACATTAACTGTGAGAATGTGTCCATGAGAAATATCACGGTATCGGTAGATGAGGAGACGCATCGGCTGGCGCGTATCCGGGCGGCGGAATTGGATACCTCCGTCTCGGCGCTTGTGAGGGAGTACTTGAGAAGCCTTGCCACTGGGGATAGGGCCTCGCCTGGAGGCGACCCGTACGCAGTGGAGCCGCCCAACGAGCGCCGGCGCAGGCTTCTGAAGGAATTGCTCGAAGACATCCGGGCCACCAGCGGGGGCTTCCGGGCGTCCGACAACATCTCCCGCGACGAACTCTACGACCGCCGTGCGGTTCGTTGACACGAACGTTCTGATCTACGCGGCTAGCCCTTCGGCCGAGGAGGCGGGCAAGCGCCGCGCGGCACAAGACCTGTTGAACCGCGAAGACCTGGCCCTGTCGGTGCAGGTCCTGCAGGAGTTCTACCACCAGGTCACCAGACCCAGTCGTCAGCACCGCCTCACGCCCGAACAGGCGCTGAGGTTCATCGAGTTGCTCGACCCCTCGCGCGTGCAGGAGATCACGTTCGACGTGTTCCTGGCGGCGGTGGTCATCAGTCGGCGCTTCCAGTTGTCGTACTGGGACGGTGCGATTCTCGCCGCAGCCCGCACCTGCGGCTGCGACATCGTGTATTCGGAAGACTTGAGCGCCGAGCAGGACTACGGCGGCCTGCGAGTGATCAATCCGTTTGCCGAACTCCGCTGAATGAAGCTCGGCCCGGGCGGGCGCATCCTCATCGGCATGCTCGCCGGCGTCGTCGTGGGCGCCGTCCTCGGCGAGCGCGTCACCGCGATCCAGCCGCTCGGCGACCTCTTCATCACGCTTCTCGTTCTGGCAGCGGCCCCCCTCGTCTTCTTCAACCTTCTCGCGGGCCTCACCTCGCTCGTGGACGTGCGCACGTTGGGGCGGCTCGCCGGCAAGACGGTCGGCTACTTCCTCGTGACGGACCTCGTCGCGCTCTCTCTCGGGTTGGGTGCGGTCGCCCTCCTGCGCCCCGGAGACGGGATGCGGCTCACGGAGCAGGTGCCGGAGACGGTCTCGGAGACGGTGGGGGCGGCGCCCTCGGTGGCGGACGTCCTTCTGGACATGATCCCGACCAACGTCGTCCGCGCCTTCGGCGACGGAAACGTCGTGCAACTGGTCGTCCTCGCCCTGTTGCTGGGGGTCGCGACTCTGGCGCTCGGCGACGGCCCGCGCGCGCGCCTCGCCACCCTGTTCGAGGACCTGGCAGGGCTATTCCGACGACTCGTCCACATGATCCTGTGGATCGCCCCGGTCGGTCTCGGGGCCCTCGTCGCGGTCGCGGTGGGCCGGTACGGGGCCGACCTGATCGGCCCCATGGCGCGCTTCCTCGCGGGAGTGTGGGCCGCGCAGATCGTCATCGTGGCCGGGTACATGCTCCTCCTCCGCTTCTTCAGCGACCACCGTCCCTGGCCCTTCCTGCGCGCCACCGGCTCGCTGTGGGCCACGACCGCCGCCACGACGTCCAGCCTCGCTTCGCTCTCGGTCGGTCTGGAGAAGGCGCGCCGTCTCGGACTCCCGCGCGGCGTCTACTCCTTCACCCTCCCCCTGGGGGCGCAACTCAACAAGGACGGCACCTCCGTCATGCTCGCGGCGGTCCTCCTCTTCACGGCGCAGGCGGCCGGGGTCACCTTTTCGCCGGCGGATTTTGTCACGATCCTGCTCCTCGGCCTGTTGCTGTCGCACGGGACCGGCGGAGTGCCGGGCGGGGGTTTCGTCGCCGCGCTCATCTACGTGCAGGCGCTCAACCTCCCCATCGAGGTCGCGGCGATCGTCGGCGGGATCTACCGTCTGGTGGACATGAGCAACACGACGGTGAACATCATGGGCGACATGGTCGGCGCATCGCTCGTCGCCCGCTCCGAAGCGAGGCGGGCATGACATGAATCCGGAGGCGCCATGAACGCGGACGTCAGAGCGCTCTTCCCCGGCGCGAGCGAGCAGCCCTACTTCGACATCTCGGCGAATTCGCTCATGGCCGAGCCCGTTCGGGCGGCGATCGAACGGCACCTGGCCGGGAGAACGTCGGGACGAGGCGACAAGACGGAGATGGTCGCCACCGTGAATCGCGCACGGTCCTCGTTCGCGTCGCTGATCGGCGCGAGTCCCGATGAGGTCGCGATCACGAAGAACGTCTCCGACGGCCTCAACCTGTTCGGCGCAAGCCTCCCCTGGCGGGCGGGAGACAACGTGGTCCTGTGCCCCGCGCTCGAGCACCCGAACAACATCTATCTGTGGTATAGCCTCGTTCGGACGCACGGGATCGAGGTGAGGTCGGTCGAGCCGGAGGACGGGCACATCCCCGTCGGGGCCATGGCCGCGGCGATGGACGAACGCACGCGGCTCGTGACGATCCCCAGCATCACCTTCGCCCCCGGTTTTGTCACGGACATGAAGGCGATTGCGGCTGCGGCCCGGCAGGTCGGGGCGTTGACGCTGGTGGACGCGGCGCAGTCGATCGGCGCCCACCGCACCGATGTCGATGATCTGGGCGTGGACGCGCTCGCCGTGGCGGCGCAGAAGGCCCTTCTCTCCGTGTACGGCTTCGGTTTCCTCTACGTCCGCCGTGAGGTAGCCGAGACGATGACGCCCGTGCATGTGGCGCGCTTCGGGATCGAACTCGACGCGCACGAGACGGCGTACTCGGACGACGAACTCCGCTTCCGCCCGGGCGCGCTCCGCTTCGACGTGGGCAACTACAACTACCTCGGCGCGGCGGCGACCGCCGCGGCCCTGGATCTCCTCGCCGACTGGGGTGTGGAGCGAATCGAGGCGCACGTGCGCGGGCTGGCGGCCGACCTGGCGAACGGCCTTATGCACCTCGGCCTGCCGGTCGTCGGAGGGCGGCCCGGACCCCACCTGGCGCACATCGTGTCGGTCGGCGAGAGCGGCGGCGGCCGCCATTACACGGCCGACGATCCCGCCATGAACTCTCTCTACGAACACCTGACCGCCGCCGGCATTCGCCTCGCGATCCGCACCGGCATGCTCCGCTTCTCCATCGGCGTCTACAACGACGAGACCGACATCAACCGCGTCGTGGACTCGGCGCGGGACTGGCGCAAGGAGACTGGGCACGAAGTTTGAGATCCTGTTGATCTCGTGGGGCATCTCTTGCCTGAGACAGCCGCGTGACAAGCGTGCTGGTGGAGCAAGCGATGCCGAAGGTACGAGAAGCCATACAACTCGTGACGGCCAATGGTTGGAGACTGGTCCGAACACGCGGAAGCCATCGGCAGTATCAACACCCTGAGAAGCCCGGTACCGTGACCATAGCGGGCCGACCGAGCAAAGACTTGGCCCTTGGAACCTGGAGAAGTATCCTCAGGCAGGCGGGACTCGAAGAGGGGAAGTTGCATTGAAATACGCGGCCGTCATTGAGAAGACCACGAACGGTTACTCCGGCTACGTGCCTGATCTACCCGGGTGTGTGGCCGCTGGAGACTCGTGTGCGGAGGCAGAGGGACTGCTCCGTGAAGCGGTTGCCATCCATGTTGAATCGCTTCGAGAAAATGGAGACCCGGTTCCGGAGCCGCAGACTTCGGTTGCATCAGTCGAGGTGCCGGCTTCGCAACTGGCGTAGCCGCCGGCCAGCGGTCGGGTAGGCCGTCCCCACCCGGCAAACCGCCTGCATCGGTCTCTACGAGCGCCGCCATTGGGGGGTGACCAAATGTCCAGTCACGATGCGGGAGCCTCCCTGACTCCGGGCGCCACGCCCCTGGATCGGCGCGCGTTCATGACGTCGCTGTCGGCGCTGGGGCTGGGAGGGACGGCGCTCCCCGCGGCCCTCTGGGCGCGGAGCAACGGCGGGCAGGACGCCGTCACCCGGGACGACATCGCGGCCGCCGTCCGCGTCGCCGGACTCGACTTCTCCGATGACGAAATCGAACTGATGGTCGAGGAAGTGAACGGGATGCGGGAGCGCTACGCGCAACTCCGGACAATGGGCATGCCGAACTCGGTCGTCCCCGCGCTCCACTTCGAGCCCGTGCTCCCCGGGACCTCGTACCCGGCGCCCTCGGCTTCGACCGTCTTCCGCTACACGCGGCCCCGGGGTCTCGAGCGGCCCGCGAACCTCGAGGAACTCGCCTTCCGTCCCGTGACCGACCTGGCCGAACTCGTCCGCACGCGGCAGGTGACGTCGACCGAACTCACTGAGATGTACCTGGGCCGGCTGCGGGCGCACGGCGACACGCTGCTGGCCGTGATCGCGCTCACCGAGGACCTCGCCATGCGGCAGGCGGCGCGCGCCGACGCGGA
>LXNI01000435.1_pt1 | contig 48337 bp, 49 predicted proteins | sample 809091 | NCBI WGS metagenome assembly LXNI01 (sample SAMN04870527, study PRJNA318959) | sponge metagenome | biome: 01000161; feature: marine sponge reef; material: water | host: Sarcotragus foetidus | place: Greece: Milos, Mediterranean Sea | collected 2013-05-29 | depth 5-7 m
GCGCGATGGATCACGAAGCGCGACAGGTCCATGCCGCTCTCCGCAGCCGCCCGACCGATCCGTTCCCACTCCCCATCGGTCGCCATCACAGCACGCTGACGCCGCCCGCTGACATCCTCCTTCATGGCCGCCATCCGTCTGAAAAGGCCTGCATCGACTATGACACATCAGATCCATTTAGGGAAGTCCGACTATCGCAATCACCAAGAAAATCCTCATGCCCACGTAACTCGTGTCACTTATACGTTACGTATAGACCCCATCCACGCGACGATCACAATCACTCCAATATCCCACCCCAGCCTCCACACCCACATCTCCAAATGCAACTCGTCAATGACACACGATCAAACTCTATGTCTCTCCAACCAGCCCCAATCCTCCTTGACAGCAACCCTAACCCACTGTATTGTAACTCTCTTACAGGAGGAACCAACAACCCCACACCAGCCTCAATCCACCCGTACCCAAAATAAAAAGCTTCACACCAGCCTCAATCCACCCGTACCCAAAATAAAAAGCTTCACACCGGACCCCAAATCGGTGTTCTTCAACAGCCCCGCTCAACATTTCATCAACCCCTCGATGCGATCCGCTATCCGCTGAGCTGGCTCGCGCAGCTGCCCGATCGTCCAGTCGGCGGCGTAGCCCTCGGTCACGTCGTTGGGCGGAGCGTGATTCACCAGTCGCTTGGTCAGGGCGTGCGGCAGCATCAACTCCCGCTCCGCCACCGTGATGAAGCAGTTGCGCATACCGTGATACCAGAACTTCGTGCCCCCTGCCTCGCTGATGCGGCGATGAAAATAGGTCAGCTTCACGAAATAGCCCGTGCGGCTGGAGCTGGAGGGAAACACCCAGCCACCTTCCAGATGGCAGCTCTCGGCCCAGCGGCGGTCGAGAATGGCTGCCAGTTGCCGGGTGATGGGAAGCTCCAGGGGCGCGCCTGTCTTGGTCTCGTCCACGCGGAAGACCAGTTCCTCCCTGTTCACCCGCTCCCAGCGGAGCGGCAGCACCTCGCCGAGACGCATACCGGTGTACATCCCGAACCAGAACACGTCCCGAAGGGCGGGGTTGGTGACCACGGCCTCGATGCCCTTGCGCCAGCGGGGCAAGACCTCGGCAGGCGGCGGGATCTTGCGGCGCGGCTTGGGATGGAACCTGCCGCCGCCCGCGAGCCAGAGATCGACCGGATTGGCCAGTCCCGCGATGTCCACGCAGGGCCGGCGATAGACCGAGCGCAGCAGGGAGATGCACTGGTTGGCGGTCGCCCAACCATGGTGCTCGGTGACGCGGTTGAAGCGGTCCTCCACGTCGCCGCGGCTGACGGTATCGATAGGACGGGTGAGCCAGTCGGCGAGAGGCCGCTCGAACCGGTCGCGGTAGTGCTGGTTCGTGCTCGCCTTGCGCTTGGGATTGGCCTTCATGTACTGCTCGAAGGCCTGCCCGAGCGTCGGCATGCGGCGGCTCCTGGCGCGGTCCGCCGCCGGGTCCTCGCCCATGGCGACCATGCCGAGCAGCCTGTGGGCCTCGCGGCGCGCGTGCTCGGGCGGTAACCTGTCGCAGCGTCCGATGACAAGCCGCTTGTTGGGCGCGGTCCTGCCACCTGAGCCGAGACGGTAGTTGACGATAAAGGACTTGACGCCGGAGGGATGCACCAGGACGCCGAAGCCGGTGAGCTTGTCGTCCCACGCGATCCAGGGCTTCTCTGCGGGCTTGAGGCTGTCGATGGCCCGCTTGGCGATAGTGAGCCTGACGCGGGCGATGCGTTTTCCGGAAGTCACGACTGGAGGATGGCATGGGCCGGCTCATAAATCAACACCTTCCACAACACCGTCAGGTCATATCGGGCACAGTCTCGGGCACTTCGGCCATATCCTGACCGGCAGGATCATACATAACACCTTGATAAAGCCACATATAGCTATCTACAGCCAAATCAGGACAACTGGAAGAACGAGAAGTCACTCTAGTTTCTCACCAGGGTCACGGCCTGCGGTTCTGCTTCGTCGTGTGAGCGCCACCCGCTCGATATATCCAATCATGTCCTGATCTATTCCCCTCGCGCTATAGCTGGGGCTTTGTCGTTGACGCGCGATTACGGTGCGGGTGATGGTGGGCCGCGATGATCGAAATCGGCGGCTTCGTGGGCCTCGCTGCCCTGGTTATCGGGCTCTTCGCGTGGACGCGCGCGGACATGCGACTTTCGCGCGCGGAATCGAAGGGCGATGTCGGCAGACTTGAGGTCGGCATCGCTGACTTGCGCTCAGAACTAAAGCACGAAGTCGCTCGACTTGAGGGCGGCATCGCCGACCTGCGCACGGAGCTGAAGGGCGACATCGCTGCGCTGGGCGAAGGCCAGGTCGAGCTGCGCGAGGGTCAGGCGGAGCTGCGGGAGCGCATGGCGAAGCTCGAGGGCCTGCTCGACGGCTTGCGCGAGGCGGTTACCTGGCGCTCCGGCCCCCGCGACGCCGCCTGACGGGACCTACCCCTTTTCGAACGGCCACCGCCTCGCTTGGCCGCCCTGGATCGGCAGCCGTGAAATTCCGAAGCTGCTTCTTCAACTCGCCAGGATCTCCCTGATCGCCTCGTTCTGGAACGCCACGTCCGCCGGGTTGAGGAAGCTCGAGGCGAAGTGGCCGTAATAGGATTCGAACACGCGAAGCTCGGCATTGGGCATGTTCGCGACCTCGATCTCACTGTCCTCCGGCGGGAAGTAGAGGTCGGTGCGCCCCGGCATCACGATGGCCTTGGCCTTGATCCCGGCGAGCGCCTTCTTGAAGTCGCCGCCATAAAGCTCGTTGTCGCCGATGTCGCCGTTCTGCCAGGTCCACAGCATGGTGAGCAGGTTGTTTGCGTCCTTGTGGATGAAGAACCCCTCCCAGAACGCGACCAGAAAATCTTCCAGCGAGGAGAAGCCCAGCTTGAGGTCCTCCTCCACCCGGTAGAAGGTCTGCGAGAAACCCCAGCCGGCGTAGACCCGCGCCATGGCGCGCAGTCCCTTGGTGGGGGGCGCGTCGTACCAGCCGCCCTTCCACGCGTCGTCGGCCGTGAGCGCCGCCTTCACGCCCTCCAGGAACACGAAGTTGTGCCGCGAGCACTTGGCGGAGCCGCAGGTCGGCACGATGCGCTCCACCATGTCGGGATAGAGGCAGCCCCAGTGGAAGGTCTGGAGCGCGCCCATGGACCAGCCGGTCACGAGCTTGATGCGCTCGATCCCGAAGACCTCGGTGACGAGCCTGTGCTGCAGGCGCACGTTGTCGCAGGCCGTCACGTGGGGGAAGCGCGCCTTGTCGTATGGCGCGGGCGTGTTGCTCGGCGATGACGAGAGGCCGTTGCCCAGCATGTTCGGCACGATGATGAAGTACTGCCGGGGGTCGAGGGCCTGATCCTCGCCAATGGTCCACTCCACGTCGGTGTGGTGGCCCGAATACCAGGTCGGCTGGATGATGACGTTGTCCTTCTTGGCGTTCAGCGTGCCGTAGGTCTTGTAGGCGAGCTTCGCGTCCCTCAGCGTCGCGCCCTTCTGCAGCACCACGTCGCCCGCATCGAAAATCTCGTAGTCGCTCATTCGTCTCTCCCCTGCCACATGTGCATGGCCGCCTCGCTCCATCCTGGGCCTGACGTGCGGACGTTGCAATCGCCTGCGCGTTTGACAAACGGCAGAAGATCGCTTGGAAGGGGGAACGCGGAGAGACGGGAGATCGGAATGGTCGAGCTGGCGGCCTTCGTCGCGCTTCAGCGCCTGATCGAGCAGGCGGACGCGGCCGAAGAGAGCCTGATGCCCAACGAGCGCGAGATGCTGCACAGCCTGAAGGCGAAGTATCGGGAGCCGATCGACGTCGATCCCTTCGACGCGACCGCCCTCGAGGTCATTCTGCGCAATGTCGAGGTGCGCAAGGGGTACGACTTCGATCCGCGCCGGGACGGCGGGCGGGTCATCGACCTGCCGCGCAGCGGAGACAAGGAGCCCTAGGCGCCAGCATCCGTCGACGCGCCGGCGGATGAGCTTGCGGTCCGGCTCTGATATCGTGCCGGCGATGAGCGGCGATCAAGCGATCCGGGCGTTGCTGAACTGGTACGTGCTCGCAGGCGTCGACCAGGCGATGGACGACGCGACGCGCGACCGTTACCGGGAAGCCACCGCTGCAAGGGCCGTCCCCGCGGCCGTGGCCCGCGAGCCCACGCCGCAGCCCGCCGTCGCCGCCCCGCAAGAGCCCGCACCGGCTGCCCCGCCCGCGCCGCTTCTCGCGCCGGGCGATGCCACCTGGAGCGCGCACGAGATCGCCGCTGCCTGCACCAGCCTCGATCAACTGGTGGCGGTCGTGCGCGCCTTCGACGGTTGCGCGCTCAAGCGCACGGCGACCAACACCGTGATCGGCGACGGCAACCCCGAAGCCCGGCTGATGATCGTGGGCGAGGCGCCGGGCGCCGAGGAGGACCGCCAGGGCCTCCCCTTCGTGGGGCCGGCGGGGCGGCTCCTGGACCGGATGCTGGCGTCAATCGGCCTCGACCGCTCGGCCGTCTACATCACCAACATGCTGCCCTGGCGGCCGCCCGGCAACCGCTCCCCCACCGCCGAGGAGCTTGCCATCTGCCAGCCCTTCCTCGAGCGCCAGATCGAGCTGATCGCGCCCCGCATCCTGGTGCTGGTGGGCGGCATCGCCGCGAAGGCGCTACTCAACCGGCGCGAGGGCATCACCCGCCTGCGCGGCCAGTGGTTCCCCTTCTCGACGCCGCGCCTTGACGGCACGATCGAGGCCACGGCGACCTTCCACCCCGCCTACCTGCTGCGCACGCCGTCGGCGAAGCGCGAGGTCTGGCGCGACCTGCTTGCCATCGAGGACAAGATGAAGAACGGAGAGACGGCGACATGATCGGGATCGACGAGAAGCGGCCCTTCCGCGCCGTCAACATCGCGGTGCTCACGGTCTCGGACAGCCGCGGGCTCGCCGAAGACCGCTCCGGCCAGGTGCTGGTCGACCGCATCGAAGGAGCCGGCCACCGCGTCGCCGACCGCCGCATCATCACCGACGAGCGGGCGGAGATCGTCGCCGCGCTCGAGGCCTGGATCGCCGACCCGGAGATCGACGCGGTGATCGCCACCGGCGGCACCGGGGTGACCGGCCGCGACGTGACGCCGGAGGCCTTCCACGACGTCTACGAGAAGGAGATTCCGGGGTTCGGCGAGCTGTTCCGCCAGTTGAGCTACGACCTCATCGGCACGTCCACACTGCAGTCGCGCACCACGGGCGGGGTCGCGGGCGGCACCTACCTGTTCGCGCTCCCCGGCTCGCCCGGCGCCTGCAAGGACGGCTGGGACAAGATCCTCCGCTACCAGCTCGACTATCGCTGGCGCCCCTGCAACCTGGTCGAGCTGATGCCCCGCCTGCAGGAGACCGAGCGTCGCGCGCCCGCGCAGCCTGGCGCGCGCGCCATGTAGGGCGCCGCCTGAGCCCCGGAATAAGGAGAAGAACAGTGGAGAAGGAAATCGTCGAGATCCCCAAGCTCTCGGACGCGCTGCGCGAGATCGGCGTGCCGCTCTCGCCCTGCGTGCGCGCGGGCGGCTTCCTCTACGTCTCCGGCCTGCCGCCGCTCGACCTCGACTCAGGGCAAATGGTGAAGGGCGGGATCGACGTGCAGACCGAGCAGGTGATGGAGGTGCTGAAGCACACGCTGGAGAGCGCAGGCTCGTCGCTTGAGCGCGTGGTGAAGTGCCAGGTCTTCGTCACCAACGCCGCCTACTACCGGATCGTGAACGAGATCTACGGGCGCTACTTCCCTCACGACCCGCCGGCCAGGACCTTCGTCGCCATGGCGTCCTGGCCGATGGAGTTCGACATCGAGATCGAGTGCGTCGCGCTCGCCTGAACGCGCATACTCGAAGAGTCGCTCGCCTGAACGCGCATGCTCGAAGAGTCGCTCGCCTGATGGCGCGGTCCTATGTCCACGCCGACCTGAGCCCGCCAGCGCAGGTAGGCGAGCCCGTCGTCCACGTCGGCGAGGCGGTCGACCTGCGCGAGCCTGAACCCTGCCGGTAGCACGCGCTCGGTATCGGAAAGCGCCCGCGGGCTCGACCAGCGCACGCCGGCGAAGGGGTTGATCGCCCGCGCCCGCTGCGAGAGGCCGATCAGCCAGAAGCCGCCGTCGTCTGCCGGCCCCAGCACCACGTCCGCGCGGCCCAACGCGGCGAAGCCGCGCGCCACGTGGACAGGGGCGAGGTCCGGAATGTCGCTGCCGACGATGATCGCGGGCCCCGGCGGCAGGCTGCGGAAGACCCGCAGCATGCGTTGGCCGACATCGCCCGGACCCTGCGGCAGGCACGGCAGCGCGAAGGGCCAGAAGGGCTCCCGCCCGCGCCAGCCGTCGGGCGTCGTCGCGAGCCATGTCGTCCACCGTGCGTCGCGCGCAAGCGGCGGCAGCACGCGGCGCACCAGCCGCCGGTAGAAGAGCCAGGCCTCGCCGTGCCCAACATCGCGGGCGAGGCGCCCCTTCGCCCGGCCGAGGCGCGGCTCCTTGAGGAAGATCGCGAGGTGGCGCCCGCCCGGTTTCATCCGTAGAGCCTGGCCACGGTTTCGGCCCGCACGCCCATGTAGAAGAGCAGCAGGCAGCAGAGGTTGCGCGCCATGCGGGGCGCATAGCCAGAGCGGCGAAAGCGCGCGGCGGACGTGACCGCCGGCGTTCTCAGATAGGCGAGGCGGCGGCGGCCGAGCCGGCGCACGAGATCCACGTCCTCCATCATCGGCAGTGGGCGGAAGCCGCCGAGCGCGCGGTAGAGGCTGCGGTGGATCAGGAGCCCCTGGTCGCCATAGGGAAGCGCGAAGAAGAAGCATCGAAGCGCCACCAGCCGCTCCAGCAGGCGCGCGGCGGCGGCCCGGTCGTCGAGGGCGAAGCGGAAGCAGGCGGCGCGGCTCTCGTTGGCGGATCCGGCCATGAAGGCGCCCACCTCCTCGTCCCAGCCGCGTGCCGGTCGCGTATCGGCATGGAGGAAGAGCAGCCACGCGCCCTCGGCTGCCGCCGCGCCGGCCGCGAGCTGTCGGCCGCGCCCGGCCTCTGCCGCCACCACCCGCGCCCCATGCCGGCGGGCTTCGTCGGCGGTGCCGTCCCCTGAGCCGCCGTCGGCGACCACGACTTCCACGCCGACCCCGCGCTCTTCGAAGCCCGCGATACCGCCGCCCAGGTCGGCGAGCGTCGCGCCGAGAACGCCGGCGGCGTCGAGGGTGGGGATCACGATGCTGAGGAGGCGCGACACGGTGCGGACGATGGCCGTTGGCCTCAGCAGCGTCAATCCCGCCCGGTTCACAATCCCGAGACAATGCTGTCGAGATAGTCCTGTCGGTGGACCACCTTGTGCCACCTTGGGCCACCTTAGACCACTTTGGGCCACTTTGGGCCGGCGTAGACCGGAATGGGCCGCTTTAAGGCTTTTCCGTGCAAGACGGGACCGCTCTAATGATCGAAGTGGTAGACGATCTGATCGAAGCGGTCGCGCGGGAAGGAGAACACGAAGACCAGCGGCTCCGCCCCGGTGCAGCGGACCGTGTGGCGGGCATCCGGCGGGATGTAGACCGCGCTCCCCGGCCCGACCGCCTGCGCGCGGCCCTCGATCTCCATCTCGCCCCGGCCGCTCACGATGTAATAAGTCTCCGCCGGCTCGTGGTGGTGGCGCATGAGCACGCCGCCGGGCGCGATCTCGGCAATGCCGGTGACGAGGCCCTCGCTCCCGGTCCGCTCGCCCGCGACCAGCAGCTTCCAGCGAATGCCCTTGCCGGTGGCAAGGCCGGAATCCTCAGCGCCCTCCCACTCGAGGGCAGCCTGATCCACGAAGGCGGGTTTCGGCGCGCTCACCGCCCCCTCCTTCCGCGCGTGGCCGGGGTGGCGAGGCGGTGCGTGCCGCCCATCGTTAGCCGACTTCGTTGCAGGGATTCTCGGGCGGCGCGCCGGCCAGCACGCGCACCACCTCCTCGGCGCCGCGCTGCCTGAGTTCCGCCAGGGACGCGTCGGAGGAGAAGGCCACGTGCGGCGTCGCGATCACGTCCGCCCGTGCCACGAGTGCGGCGGGCGGGCTCGGCTCGCCCTCCACCACGTCGAGGCCGGCGCCCGCGAGATGGCCGGCTTCCAGGGCGGCAATCAACGCATCGTTGTCGACTACGGGGCCCCGGCTCACGTTGATGAGGAAGGCGCCGGGCTTCACGCGGGCGAGGAAGGCCGCGTCCACCAGGTGGTGCGTCTCGTCGGTGAGCGGCAGGTGGACGATGACGATGTCGGATTGCGCGCAGAGCGCATCGAGCCCGACCATGCGCGCCGGCACGCTCTCGGGCGGGGCGGCGATGTCGTGGCCCAGCACGGTCATGCCTAGCGCATCCAGCTTGCGCGCGGTGCAGCGGCCGATGCGGCCCAGCCCCAGGATGCCGGCGGTGAGCGTCGCGCCGCGCCGGAGCCTGGCGCCAGAGGGGTCCCACCGGCCGCCCTTCACCGCGTGGTCGAACGACGCGACGCCGCGGAACCACGCATAGGCCAGCGCCACCGCGTGGTCCGAGACCTCTTCCACGCAGTAGTCCGGCACGTTGGCGACCCAGGTGCGGCGCGCCGTCGCGGCCTCCATGGCGATGTTGTCGAGCCCCACGCCCAGCCGTTGCACGATCCTGAGCGCGGTCGGGCGGCGGATCGCCTCGGCCGAGATGACCGCCCAGCAGGTGAGGATGGCCGCGGGGTCGTGCTCCGCCACCATGGCCTCGACCGCTGCCGCCGGGCTCGGCTCCGAGGGCCCCGTGACCAGCCTGTGGCCGGCGCCCTCGATCACTTCGCGCTCGATGCTGACGTCGGGCCAGGCGAAGTCTGTCTGGAGTACGGTCGCCATCAATCACTCTCCCGCGTGGCGCGGACCGGGCGCCGCCGTTCCGCTCATCGAAACCCGATCCGTCAGAGGGCGTTCTTGCAAAACCGGCCCTCCTTCATGATGACGGGGATGTGGCGCCCCTGCTCCTGCAGCAGCCCGAGATCGGCGAGCGGGTCGCCGTCGACCACCAGGATATCCGCCACCGCGCCCGGTGCGATGGTGCCGAGCTCGCCCGGGCGCTGGATCAGCTCGGCGTTGACCGAGGTCGCGGAGCGCAGCACGTCGACCGGCGCCAGAACCTGGCTCCGGATCAGGAACTCCTGGCTCTGGCGATCCTGGAGCTCGCCGAGCAGGTCGGTGCCGAAGCCCATCGGCACGCCGGCGGCCCGGCACACCTCGAGGGAGCGCAGCCCCTCGTCGCCCAGGCCCTGGAGCTTGTCGGCATAGACCTTCGGCAGCCCGATGTCGGCCCCGGATTCGAGCATGGCGAAGAGGGTTACCAGCGTCGGCACCACGAAGGCTCCGGCCGCCGCCGCCGCCCTTGCCGCCCCCTCGTCGATCTGGGTGCCGTGCTCGATGGACCGCACGCCGAGCTCGGCGCAGCGGCGCACCGCGTTGGCGGTGTGCGCGTGCGCCATCACGTAGGTCCGCCGGGTCGCGGCTTCCTCCACGCCGACGCGGATCTCCTCGTCGGAGTACTGATCCATCCAGAGCGGGTCGGTCGGCGAGAGCACGCCGCCCGATACCATCATCTTGATCTGGTGGGCGCCCTTGCGCAGATGCTCCCGTACCGCCTTGCGGACCGCGTCCACCCCGTCCGCCACTTCCGAGACCGGCCCGTGGTAGGCGGCGCAGCCGCAGGGCTCGAAGCTGGTCTGCTTGCGCATGTCGCCGTGGCCGCCGGTCTGGCTCAGCGCCTTGCCCGCAAACAAGATCCGGGGGCCCGCGATCAGGCCGCGCTCCACCGCCATGGCGAGGCCGAGGTCGGCGCCGCCGGCGTCCCGCACCGTGGTGAAGCCCCGCCGGAGCGCCCCTTCGAGACTGTGCCGCGCCTGCTGGTAGAGCAGCGAAGCCGGAATGTCCTCGATCGCGGGCACGTCGATCTCGACGAGGAGCGCGTGGAAGTGGGCGTCGATCAGGCCCGGCATCAGCGTGCGCCCGCCGCAGGCGACGCGTGTCGCTTCCGCCGGCGCGCGGGCCGCGCCGTCCGTGACCTCCCTGATCCGGCCGTCCTCGACCACCACCGTCGCGTTCTCGCGCGGCTCCGCCGAGACCCCGTCGAAGACCCTGCATCCCTCGAAGACGATCGTCACAGTGCTGCTCCTCTCAATGCCCCGCCGCTTACCAGGCGAGACCGTAGGCCGGCCGCCGCGGGTCGGCGCCCCCTGAAATCGTGCCCCGCGCGAGATCCTGCACGAGCACGCACATCGCACCCGCCGGCCAGGCCCACTCCGGCCACCATTCCACGCCGTGCCCCCACGCGGCCAGCGTCTCGCCGGCGGCCTCGGGAATGCGCGCCTCCAGCATCAGCTTGTTGGGGTGGTACTCGTGCGGCTCGAAGGAGTTGGGGAAGCTCATGGTGGCGAAGCGCGGCGCCTCCACGGCGGCCTGCGGGTTCATGCCGTAAGCGACGATGTTCACGAAGGTCTGCAGCATCGCCTGGATCTGGACGTCGCCGCCCGGCGTGCCGAAGGGCATGGCGAAGGCGCCGTCCTTGATGGCCAGCGCCGGGTTGGGCGTGAGCCTCGGCCGCTTGCCGGGTGCGACGCTCGACGTGTGCGCCGGGTCGGCCCAGGCCTGCGCGCCCCGCGACGACGCGCAGAGCCCGGTGCCGGGGATCACCGGCGTGTCGAACGAGATATCGCTCGGCGTTGCCGAGAAGACGTTGCCGTCTGCGTCGATGGTGCAGACGTAGGAGGTATCGTGCGCCGGTTCGACCGGGCCGGCCGAAGCCGCCGCCTCCGCGCAGGCAGCCGTCGCGAGGCCCTGGGCCGGATCGCCCGCCGGCGGCATCCCGGGCCACGCCTCGCCGGGCCGGATGAGGGCGCGGCGGCGCGCGGTGTAGTCGTCCGAGAGCAGCGCCGCCATCGGCACGTCGACGAAGCGGGGGTCGCCGATCCAGCGCTCGCGGTCCGCGAAGGCCAATTTCAGTGCTTCGGCCATCGTGTGCAGCGCGTCCGGGCTGTTGTGGCCGTGCGCCGCCAGCGCATTCGTGTCGATCAGGCGGAGCGCCTGCAGCAGCGTCGGCCCCTGGCACCAGGGGCCGCAGGCATAGACGTCGACGCCGCCGACCGAGACCCGCTCCGGCGGCTCCACCGCCACATGGAAGGAGGCGAGGTCGTCGGCCGTGAGCAGGCCGCCGTTCTCGCGATGGTAGGTCGCGATGGCCGCGGCGATGTCGCCCCGATAGAAGGCATCGCGCGCCGCCGCGAGGCCTGCGGCACGGTCGCCCCCGGCGGCGCGCTCTTCGTCCGCCATGTACTGGAGCGAGCGCCCGAGGTCGGCCTGCACGAAGACGTCGCCGACGGCGGGCGGGCTACCGCCCGGCAGGTAGATCGCGGCGTTGGACGGCCAGCGGGCGTAATTCTCCGCCTTCTTGGCGATCACGCTCGCCATCAGCGGATACATCACGAAGCCGTCCCGCGCGAGCCTGATCGCCGCCTCCGCCACCTCGCCGAAGGTCATGGTGCCGTGGCGTTCCAGCGCGGTGATCCAGGCGTCCGGCGCGCTGGGTACGACCGTGCGCAGCAGGCCCACCGGGATGTGCCCGTCGTGCGCGCGCTGGAAGAGATCCGGCGTCATCGCGCCGGGCCAGGTGCCGAGACCGCTGATGGTCTCCACCTGCCCCGTCTTCGCGCTGTAGAGGATGATAGGCGCCACGCCCGCGACATTGACGAGATCGCTGTGCACGACGCCGAGCGCGATACCCGCGGCGCAGCCCGCGTCGATGGCGTTGCCGCCCGCTTCGAGGATCGCGAAGCCCGCCTGCGCCGCCAGATAGTGCCCGGCGACGATCCCGTGCTTGTGGCCCCGGATCACCGGCCGGAGCGCATCGATCGCCTCGGGATCGAAGGTCGCGTACTCGCTCTGGCGCTTGCTCATGGCTAATCCTGGTTGGCGAGGTCGACGAGGCAGGCGGCGAGCGTCTGGGCGCCGGCGGCGAGGTCGGCGGGCGTCGCGTTCTCCGCCTCGTTGTGGCTGATGCCGCGTTCGCAGGGCACGAAGATCATGCCGGTCGGGCAAAGGTGATTGATGTGGCCGGCGTCGTGGCCCGCGCCCGACGGCATCCGCATCACCGAATGGCCGAGGCGGGCGGCGTAGCCCTCCACCAGGTCGACCACCGCCGGGTCGAACTGGAGGGGCGGATTGTCGATGGTGGAGCGGATGCTGACCGCGCAGCCGTGGGCGCTGACCTGGCACACCGGCTCGATATTGGGCTTGATGCGGGCGATCACCGCCGGGTCGGGATGGCGGAAGTCGATGGTGAAGAGCACGCGGCTCGGCACCGTGGCGGGCGAGCCGGGGTGGCACTCGAAGCGGCCGACGGTGAAGCGTGTCGTGTCGGTATCGTCGGCCATCAGTCCCCCGAGCGCGTGGACCATGTGGGCCGCCGCCTTGAGCGCGTCCTTGCGCGCCTTGAGCGGCGTGGTGCCGGCATGTGCTTCCTCGCCCCTCACCTCCACGGTGTACCAGTAGAGGCCCTGAATGCCGGTCACGGCGCCGATGGTCGTGCCGGCGCTCTCCAGCCGCGGCCCCTGCTCGATATGCGCCTCCACGTAGGCCGCGAAGGGTTGGCCGAAGGGGCGCTGCGGCAACCCCGGCGTGGACGCCAGAGTCTCGGCGAGCGCAGCTTCGAACGTCACTCCCTCGCGGTCCACGAGGCCGAGCTGGCCTTCGAGTTTGAGCACACCGGCGAACACCGCAGACCCCATGGCGCCAGGCTGGAAGCGTCCGCCTTCCTCATTGGTCCAGGCGACGAGGTCGATGGGCCGCTCGGTCTGTACCCCGGCGCGGGCGATGGCCTCCAGCGCCTCGAAGCCGCCGATGACGCCGTAGGCGCCGTCGAACTTGCCGCCGCGCGGCTGACTGTCGAGGTGGCTCCCGGTCACCACGGGCGCCGCATCCGCCTGCCGGCCGGGAAGGCGAACGTACAGGTTTGCGATTCCATCGGTCGCGACCTCGAAGCCGAGCTCCCCGGCCCACTCCACCATCAGCCTGCGGGCGCGCCGATCCTCGTCCGAGAGCGCGGCGCGATTGACCCCGCCCTTCTCGGTCGCCCCGATTTCCGCCATCGCCATCTGGCGGGACCAGAGCCTCGCCTCGTCCACCGCCGCCGCGGCCGCCAGCGCCTCAACCCTTGTATCCATCGCCCACCTCCTGCCCGTCAACGTAGAACACCCTGCAACGCGAGCAAAGTTGACGCGGCGGCATAGCGGGATCGAAACGACGCTCCGCCTCTCCCTGTCCCACTCCGCCCCCAAAGTGCGGAGAGGGGACGCAAGCGGTGCCGGCATCTGACTCCCTTTCCTCCCCGCCGGGGAGGAGAGGGTCGGGGGGAGGAGGGGTTCTCCTGACTTGTCTGCTCACCCGCGCTTGCGGCAGAGGGTGAGGCCGTCGCCGACGGGCAGCATGACCATCGTCACCCGCTCGTCCGCCGTGATCTTCCTGTTCAGGGCGTCGACGACGGGGGCGTTGTCGCCCCAGCGCTCGGGCTCCGCCATCTGCCCCATGTGGAAGGTGTTGTCGATCAGGATCAGGCCGCCGGGGCGGACGAGCGCGAGGCAGTGCTCGTAGTAGGTGTCGTAGCCTGACTTGTCGGCGTCGATGAAGGCGAAATCGTAAGCGCCGTCGAGGCCTTCGGCGCGGAGCGCAGCGAGGCTCTCCCGCGCATCGCCGAGGCGAAGATCGATCCGCTCCGCAAGCCCTGCCTCGGCCCAGAAGCGCTGCGCGATCTTCGTGTAGTCGGCGCTGATGTCGAGCGCCGTGAGCCTGCCGTCCGCGCCCATCGCCTGCGCCACCGCCAGCGCGCTGTAGCCGGTGAAGACGCCCACCTCGAGCGCGCGCCTGGCCCCGGTCAGCTCCACCAGCAGCGCCATCAGCGCGCCCTGCTCCGGCGAGATCTGCATCAGCGCCATCTGGTGGCGGGCGGTCTCCTCGCGCAGCCGGCGCATGACCGCGCTCTCGCGCACGCCGTGGGCCTGATCCGAAAGTCGGAAGCAGTTGTGCGTTCAAGACCCAGCGCACAGCCTTTAGCGTTGATGGTTTGCATTGATCGATGCACACCTGCCCCGGCCCCCTCACGAACTCCTCGAACGTCGGGACCGCGGCGTGCTCCGTTGGCTCCAACCGAGCTGTCGTCTCGATGATGCGGCACTTGCTGCGCGCGTCCCCGACGCTCGTCAGCGCCGCAGGTCCGAGCGTGATCCTGCGCGCTCTGCCATCGCCTTTCGGGCAATAGACGAAGCTCCGATGCCCGGAGGGCCGGACCCGTACACCGAGGCCCGCCTGGCGCGTGTCCCAGACCGTATACTCGCGTACCGCGGGCGCCTGCCTCGCGATGCCGGCGTCGGTCAGACGCCGCCTTTGCGCAGCCATGGCTTATGCCTCCAGGGCCGCGCCGACGGCATCGGCCGCCTCGCGCACCATCGAATCGGACAGATGGGTGTACTTCAGCGTCGTCGCCGGATCGCGGTGTCCCAGAAGCCGGCCGATGGTCAGCACCGTTTCGCCCTGCGCTAGGGCCATGCTGGCGTATGTGTGTCGAAGATCGTGGAGGCGGACATCGCAGAGGTCCGCTTCTGCTCTTGCGCGGTGCCAGACCGGGTCGATCGCCGCCACGTTCAGAAAGCTGTCCGTCCGGGGCGAGGGGAAGATCCAGGTTGTCTTGCGGGGCAGGCCATCGAGAATTGCGCGTGCGGCAGACGAGAGCCAGACCGTGCGTGGCCCCGTCTTGCTATCGGGCAGGTACAGTTTTCCCTCGCGATAGAAGTGCCATTTCAGAGAGACGACCTCGCCCTTGCGGCATCCGGTGAGGAGAAGCAGTCGTATGATCGTTGTAGCCTGCGAGCAACTGGCTTCGTGGCGAGCCAGCACCTCGCCCAGTCGGCGGATTTCTGCGATCGACAGGAAGCGCTCCCGCCCCTGGCGCCGATATCGCCTGATGCCCGTGCATGGATTTGTTCCTTCCGGCCGGTAGCCGTAGACCTCGGCCTGGCGCATGATGACAGACAGGATAGGGGCCGAGCGGTCCGCCGACACCGGGGTATTGTGGAGCGACGCGAACCAGCGCTTGACGTCGTAAGCGGCGATGTCGGCGATCGGGCGTCCTTCGAACCAGGGTAGAATATGGTTGCGGTAGTAGTTCTGGTTGACCTTGAGGGTTTCCAGTTGCGGGCGTAGCGCCGGAACACCTCGTCGGAGACTGTCTCGAAGGCGGTGTCCTGTGGAGCCGTGGCCTGCTCGCTGGTTCCATTCCGGATCGAGGCGAGCATGACCCTGGCCCGTTTGCGGGCCTCGTCCACGCCGATTGACCCAACCCGACCGACGATCTTCCGAATCCGCCGGCCGTGGTGCTGGCTGTGGATAAAGTAGCGCTTGGCGCCAGAAGGCAGAACCCTGACGCCGAAGCCGGTGAGTTCGCGGTCGCGGACGTCGTAAGCGGACTTGCGGGGCTTGAACGTGTCGACACGGCGTTCGTTGAGGCGTAGCGTTGCCATCGAATTTCCTCCCACGTTCTGTTGCAGCCGGGGAGAAAACACGGACCGATTCCGCGTCTCCCGGCCAGATCAGGAGGAAAAAAGCAACCCTTTATCAGTAGGTTAGCACCGCAGGTGCGGGCCATGGTGTGAGCGCCGCGCCTGCCAGGGAGAAACCGATGATCACGCTGCACAACCCGGATACGGTCGTATCGCCCGCGTCGTTCTACAGCCAGGCGGCGGAGGCGAGGCCGGGCAAGCGCTGGCTCTACATCTCGGGCCAGGTGGGTGCCGCGCCGGACGGCACGCTCGCGGACGGCTTCGAGGCGCAGAGCGACCAGGTCTGGCGCAACATCGAGGCCCTGCTCGCCGCCGCCGGCATGACCATGGAGAACCTGGTGATCGTGCGCGCGCTGCTGGTGGATCGCGCCCACCTCGGGGCCTACCGCGAGATCAGGGACCGCCACCTGGCCGGCCACCGGGCGGCCTCGACGCTGCTTATCGTCGCCGGCCTCGCCGACGAGCGCTGGCTGATCGAGATCGAGGCGCTGGCTGCCGCCGAGGCCTGATCAGGCGGTCATTCAGTCGGCGTCGGCCCCGGCGCCCGCACCAGCGCCGTTCTCGGCCGAGGTGATGGCGCACTCGGACTCGCGCCACCAGAGGGCCTCCAGATCGGCGACCTCGACGCCGCGGTCCCAGATCCGCGCCTTGACCGGGCCGATCTCGGTATCCAGCGTCTGGTCGAGGTACTTGCCCTTGTAGATCGTGGCCCCGCTGGTGCACGGCAGGGTGTTGACGCCGGGCTCGTCGATGGCGGTGCCGTGCGGCGCGAGCCTGATCCGCTCCGCCCGCACCGCGACGCAGGCCGGCGCGCCCCTCTCGGCCGAGCCGACGCCGCTCCAGGCGCCGTTGATCACGTGGCTGCCGATGCGCACGCTGGCCGTGCCGTTCTGCACGCTCTCGATGGTTCCTTCGAGCAGGTTCTCCACCCCCATGAAGTCCGCGACGAAGCGGGTCGCGGGCCGGTCGAACAGGTCGGTCGGCGGCCCCTCCTGCACGATGCGCCCGCGCCGCATCAGGATGATCCGGTCGCTCATGGTGAGCGCCTCTTCCTGGCTGTGCGTGACGTAGATGAAGGTGAGGCCGAGCTTCTCATGCAGGTCGAGCAGCTCCACCTGCATGTCGACGCGGAGCTTCTCGTCGAGCGCGCCCAGCGGCTCGTCGAGGAGCAGGATCGCGGGCTCGGTCACCAGTGCGCGGGCCAGCGCCACGCGCTGACGCTCGCCGCCCGAGAGCTGGTGGACGCGGCGGCCGTACTTGTCCAGGAGGCGCACCAGGGCAAGCGTGTCCTCCGCCCGCTTGCGGCGCTGGTCCTTGTCGATACCGCGCACGCGGAGCCCGTACTCGACGTTCTGGCCGACCGACATGTGGGGGAAGAGCGCGTAGTGCTGGAACACCGTCGTGCAGTTGCGCCGCGACGCCGGAATGGCCGAGACGTCCTCGCCGTCGATGGCGATGCGCGCGATCCGGGTCGGGCGCTCCAGCCCGGCGACGATCCTGAGCAGCGTCGTCTTGCCCGAGCCGCTTTCGCCCAGCAGGGTCAGGAACTCGCCCCGCCGCGCCGTGATCGACACGTCGTCGAGCGCCACCACCTCGCCGAAGCGGTGGGTGGCGTGCTCGACCTGCAGGATGTGATCGCCTGCGGCCGCGGCAGCGCGCGGCGCTGCGACTTCACTAATTGCCATCTCGGCCTCCTCCGAAGGCAAGCTTGATCGCGAGGAAGGTCAGCCCGATGCTCACGATCGTCACCAGCGTACTCATCGCATAGATCAAGGGCACGGTCGTGTTGTGCGCGCCCGATTGTATCCACAGATAGAGCGGCAGTGTGTCCTGTCCTGCTCGCATGAAGATGCTGAAGGGCAGCTCGTTGAACGACAGCAGGAAGCCGAAGAAGCCCGCGGCGAAGATGCCGGGCTTCAGGATCGGCACCTCGATCTGCCAGAAGCGCTGCCAGCGGCTGGCGCCCAGATCCTCCGCCGCTTCCATCAGGCGCGTGTCGAAGCGGGACGCGACCACCAGCATCGCCAGCAGGGCGAAGGGGAAGGCCCAGACGAAATGGGCCACCGCCAGCGACCAGACGCCCATCTTCACGTGGATCACCAGGCGATACCACATGAAGAGCCCGACGCCGGCCACGATGCCCGGCACCATCAGCGGCATGAGGAAGCCGATGAGCAGCGGCCCGCGCCGCTTCACCCGGGGCAGCACCGGCCCCACGATCAGCGCGCCGATCACGCACGCGGCAGAGGTGACGAAGGCCAGCATGATCGAGAGCAGCAGCGGGTCGCCGACGCGGAAATTGCTGCCGTAGGCCTCGCCGTCGCGCTGGGCGATGTCGGCGTAGATCACGTCCTCGTACCAGGTGAGCGTCCAGTCGCCCGGAATGCCGGTGAGCGGCTCCCCGCTGATCGAGAGGATCATCAGCCAGACGATGGGCAGGTACAGGATGAACAGCACGCCGTAGCCGAAGAAGAGGCCGGTGCCGTTCGGCAGCCCTTCCACGAAGCGGCGCCAGAAGGGCGGGCGCACGCGCGCGTAGGTGATGGTCTCGGTGGGCGCTGTCATCGTCATCGGCGGAGGTTCGCGAAGACTTCGTTGAGGCCGCCCACGGGCCGGAGCGCGGCCCAGAGCACGACCTGGAATGCCAGCATGATGGCGAGCACGACCGCGGCAAGGGCCGCGGCGACAAGGAAATTCGAGACTCCGATCAGACTCTGCACCTGGGCGCTCAGCATCAGCACATTGTTGCCGCCCATGTGCTGCGCCACCACCGTGTCGCCCAGCATGGGGATGAAGGTGAAGACGAAGCCCGCGACCACGCCCGGCAGCGCGAGCGGGAAGATGATGTGCACGAGCGTCCTGAAGCGATGCGCGCCGAGGTCGTTGCTGGCCTCGAGAAAGTCATTATCGATCAAGCTGATTGAGAGAAAGATCGGCCACACCATGGTGGGGAAGAAGAAACCGAGAAAGCCGAAATGCACGGCGAATTCGGAGAAGATCAGCCAGGTCACGGGCTCGTCCACCACGCCGATGCTGAGCAGCGCCTGATTGACCACGCCGTTGATGCCGAAGACCGAGCGCCAGACGATGACGCGGGCCGCCGGGCTCAGGAAGAAGGGCACGGTGAGCGCCGTGAAGGTGAGGAGCCGCACCGTGTTGTTCCTGCAGCCCTTCGCGAGCCAGAGCGCGAAGGGGAACGCGATCAGCAGCTCGATGACGGTGATCGTCGCCGCGATGCGCACCGAGCGGGAGAGCAGATCGACTCCGCCGTATGAGAAGAAGCGTTCGTACTGCAGAAACGTCGGATCGATGTTGATCCTGATCCCGCGGCCCTGGAAGAACGAGACAAGGATGATTGCGAGCAGCGGAATGACGATGCCGCCGAACCAGACGACGCTGAAGCCCGAGAGCGACCACACGCCTGCCGGCATACGCGGCACCAGGCGGCGTATGAGGTCCTCGTTGGCGGGTAGTGCTGCGGCCATCGCAGCCTAGCCAGAGGGGGCGGGGCCCGCCCCGCCGGATCGTCCGGCGAGGCAGGCCCGGCCCGTCAGCGAGGCGGAGTTTACGCGTTGAGCACGCGGTCCATCTGCGCCTGCATCTCCTGCAGGTTCTCGGGCACCGCGCTGAACCAGAAGTCCTCCTTGGCGAACTTGTGCTTCATCTTCGACTGGGCGGCGTCCATGTCGGCCGAGATGTCGCCGATTTCGTTGCGCTCGGCGTATTCGACCGCGAGGTCCGGCCGGCCGTTGAGATAGCCGCGCAGCGGCGTGATGGTGGACGCGTAGCCGCCGCTCAGGAACCAGTCGAGGGCGGTGTAGACCTCCTCGAGGTTGCCGCGATCCTCGACCTGGGACGGGATGTACGCCGCGTGGAGCCACTTGGTGTAGAACTCCTTGGCGTTGGCGTAGACCCAGTCGCCGCCGGCCTTGTTGGCCTCGCGCACCGCCGGCTCCCAGCAGCGGATGGCGTCGACTTCGCCGTTCTTCATGTCCGCGACCTGGTCGTCGAAGATCTTCCAGAAGTTGCGGAACTGACCGGCCTGCTTGCGCTCGATCAGGAAGTCGGCGGTCGCCCGCGCCTCTTCCGGCGACGGGCTGAGGATGTCCGCCACCTCGAGCTGCCCGCTGTTCTTGAGGTAGGCCAGCGCCTCCCACAGGTAGATGTAGTTGTCGCCGGTGGACGACCGGCCCATGGTCTTCTCGCTCTCGAAGACCAGCGACCAGGAAGCCTCCTCCGGCGGGCGCGGCTCGTTCAGCTTGGCCGGCAGATAGCCGAAGCTGTCCGCGTTCATCGCGAGCGGCATGCCCCAGACGTTGCCGCCGTCCGGGCTCAGGTCACGCACCAGGTAGGGGATGCCCTTGATGCTGTCCGGCATTCCGCTCCAGTTGGGGACCGCGCCTGTCTCGGCCTGGGTGATGTAGCCGCCGTCGATCAGGCTCTGCTCCACGCCGGACAGCGTCGAGATCAGGTCGAAGCGGTCGCCGGCGTCGTTGATCTCGACCTCGGTGAGGAAGATGCCGGGATCGTCCTTGATCACCGTGTCTTCCATCTTGAGGCCGGTGTCAGCCTCGAAGCGGGTCCAGTCGCCCGGGATCATGGTGGGCGCCGTGAAGAGCATGCGGATCACGCCCTTCTCCTGCGCCTTGGCCCGGCGCGTGAGCCCCTGCAGCACCGCCGGCGCGCCGGCGATCACCGCGCCCGCTGCCGCGCCCTTGATGAAGTGGCGCCGCGAAAGCGGAAAGTAGAGATGCTTGCTGTGTTTGCCCTTGTGTTTGGTCATCGGGTCCTCTCCCTGCGGTCGTCGTTGGTCGTAAGTGCGCGGCCCCACGCCAGCGACGGCACAGGGCTCGGCGAGCACGGGCATGGTGACCGCTTTTCGCCCGCCGAATCAAGCCCGCCACTGTTCAGCCGCGGGCGACACCCCGGACCTTGGTGCGGTGCACGGTGCCGGCGGGTGGGAGCAGGCTGTGCGGATGCAGCGCGCGGACCATCGTACTTCCGGGACTGTCGGGCCGGAGCGGCCCCGGAGAGCTGCCCGATGGTGGGGCGCTCGTCCACCGGGCTCCTGCCGCCGCCGGGACGGGCCGGCTTGGGCCACCTTGTGCCACCTTGGGTCACGGGACGATCCTGTCGAGACAGTGCTTGACCCGCCCGCGCCGGGGCTTCAGAGTTACGGCAAAGGTAACGGCGCGCCTGCGGCTGTCGCCGCGCGGTCTGCCGTGCGATAGGAGCGTGAGACATGTTCAGTCCGATGAAGCTGCTTATCCTCGTGGTGCTGATTGCGGCCGTCTGGTTCGGCTTCAAGGCAATCGGCCGGGTGCGCGCCAGGACCAAGGCCGCGGAGCCGCTCGAGCACGAGGAGCACCAGAACATCGACGACAACCGCTGACACGCGCGCCTGCGGCAGCCGGGCGGCATCCGCGCGGTTGACCGCTGCCCTGGCGGGGGGCATTGTCCGCCCGCCCATTCATCCGAATCGCTGACCTTCGATGGACGCCAATAGCCGCGACCGGTCGTTCCAGTCGCTCATCCTCAGGCTACAGGACTATTGGGCCGAGCGCGGCTGCGTCATCCTGCAGCCCTACGACATGGAAGTGGGCGCCGGCACCTTCCATCCCGCGACGACGCTCCGCAGCCTCGGGCCTAAGCCCTGGCGCGCGGCCTACGTTCAGCCCTCGCGCCGGCCCGGTGACGGGCGCTACGGCGAGAACCCCAACCGGCTACAGCACTACTACCAGTTCCAGGTGATCCTGAAGCCGTCGCCTGACGACGTGCAGGACCGGTACTTGGGCAGCCTGGGCGCGCTCGGCATCGACGTGCACGCCCACGACATCCGCTTCGTCGAGGACGACTGGGAGAGCCCGACGCTGGGCGCCTGGGGGCTCGGCTGGGAGGTCTGGTGCGACGGCATGGAGGTGACCCAGTTCACCTACTTCCAGCAGGTGGGCGGCATCGACTGCGACCCGGTGCCCGTCGAGCTCACCTACGGCATGGAGCGGCTCGCCATGTACGTGCAAGGCGTGGACAACGTCTACGACCTCGATTGGGACGGCCACGGCACGGTTTACGGCGACGTGTTCCTGCGCGCCGAGCGCGAGTTCTCCGCCTTCAACTTCGAGCACGCGGACGTGGACCGCCTGCGCCGCCACTTCACGGACGCGGAGGCCGAGTGCAACGCGCTGCTCGCGTGCGACAAGCCGCTTGCGCTTCCCGCCTACGACCAGTGCATGAAGGCGAGCCACCTCTTCAACCTGCTGGATGCGCGAGGCGCGATCAGCGTGGTCGAGCGCGCGGCCTACATCGGGCGCGTGCGCGCGCTGGCCAAGGCCTGCTGCGAGGCCTGGCTGGCGGGGTCGGCGTAGGCCATGCCCGACCTTCTGCTGGAGGTGCTCTCCGAGGAAATCCCGGCGCGGATGCAGGCGGGCGGGGCGGAGCAGTTGAAGACGCAGGTCCTCTCCCGGCTGGAAGAGGCCCGCCTCGCGTTCGACGCCGAGGAGGCAAAATCCTACGCGACGCCGCGCCGGCTCGCCCTGATCGTGCCCGGTCTGCCGGACGTGCAGCCCGACATGAGAGTGGAGCGCAAGGGGCCGCGGGTCGATGCGCCCGAGAAGGCGATCCAGGGGTTCCTGAAATCCACCGGCCTCACGCTCGACGACTGCGAGCGGCGGGAGACGCCCAAGGGCCCGGTCTGGTTCGCGGTCAAGCGAGAGAAAGGCCGCCCCACCGCCGACCTGCTCGCCGACCTGCTGCCGCAAGCGCTGGCCGCGGTCTCCTGGCCCAAGTCCATGCGCTGGGAGGAGTCAGGCACGCGCTGGGTGCGCCCGATCCGCTCCATCCTCTGTCTGCTGGATGACCAGGTGGTGCCCTTCCGCTTCGGCCCGGTCGAGAGCGGACGCACCACCCTCGGCCACCGTTTCCTCAAACCCGGACCGCACATCATCGCCGATGCGGGCAGCTACGAGGCAACCCTCGAAGACGCCAAGGTGATAGTGGACCCGGACGAGCGACTTCAGAAAGTCGCGGAGAACGTTGGGGCTCGATCCGAGAGCGGGGGCCTGGAGCCGATACCGGACCGAGAGCTGGTACTTGAGAACACCGGCCTGGTGGAGTGGCCAGCGGTGCTAACGGGCACCATCGACGAGCGTTTCATGGACCTGCCGCCTGAGGTGCTGCGCTCCGCCATGAGCAAGCACCAGCGCTATTTCAGCGTGCGCGGCAGCGATGGGAAGCCAGCGCCCCACTTCATCATGGTGTCCGAAGGCGCGACCGATGACAGCAACAACGTAGTCATCGCCGGCAACGAGCGGGTGCTGCGCGCCCGCCTCGCCGACGCCCGATTCTTCTGGGATCAGGACAAGCAGCATAAGCTGGAGGATCGCGTGGACGCGCTCGATGGCGTCGTCTTCCACGCCCGCCTCGGCTCAATGGCCGAAAAGGCCAAGCGCATTTCGAGTCTGGCCGTTACGCTCTGCTCGTCGACTTTTACACGGGGCTTCGATCTCAACTACCTCAACGATGCAAGCCGCGCGGGTCTTTTTTGCAAAGCCGATCTCGTGACAGAGATGGTGGGCGAGTTTCCGGACCTTCAGGGCATCATGGGCAGTTACTATGCGGGCGCTCAAGACGAGCCACCCGCGGTATGCGAGGCTATCGCCGAGCACTATGCACCGCAGGGGCCGGGCGATGATTGCCCGAAGGCGCCGGTCAGTGTCTTGGTAGCTCTTGCGGACAAGCTCGACACGCTCGCCGGCTTTTTCGCCATCGGCGAACGGCCGACCGGCTCCAAGGACCCCTTCGCGCTACGCCGCGCCGCCCTCGGCGTCATCAGGCTCATCACTGAGAATGAGCTGAGACGTCCCCTCAGCGATGCCCTGACGGCAGCACTTGACGGCTATCTCGACACCCTGCCCGAGGAGCCGGGACCGGAGGCCACGCGCGACGCGTTGCTCGCCTTTATCGTCGACCGGCTTAGGGTGCACCTGCGCGACAAGGGTGAGCGTCATGATCTCGTCGGCGCCGTCTTCGCGGTAAGCGGGGAGGACGATCTGGTGCGCCTGCTGGCTCGCGTCGAAGCGCTCAAGTTCTTTCTCGGTATGGACGGCGCTAACCTGCTTACTGCCTACCGTCGCGCCGCCAACATTCTGCGCATCGAGGAGAAGAAGGACGGCCAGCGCTATGAAGGCGAAGCCGACGATCAACTCTTTGTCGAGGCGGAGGAGCGCACCCTCCACGAGCGCATTGCAGTTGCCCGCGACAGCGCAGACAAGGCGCTGAGGCGCGAGGCGTTCGACCACGCTATGGCGTTCATGGCCGAACTCCGCCAACCCGTGGACGCCTTCTTCGACAACGTCACGGTCAATAGCGACAATCCCGAACTCCGCCGCAACCGGCTGCTGATGCTCTCCCAAATTCGCGCCACGCTGGATCGCGTCGCCGACTTCTCGAAGATCGAGGGCTGAGCAGTGGCCCGGAGACAGACTGCTTCCGGTATCCTCCCTATTCGTCATGGCCGGGCTTGTCCCGGCCATCCACGGCTTGCTTGTGCGACAGGGACAGAGAACGTGGATGCCCGCAACAAGTGCGGGCATGACGGTGAGGGGCTGGCGCCATTCGTGAGTACGCCCGGGGCGGGACGCTAGGCCGTGGCCGGCTGGGTCTACCGCTTCGGCGGGGGCGAGGCGGACGGCAACGCAGGCATGCGCGCGCTGCTCGGCGGCAAGGGCGCGAACCTCGCCGAGATGGCCTCGATTGGCTTGCCTGTTCCGCCCGGCTTCACCATCACGACAGCGCTCTGCAACGACTATTACGCCGAGGGTCGCACCGTACCGAAGGGCCTGGACGCCGAGATCGAGGCCGGCCTCGCCCATATCGAGCGGATCGCGGGCACGGGCTTCGGCGATGCGGACCACACGCTGCTGGTCTCCGTCCGCTCCGGCGCGCGCGCGTCCATGCCCGGCATGATGGACACGGTCCTCAACCTCGGCCTCAACGACGAGACGGCGGACGGCCTCGCGCGAGCGAGCGGCGATGCCCGCTTCGCCTACGACAGCTACCGCCGCCTCATCCAGATGTACGGCGACGTCGTGCTCGGCGTCGAGCACCGCGCCTTCGAGGAGCTGCTGGAGCAGGAGAAGGAAGCGCGGGGCTATCGTCTCGACACCGAGATGCAGGCCGGCGACTGGTACCGCCTGATCGACGCCTACAAGGCCCTGGTGCGCGACGAGACCGGCGGCGACTTCCCGCAGGATGCCCGGGCGCAGCTCCGGGGCGCGATCCGCGCGGTCCTCGATTCATGGATGAACGCCCGCGCCGTCACCTACCGCAGGCTGCACGGCATCCCGGCCGAGTGGGGCACGGCGGTCACCGTGCAGGCCATGGTCTTCGGCAACATGGGGGACGACTGCGCCACCGGCGTCGCGTTTACGCGCAACCCGTCGACCGGCGAGGCCGTGCTCTACGGCGAGTACCTTATCAACGCGCAAGGCGAGGACGTGGTCGCCGGCATCCGCACGCCGAGCGCCGTGAGCGAGGCCGGGCGCGAGGCGAGCGGCACCGACGCGCCCGCCATGGAGCGCGCGATGCCGGACGCCTTCGCCGCGCTCCAGGTGGTGATGGGCCGGCTCGAACGCCACTACCGCGACATGCAGGACGTCGAGTTCACGGTGCAGGGCGGCACCCTCTGGATCCTGCAGACACGCGCCGGCAAGCGCACCGCCAAGGCGGCGCTGAAGATCGCCGTCGACATGGCAGGCGCGGGCCTGGTGAGCGAGGCGGAGGCCCTGATGCGGGTGGACCCGCTCGCGCTCGAGCAGCTGTTGCACCCGACCCTCGATCCCGAGGCGCCGCGCCGGGTGCTGGCGCGGGGCCTGCCGGCATCGCCGGGCGCGGCCTGCGGCAAGGTCGTCTTCGACCCCGACGAGGCGGAGGACCGCGCCAATCGCGGCGAGGCCGTGATCCTGCTCCGCACCGAGACCAGCCCTGAGGACATCCACGGCATGCACGCGGCACGCGGGATCGTCACGAGCCGGGGCGGCATGACGAGCCACGCCGCCGTCGTCGCCCGCGGCATGGGGCGGCCCTGCATCACCGGGGCGAGCGCGCTCCGCATCGACGAGGCGGCGCGCGAGGGCCGGGCGGGCGGGGCGGTGATCGCCGCCGGGGATACGGTCACCATCGACGGCGCGAGCGGCGAGCTGCTGGAGGGCGCGGTGCCCACCATCGAGCCCGCGCTCTCCGACGATTTCGCGACCCTCATGGGCTGGGCGGATGGCGCGCGTCGCTTGCGCGTCCGCACCAACGCCGAGACGCCGGCGGACGCCGAGACGGCGCTCCGCTTCGGCGCCGAGGGGATCGGCCTTTGCCGCACCGAGCACATGTTCTTCGACGACGCGCGCATCGTCGCCGTGCGCGAGATGATCGTGGCGACGGATGCGGACGGCCGCCGCGCCGCGCTCGCCAAGCTGCTGCCGGCGCAGCGCAGCGATTTCGCCGCGCTCTTCCGCATCATGGCGGGGCTGCCGGTGACGATCCGCCTGCTCGACCCGCCGCTACACGAGTTCCTGCCGCGCTCGGACGCCGAGATCGCGGGCGTGGCGCAAGCCGCCGGCGTCACGGTGGAGGCGCTTCGGGCGCGCATCGCGCAGCTGCACGAGATCAACCCCATGCTGGGGCATCGCGGCTGCCGCCTCGGCATCTCCTACCCCGAGATCTACGAGATGCAGGCGCGCGCCATCTTCGAGGCGGCGGCGGAGGCTGCGGGCGAGCGCCCGGTCGCGCTCGAGATCATGATTCCGCTGGTGGCGACCGGGCGCGAGTTCGAGATCCTCAAGGCCGCCATCGAGCGCGTCCACGGCGCGGTGGAGGAGGAAACCGGCGCCGGGATCGCCTACGCCATCGGCACCATGATCGAGCTGCCGCGCGCCGCGCTCCGTGCCGGCGAGATCGCCGAGAGCGCGTCCTTCTTCAGCTTCGGCACCAACGACCTGACGCAGACCGCCTTCGGCATCTCGCGCGACGATGCGGCGAGCTTCGTCGGCGACTACGAGCGCGCCGGCATCCTGGCGCGCGACCCCTTCGCGAGCCTCGACCGCGAGGGCGTGGGCGAACTGGTGCAGATCGCTGCGGAACGCGGGCGGCGCACCCGCCCCGACCTCAAGCTCGGCATCTGCGGCGAGCACGGCGGCGACCCCGCGTCGATCGACTTCTTCGAAGACGTGGGCCTCGACTACGTCTCCTGCTCCCCTTACCGCGTGCCGGTGGCGCGGCTCGCGGCGGCCCAGGCCGCCATCGCGCGCGCCGAGGGCGCAGCGGGGACGCTCAGGGAGAGTCGGGAGGAATAACCCGGGTCTCGCCGGCGGTGAGCGGGGTGCCTGCCTCGGTAGCGGCGGCGATCCTCTCCAGCCGCAGCACCGCGAGCGCGGCGGCGCCCAGGCCCGAGCGGATCTCGCCCACCTCGCGCTCGCCCGCCACGATCGGCGTGCCGGCCGGCGGCAGCGGGCCCTCCAGCGCCACGCGCGCAAGGCGGCGGCGCACGAGGCCCCGGTGCTTGGTCCGCGCCGTCAGCTCCTGACCGACGTAGCAGCCCTTCTCGAAGTCGACGCCATTCAGCGCCTCGAAGCCGCACTCCATCAGCGTCGCCCGGCCGACCTCCATGTCGCGGCTGCCGTCGGGCGCGCCCATGGCGATGCGGTGGCGCTCGTAGTCGGCCTGGCTGCCGCGCGCGTAGCCCGCCTGCTCCAGGAAGGCGAGGCCCGCGCCGACGGGCAGGACCGCACGGAGCCCGAGCGCCCGGCCTCTCGGATCGCGCATGAGCGTGCCGCCCGCGCAGGGCGCCGCGCCGCCTTCGCCGGCCGGCAGATCGAACGCACTGCCGCCGCCATCGCCGCCGAAGAGCGCGATCACCCGAAAATCCTCGGTGGCGTCGGCAAGTCCGACGTCGGCGCGCAGCCTGTAGGCCATGAGCCTGCGCCCGAGATCGCCCGTGCGCTGGCCCTCGCAGTCCAGCAGGTAGCCCGCGCCCCGGCGCAGCACGAAGAAGTCGTGCAGGAACTTGCCCTGCGGCGTGAGCAGCGCCGCGTAGATGCCGCGCGCATCCGTCACGCGCTCGATGTCGTTGGAGATCAGCCCCTGGAGGAAGGGACCAGCCTCCGGCCCGTCGACGGATACGACGCCGCGGTCCTCCAGTGGGACGTAAAGCAGGGCACTCATCGCAGCGTCTCGTGGCCTCCGGACGTTTCGTGCCTTCAAGCTGCCACTATAGTCCCCGCCCATCGCAACCGCGAGATGAGCGTGTCGCGCGGGTACGCGCGCATGCGCGCGCGATGCGCTTGGGGGGTATGAAAGAATCAGGCTGTGTGCGAGGTTGAGGCATGACCGGGCTTACGCGCATCCACGGCAACGTTCTGGCCGGCATGCCGCTCGACCGGGCCGCGCATCTGCGGACCGACGCCGCCTGGCTCGCAGCGCGCCTCGGCGATCCGTCGACGCGCTTCCTCGCGATCTGGCGGCAGAATGCCGTCGTCCGCCTCGGCCTCGAGCCGCGCGCCGTGATCCACTACCGCGAGACCCTCGACGGCCTGCTCGACACCCGCGCCCAGCCTTCGCTGCTGGGCGTGGAGGTCGAGGACGGCGAACCCGGCGCAGCGCACTTCGTCGTCGATTTCTCGCACGTGGAGGCCGAGACCCTGCTCGCCCGCTCGCCCGGCGGCGAGCTGATGGATCTGCGCGAGCTGGTGCAGATCGTGCCGGGCACGGATGCGGCGCTCGTGGCTTACGCGCGGGGGCTCACCTACTGGCACCGGCGGCACCGCTTCTGCGGCGCCTGCGGCGCGCCTGCCAAGGCGCTCGAGGCCGGCCACCAGCGGCGCTGCACCAGCGAGGACTGCGGGGCGGTCCACTTCCCGAGGACGGATACGGCGGTGATCACGCTGGTCCATGACGGCGACGACTGCCTGCTCTGCCGCCAGTCGCGCTGGCCGCCGGGCATGCACTCCACGCTTGCGGGCTTCCTCGAGCCCGGCGAGAGCCTGGAGGAGTGCGTCGCCCGCGAGATCGAGGAGGAGAGCGGGATCAAGGTGGGCGACGTCCGCTACCACTCCTCGCAGCCCTGGCCCTTCCCCGGCACGATCATGGTGGGCTTCATGGCCGAGGCGCGTTCCCGCGAGATTGCGGTCGACGAGACCGAGCTGGAGTACGCGCACTGGTACACGCGGCGCGACCTGCTGGGCCGCCGGGACTCGGACGCATTCCGCCTGCCGGGCCGCTACTCGATCTCCCGCCGCCTGATCGAGGACTGGCTTGCCGGCCGAATTCCGCCCTAAACTCGGGCCGCAGCGCGTCGCGCGCGTTGACAGGAACGGGGGCCGCGCTTATACAGCGGCGGCCCCGGCGTTTGCGAGCGACCCTGCCGGTAGCGGAGACAAGGCGTGAAGCGGACCTATCAGCCAAGCAACATCGTACGCAAGCGGCGTCACGGCTTCAGGCAGCGCATGAAGTCCGTCGGCGGCCGGCGCGTGCTCGCGCGCAGGCGCGCGAAGGGGCGCAAGCGCCTGACCGTGTAGGGTTGGCGGGGCAGAGCCTCGCCCATGGTTATTTCCCGGACGATCGATGCACGCAGGCCTGCCGCACCGCGGCGCGTGCAAGCGCGTGTCACGAAAACGGAAATTCGGGCCCGATGCGAGGTAACGTCGATGCGCATCGCCACACTCAAGAAGCGGAGCGACTTCCTGCGCGTGCGCGCCGCGGCGTGCCACTGGGCAGCACCGGGGCTGGTTCTGCAGGCGGCGCCGACGCCGGCGGAGGCGAACTCCGGGGCCGGGCTGGTACGCGTGGGCTATACCGCGAGCCGGCGCATCGGCAACGCGGTCGCCCGCAACCGCGCCAAGCGCCGATTGCGCGCGGCGGTGGCCCATGTTATGCCGGCCTCGGCGCAATGCGGCTGCGACTATGTCGTCATCGCGCGCGCCGCCGCGCTGACCCGCCCGTTCGACGCGCTGCTCGGCGATCTGGCCGCAGCGCTCGCGCGAGTCAGCGCGCGGATGCGCGATCGGGCGCCGAGGGGCGGACGGCAAGCTGCCGCCGGCCGGCAGCGCAGAGCGGGCCCAAGAGCGGGAGACGCATGAAACCGATCGCGTTACTGATCGTGGGCCTGATCCGCGGATACCAGTATTTCATTTCACCCCTGGTGCCGCCGAGCTGCCGGTTCGAGCCGACCTGCTCGCACTACGCGATGACCGCGCTGAAGCGTCACGGGGCGGCGGTGGGTCTCGCGCTTGCGCTGTGGCGGGTGCTGCGTTGCAACCCGTTCTGCCGCGGCGGGGTGGACGACGTGCCCGAGCATCCGCTCCGCATCTTGAGCGCATCCTGGGGTCGCGCCCCCCGCTGACCGGGGCGAGCGAGCGTCAAATGTTTGGCGGCGGCGCAGACAAACGCAACCTCCTCATCGCGATCGGCGTGATCTTCGTGATCCTGCTGGGCTGGCAATTCCTCATGCCGGCGCTTTTCCCGACCGACGAGCGGCCGCGCCGCGTCGCGGAGCAGCCTGCACCGGGAACGGCGCCGCCGTCGCTGGATCAGGTGGCGCCCGGCGCAGGCGAAGACGTCACGGCCCAGGCGGAGTTGCGCCAGGCGGGTATCGACAGCCCCCGCATCACAATCGAGTCACCGCGCCTCAGCGGCTCGATCGCGCGCCTCGGCGGGCGCATCGATTCCATCACGCTCCTCGACTACCGGGAGGAAGCGGACGCGGACAGCCCGAATATCGTGCTGCTCCAGCCCCGCGATGCGGCGCGGCCCTATTTCGCGGATTTCGGCTGGATCACAGCAACCGAGGGCATCGCACTGCCCCAGCCCGATACCCTTTGGGATGCCGACAAGTCGACTCTCGCGCCCGGCCGGCCAGTGACGCTCCGCTGGGACAACGGAGAGGGGCTCCGGTTCACGCGCAAGATCGACATTGACGAGAATTTCGTCTTCGCCGTCACCCAATCGGTGCTCAACACGACCGGCACCACGCTCGCGCTCACGCCCTACGCGCGGATCGCGCGGTTCAGCGACGCCACCGAGTCCATCCTGCCGTTCAAGCCGCTCTTCATCTTCCAGGACGGCGCGCTTGGCGTCTTCGGCGAGGACTATCGCGATGCCGACTACGAGGACATGCGCGACGCCTACGACGCGCGGGTGGAGAACCCCCGGGGCGGCGCCGATTACCGCTACGAGGCCACCGGCGGCTGGATGGGATTGACCGACAAGTACTGGCTGGTGGCGCTGATCCCCGATCAGCAGACGGCGTTCCGCGGCAGCTTCGAGTACGTGCCGGTGGACGGCGGACAGGCGGATTCCTTCCAGACCATCTACGAGGCCGAGGTGCTCTCAGTGAGGCCGGGGCAGGCGGTCACGCTTACCTCGCACCTCTTCACCGGCGCCAAGGAGATCAGCCTGCTCGACGACTACGAGGAAGCGCTCGGGGCGGACCGCCTCGATCTCGCGGTCGACTTCGGGCCGGCCTGGTTCCTGTCGAAGCCGATGTTCTACGTCATCGACTTCTTCAACAGGGCGACCGGCAACTTCGGCGTCGCCATCCTGTTGCTGACGATCTGCGTCCGCGTGCTGCTCTTCCCGCTGGCCAACAAGGCCTACGCGTCCATGAGCCGGATGCGCAAGCTCCAGCCGGAGATGATCCGGCTGCGCGAGCGCTTCAAGGACGACAAGCAGCGGATGAACTCGGAGCTGATGAAGCTCTATAAGGAGCAGAAGGCGAACCCGGTCGCGGGCTGCCTGCCGCTGCTGGCCCAGATACCGGTGTTCTTCGCCCTCTACTACATGCTGTTCGTCACCATCGAGATGCGCCACGCGCCCTTCTTCGGCTGGATCGACGACCTCTCCGCACCGGACCCGCTCACCTTCATCACCGGCTTCGGATTGCTGGATTGGCCGGCGCCGGAGTTCTTGCTGGTCGGCATCTGGCCGCTCATCTTCGGCGCGACCATGTGGCTGCAGATGAAGCTCAACCCGCAGCCGATGGAGCCGATCCAGCAGAAGATCATGATGGCGCTGCCCATCATCTTCCTCTTCCTGTTCGCGCGCTTCCCGGCGGGGCTGGTCGTCTACTGGACCTGGAACAACGTGCTCTCCATCGGCCAGCAGTGGCTGATCATGCGCCGCATGGGCATCACCCGCCAAAGCCTCGCCGAGGACGCCGAGAAGATAAAGAAGATCAAGGAGTCGGCGGAGAAGGGCACGCTGCTGAAGCCGAGCCGTTCGTCCCGCAAGAAAACCAGGCGTCCGGACCCGGCCAAGGACCAGGCGCGTGCCGGGGCCGAGGGCACGGCGCGGCGCGAGGATGCCGAGCGCGGCCAGGGTGCGACACAGCGGGACAGCGCCGCGCGCGCCCGCAAGGCCCAGCCCCGCACCGGCGAAAAGCGCCGCGAGGGGGCCGCGCGCAAGGGCGATGCGCCCCGCCGCAAGTCCGGCACCGGGGCCGCCGGCGGGAGCGGACGCAAGGAAGGCCAGACGCGCAGCCGGGCGAGCGATGCGGCGGGCGGGCAGAAGCCTCGCGCCAAGAGCGCCAGCCGTTCTCGCAGCGACCGCAAGACCGAGGCGCGGAGCGAGGGCGGCGCCCGGCCTTCGTCGTTCAAGCAAGCCGCCGCCGAACGGGCGCGGATCGCGCGGCGGAAGGCCATGGCCCGCAAGCAGCGGCAGAAGGCCGCGAGCCGGCGCAAGGCGGCGCCCGTCGCCAACCAGCCCTCGGGCTTCATGGAACGCCTGAAGGCCGGCCTCGGAATTCCGCCTGCCAACGACGCGCCTGCCCGCGTATCCGCGCCCCCGCGCGGGTCCGATGACAAGCCCAGGAAGTCGCGCCGCCAGCGCAAGGCGGAACGCGCCGCCGCGCGTGCAAACGAGGACGGCGACAACGCGGCCGAGGCGGCCGTCGACGAGGCGCCAGCCGAGGCGGCAGCGGCGGAAGCGGCCAACGATACTGCGGCGGACGAAGGCGACGCGGCGGCGGACGAGACGTCTTCGGACGCGCCCGGCGACGGCAGCGAATGGACGAGCCAGGATCGGCCGAGGCCGCGCCGGCAGAGAACGCGGAAGCGCGCCAGGCGGCGCTAGAGGCCGGCCGCAGGCTGTTCGCGCGGCCCTGCCTTTTCGTCGCGGGCGCAGCCGGCCCCGACGGGCTGCCCGCGCCTGGCCTGCCAGAGATCGCCTTCGCCGGCCGCTCCAACGTCGGCAAGTCGAGCCTCGTCAACGCGCTCACGGGCCGCCGCGCGCTGGCCCGCACCTCGAACACGCCGGGGCGCACGCGCGAGCTCAATTTCTTCGACCTGGACGGCCGGCTCACCCTCGTCGATCTGCCGGGCTACGGCTATGCCGCGGCCTCCCGGCAGAAGATCAAGGCCTGGACACGCCTCGCGGATGCCTACCTGCGCGGCAGGCCGACGCTGCAGCGGGTCTGCCTGCTGCTCGACGCGCGGCGCGGCATCACGTCCGCCGACGAGCCCGTCATGGCCGCCTTCGACCAGAGCGCGGTGTCCTTCCTCGCGGTGCTGACCAAGTGCGACAAGCTCACGCCGGAGGCGCTGACGGCGCAGGTCGCCGCCATCGAGGCGGCGCTCGCCACTCACGTTGCGGCCTATCCGTCGCTGATCGCCACGAGCGCGCGCACCGGCGCCGGCATCCCGGCGCTCAGGGGCCATCTCGCCGCGCTGGCCACGGCGGAGAGAATAGGCTAGTCATCCCCGGCCGGCCGGCGCCCCTGCGTGCGCCGGCGCCTGCGACCGACCCGGACACCCCCCATGCAGCGTATCAGCGACACCAAGCACTGGCTGCGCACCGCGGCCACGATCTCCGAGGCGCTGCCCTACATGCGGCGCTTCGCGGGCCGGAGCCTGGTGATCAAGTACGGCGGCCATGCCATGGGCGACGCCGCGCTCGCCCAGAACTTCGCGCGCGACGTGGTGCTGCTGCAGCAGGTGGGCATCAACCCGGTGGTGGTCCACGGCGGCGGGCCACAGATCGCCCGCATGCTGGGCCGCCTCGGCATCGAGAGCGACTTCGTCGACGGCCTGCGCGTCACCGACGAAGCGACCATCGAGGTCGTCGAGATGGTGCTCTCCGGCACCATCAACAAGCAGATCGTGACCACGATCAACGCTGAGGGCGGCACCGCCGTGGGCCTGAGCGGCAAGGACGGCCGCCTCATCGAGGCGACGCCGCTCAAGCGGCGCACGCGCGACGCCGAGACCGGGGCTGAGAAGGTGGCCGACCTCGGTTTCGTCGGTGAGCCGAGCCGCGTCAACGTCGAGCTGCTGGACCATCTGGGCGAGTCCGACATCATCCCGGTGATCGCGCCGGTCGGTGTGGGCGCCGGCGGCGAGACTTACAATATCAACGCCGATACTGCGGCCGGCGCCATCGCCTCGGCGCTCTCCGCCATCAAGCTGCTGCTGCTCACCGACGTCCCCGGCGTGCTCGATGAGGGCGGCGCGCTCGTCAGCCAGATGACCACCGGCCAGGCGAGGCAGATGCTCGCGGGCGGCGCGGTCAGCGGCGGCATGATCCCCAAGCTCGAGACCTGCCTCGAGGCGATCGAGCGCTCGACCGGGGCCGCTCACATCCTGGACGGCCGGGTGCCGCACGTGATCCTGCTCGAGCTCTTCACCGAGCACGGCACCGGCACGATGATCGTGCCGGATTAGAGCGCGTCCGACTTTGACGGACGCGCGACAGGCCGCGACAGCGGCCCGCCGCGAATGCGGCGCGCCCGCGCAGGCGCCGGCCAACGGCCGGCTGCCGTGAGCGACAAATGCGTAGAGCGTTCCGTGTAGAGTAGAAACGCTCTAGAGTACATCCCTCGCCTTGACGCGGCGGCGGCGCTTGGCTATTCAGCGCTGTCGGATCGCCAAACGGGGGCTTCGCAACCCATGCCCTGGGACCTTGGACTGCCGCTGCTGGTCGCGCTCGTCACCCTTATCCTGTCCATCGGGATCTTCTGGTCGGCGAAGACGCTGCTCTTCGACGCGCGCCATCGCGAGGGCACCGACGCGGGTCCCGGCGAGATCGACGGAGGAGCGAGAGACTCCCACTGAGTTTCCGCATCCACGGTTTGAGCGGCGGCGGACCCGGGTTCGTCGCCTTTCTTTTCTGCTGACGCCGGCCGTCAGTCGGTAGGATTCACGGGCACATTGTCGATAAGCCGCGTCTCGCCGAGCCAGGCGGCGGCAAGCACGCGCGCCGGCGCCGCAATGCGCTCGACCGGGGTAAGCGTCTCGGCATCGCAGACCGCGAGATAGTCGATACGGGTGAAGCCCGCGGCCGTGAGCGCGGCGGTGCCGTTGGCGATCGCGTCGGCCGACGTCGCGCCTTGGGCGAGCGCCGCCGCCATCCAGCTCAGCACCTCGAAGAGCCGGGGCGCGACCCGGCGTTCTTCGGCGGAGAGATAGACGTTGCGGGAGGAGAGCGCGAGGCCGTCGCCATCGCGCACGGTGGGCACCGCCTCGATCCGGCAGGGGATGTCGAGGTCGGCGACGAGGCGACGCACGGTGGCGAGCTGCTGAAAGTCCTTCTCGCCAAAGAGCGCGACATCGGGCAGGCACTGAAGCAGGAGCTTGGCGACGACGGTGGCGACGCCGTCGAAGAAGTGAGGCCGGGCGGCGCTTTCCAGCCCGGCGGTGACGCCGTCCACGTGCACCGTGGTCGCGAAGCCCGACGGGTAGACCGTGTCCGCCGTCGGCATGAACACCGCCTCGACACCCGCCTCGGCCAGCTTTGCGAGGTCGTCATCGGCATTGCGGGGATAGAGGTCGAAGTCCTCGTCAGGCGCGAACTGCGCGGGGTTGACGAAGAGGCTGACCACCGTGCGGCCGCCGTGCGCGCGGGCGGCCCGCACGAGCGCCATGTGGCCCTCGTGCAGCGCTCCCATGGTGGGGACGAGGGCGACCATCAGGCCGTCTGCGCGCCACGCGCCAACTGCCTCGCGCAAGACGGCGACGCTCTCGATAACCGAAGGCGCCATCGGCCGCTCGCGTCCCGGGACGGCGTTTCCCGAGACGCGCCGCTCGTTACGAGACGATCTGCCAGCTTCCGTCGGCCTGGCGGCAGGCGGTGCCGTAGGCCTCCTGGGTCTTACCGCCAATTGTCACCGTCTGGGTGAACTCGCGGCAAGGAGTTCCGTCGTTCCGCTCATACGCCGGGGCTGCCGTGATCGTGCCGCTGTTGCCGCTGTCCGGATTGTGCCACGTGTTCGTCGAGCCGGAGGGCGCGTTCTCCAGCGTGTTCTGCGTTTCATGCTGCAACGCCAGCTGATCGGCGCGGTCGAGCGACTTGCCGATCTCGCTGCCGATGACCGCGCCGAGGAGCGTGCCGACGCCGGTAGCGATCAACTGGCCGCGGCCGTCGCCGACCTGGGAGCCGGCGACACCGCCGGCCACGGCGCCGAGAAGCGTGCCCAGACCCTCCTTCGAGCCGGTAGTCTCGCTGCAGCCGGCCAATGCCAGCGCGGCGATGCCGAGCAGCGCGAACTTGAACTTGTGCATGGATTGTCTCCTCACGTCCCTAACTCCCAATCCCGGCTTGCAGGAGCCGGCGCGCCGACTCCGACCGCGCGTTCCAGCCCACACATCATGATCTGTGCAGAACCCCTGCTGTTGTCAAATCTTTGTGTTCGCAATGTGGCAGACCGGTATGCGAATCAAGCCCCCTAACAGCGTATGGGCATAGAGCGGCCCCGTGGTCTCTCCGCTGGAGGGCGCGGCAGCGCGGTCCTCAGGCCTTGGACTTTGCCTGCGGTACTGCCGGGTTGGCCGTGTGCTCGGGCCCGGGGAAGCGCCGGGCGCGCACGTCGGCCGCGTAGTCCCGCACCGCATCGGCGAGTCCGTCGCCGAGTTCCGCGTAGCGCTTGACGAAGCGCGGCGTGAAGGCGCCGGCGAGGCCCACGATGTCCTCGGTGACGAGGATCTGGCCGTCGCAGGCCGGCGACGCCCCGATGCCGATGGTGGGGACGGAGAGCTCCTGCGTCAGCGTGCGCGAGAGCAGCTCGACCGTGTTCTCGATCACGATGCCGAAGGCGCCTGCGGCCTCGACCGCCCGCGCGTCGGCGCGGATGCGGCGCGCGCTCTCCTCGGTCTTCCCCTGCACTTGGAAGCCGGCGGCGTTGACCGATTGCGGCATCAGCCCGACATGGCCGAGCACGGGCACGCCCCGCGCCGTGAGGAAGTCGATCGTCTCCGCCATCTCCTGACCGCCCTCGAGCTTGACCGCCGCGCAGCCGGTCTCCGCCACGATGCGGGCGGCGGTGCCGAAGGCCTGGGCCGGCGATTGCTCGTAGGAGCCGAAGGGCAGGTCCACGACGATGCAGGCCCGCCGGGTGGCGCGCACCACCGCGCGGCCATGAGCGATCATCATGTCGACCGTGACGCCGACCGTCGACCCCATGCCGTAGAGCACCATGCCGAGAGAATCGCCCACCAGGATGAAGTCGCAGGCCTCGTCGGCGATGCGGGCGACGGGCGCCGTGTAGGCGGTGAGGCTCACGATCGGCTCGCCCCCCTTGGCGCGGGCGATATCGCGGACGGTGAGCCGCCGGACCGGGCTGTCGTTGGCCATGTCGTTGCCTCCCTTGCGAGGCCCTGGGGGCGGCTCGCGACCGCCCCGGCGCGTCATACTGCGCCGCAACATGAGTTCATTGTAACAAACTCAACGCCGTTGTGAACAAATTGTTGCATCGCAGCATTGCCCTGCCGCGCTCTCAGTTGAGGTTGCGCACGGTGCGGTAGCGGCCCTTCTCGAAGCCGCCGAAGAGGTGATCCAGCAACCGGTGGTGAATCGGGCCGCCTTCCGAATCGGGCTCCAGATGGCGCTCGGCAACGTAGGTCGTGTGCGCCGCGTCGTGGACCAGCACGTGATACCAGGGCCGGTCCCTGGGCGGGCGCGAGCGCGCGACCTGCTCGTACCACGCCTCGGTGCCCTGGAAGCAGGGGTCGACGTCGAACACCACGCCGCGATACCCGAACTTGAGATGGTGGACGACCTGGCCGACCTCGAACTTCGCGGCGCTGACCGTCATCGTTGGTCTCCCCGCCTGCAGCACGCGCCCGAAGGCGAAATCCGGCGCCGATGGGGCGCCACTATAGTGCGCGCCGGCCGCTGCGGCCAATCGGCCCTGCTCCCGGACTGGACCGCCACCATAACGAAGCCGGGTTCAGCTCAGGTAGCGCCGCTGCAGGTGGGTCTTGAAGACGCCGGTACCAAGGGGCGCGCCGGTCGCACGTTCGAGCAGCACCGGGCCCTGGTAGCGGGACGCGAGGCCGTGGACGTTGGCTCTGAGCCAGCCCAGAAGAGGCGCAAAGTCGCCGCGTTCGATGGCGGGCCAGATGTCCGGCTCGTCCCGCGCGGCGGCGTCGAAGAACTGCGCCGCCATCAGCGCGCCGATAGTGTAGCTCGGAAAATAGCCGATCTCGCCCACCGACCAGTGGATGTCCTGCAGGCATCCGAGCGTGTCGTTCTCCGGCCTCAGCCCCAGCAGGGCCTGGAGAATTTCTGCCCAGGCGCCGGGAATCTCGTCCACGGCGAGATCGCCGGCGATCAGGGCGCGCTCCAGCCGGTAGCGCAGCATGATGTGGGCTGGATAGGTCACCTCGTCGGCGTCCACCCTGATGTAGCCGGGCTCGACCCGGATCGCGCGGCGGTAGAGCGCTTCCGCATCGGCAGAATCCCCGCCGTTCAGATGCTCGCCGAGCAGCGGCGCGAGAAAGCGCATGAAGGGCCGGCTGCGGCAGGCCTGCATCTCGATCAGCAGCGACTGGCTCTCGTGCAGCGCCATGCCGCCCGCCTGCCCCACGGGCTGGTACCGCCACGCTTCGGGCAGGCCCGCCTCGTAGAGCGCGTGGCCGGTCTCGTGCAGCACGCCCATGAGGCCGGAGAGCGCGTCCGCCTCGTCGTAGCGGGTCGTGATGCGGATGTCGCCCGCGCTGCCGCCGCAGAAGGGGTGGAGGCTGATATCGAGGCGGCCGTGGTCGAAGTCGAAACCCAGCGCCGCCATCAGGCGCCTGGCGAGGGTCTGCTGCGCCTCCACGGGCGTACCTACCGACGGCAGCGCGTCCGAGCCCGCCTGCTTCTCCCGAACGCGGCCGAGGAACTCGGGGAGGAAGCCCGCGAGATCCTCGAAGAGAGGGTCGATGGTGGCGGAGCGCAGCCCCGGCTCGTAGGATTCGATCAGCCCGTCGTAGGGCGCACAATCCATCGCCTTGCCCAGCGCCGCGGCCTTTTCGCGGACAAGGGCGAGCAGCGGCGCGAAAGCCTCCGCAAAGGCTGGAAAGTCACTTGCCGGCCGGGCCTCGCGCCATACCATCTCGCAGCGCGAGGACGCCTCGCTCAGCGCCTGCACCAGATCGCCCGGCAGCGCCGCCGCCTCGCGCCAGCGGCGCCACATGCGGGCGAGGTTGGCCCGCTGCCACTCGTCCAGGGTGTCGGTCTCGCCTTCGGCTTCGTCCAGCAGGTCGCAGACCCTGGAATCGGTCAGCGTCTCGTGACGGATCAACGCGAGCTCGGCCAGCTGGGCCGCGCGCGGCTCGGCGCCGCCGGGCGGCATCATCGTCGCCCAGTCCCAGTGCAGCATCGCGGCCGCGCCACCGAGCAGGCCGAGGCGGCGGAAGCGGGCCTCCAGCGCAGCGTAGGCGCTCATGCCTCGTTCTCGTCCGCGCTCTGATCCGGGCCCTGGTTGCGGCGCATGTAGATCACGTAGATGACGGCCAGGCTGATGGCGAGCGCGTACCAGATCACGATGTACTGCATGTGCTGGCTGCGCAGCTCGACCTTGGTCTGGCCGCCGATCGGCAGGCCACCCGGATTGGGCGCGGGGCCGGCGTCCACCAGGTAGGACGGCGGCGGTATGCCCGCCTCGGCCGCGAGCGCTTCCGTATCGGACCAGAACCAGATGTTGTTCTCGGGCTCGTTGTCGGGCGTGAACCACCCGGTCCGCCCGCCGGGCACGACGATGCCTTCGAGGCGGAACGTGCCCTGGACCTGACCCCCGAGGCGGGTCTCCGGCTCCTTGCTCTCCAGCGGCACCCAGCCGCGGTTGACGAGCACCGCCGAGCCGTCCGTGCGCTCGAACGGGGTGATGATCTGGTAGCCCACGCGGCGGTCATGGGTGCGGGCGGCGAGGAACATCTCCGCCTCGTGGCGGAAACGCCCCTCCAGCCAGACCCGGCGGTAGGCGAAGGAGGCGGAATCGGCGAGATCGGCGGGCAGCATCACCGCCTCCGCCTGGAACTGGGCGCGACGCTCCTCGTTGAGCTCCGTCTTCCACATCAGGCGATGCACCTGCCAGGAGCCCAGCGCGAGCAGGATCATGATGCCCGGGATCGCGAACCACGTCGCCCGCCGCCGGGCGCGCGCGATGCTCACCCGCCGCGGGGCGCCCTCAGTCTTCGCCAAAGCCGGCCGCTCTGAGCCTGTACTGAAGCGCGATCAGGAGCGCCTTGGCGGGCCTGAGCAGGGCGAGGCTCAAGACGACGATCGCCGGCAGCCAGAGCACCGCGTGGAGCCAGTAGGGCGGCGCGTGGGTGAACTCCAGCCAGAACGCAAGCGCCACGACGATGGCGCCGACGATGAACATGACGAAGACGGCGGGTCCGTCGGCGCTGTCATGCTGCTTCAGCGCGAACGAGCACGCACCGCACTGTTCGGCCACCCGCAGGTAGCCTCTGAACAGCTTGCCCTGCCCGCATCGGGGGCAGCGGAAGAGAAGGCCGGCCTTCAGGACCGAAACAGATGGATAATGCGTGCCATCCGCCATGCCGTCCCGATCAACCGCCCCACCAGTAGACCCAGATGAAGAGGAACAGCCACACCACGTCGACGAAGTGCCAGTACCACGCGGCGGCCTCGAGCCCGATGTGCTGGTCCGGCTTGAACTGCCGCTTCAGCGCCCGGTAGAGGCAGACCGCGAGGAAGATGGCGCCGACGGTGACGTGGAAGCCGTGGAAGCCCGTCGCCATGTAGAAGGTCGAGGGATAGATGCCATCGCGGAAGCCGAAGGCCGCGTGGGCGTACTCGTAGCCCTGGACGCCGATGAAGGCCACGCCGAGAGCAACGGTGAGCGCGAGCCCGTAGATCAGCTGCTGCTGGTTGCCGTGGCGGAGCGCGTGATGCGCCCAGGTCACGGTGGCGCCCGAGGTCAGCAGGAGCAGTGTGTTCACGAAGGGCAGCCGCCACGCCGGGATGGTCTCGACCCCTGGCGGCGGCCACGTGTTGGCGATCACGTCGGGCGGCATGATCGAGGCGTTGAAGAACGCCCAGAAGAACGCCGCGAAGAACATCACCTCGGACGCGATGAAGAGCACCATGCCGAAGCGGAGTCCCCGCTGGACGACCTGGGTGTGCTCGTTCTCGACCAGCGCCTCTCGGATCACGTCGCGCCACCAGAAGTACATGGTGAGGATGACGACGATCCCGCCGATGGTCATCAACCAGATCTGGCCGGTGTGCATGAAGATGACCACGCCACCGAGCCCGAGCCCGCCGCCGCCCAAGGCGCCGATGACCGGCCACGGGCTCGGCTTCACCATGTGATATTCGTGGTTCGCGGTCCCGTGTGCGCTATCCGCCATAACTAGACTCGCTCCCTGGTCTGGGGCCCGCCGCGTCGGGGGTCGCGTCGCCGGCTGCGCCAGGCGCGAGCGCGGCTTCGGTCACGCCCTCTCCGCGTGCGAAGAACGTGTAGGACAAGGTGATGGTGCTTACGTCGTCGAGCCGGCGATCCTCGACGATGTCGGGATCGACGAAGAAGGACACCGGGAATTCGGCGCGCTCGCCCGGCGCGAGCGTCTGCTCCTCGAAGCAGAAGCAGTCGATCTTGTTGAAGTAGGCGCCGGCCTTCACCGGCGTCACGTTGAAGGTCGAGCTGCCGACGAGCGCGCGGTCCGACTGGTTCACGGCGTTGTAGAAGGCCATCGCCATCTCGCCGACGCGCACCGTCATCTCGCGCTGCTCGGGCTTGAAGCGCCACGGCAGGTCGCGCGCCGTATCCGCGTTGAAGCGGATGGTCACCACCCGCTCGCCGATCTCGGCCGGCGCCTCTTCGGCGACCTGGGTGGTGCCGCCGAAGCCCGTGACCTGGCAGAAGAGCTGGTAGAGCGGTACCGCGCCGAAGGCGAGGCCCACCATGCCGCAGACGACGACGCCCAGGATGAGCGCGGTCGCCACGCGGCGCCGGCTGCCGGCCTTGGCGCGTGTGCGGGGAGCTTCGGCCGCCATCCTACTCGCCCCCCATCCTGACGATGGTGATGAGATAGAACAGGATCGCGAGCGCGAGCAGCGCGCCGCCGAGCACGAAGTTGCGGAGCCTGCGCCGCCGCTCCGTCTCTCGGTCCTTCACGATACCGTCCCTCATGGCAGGAGCGGGACCGGCCACGCGCGGTCGACGAGGAGGAGCGCGAAGAGGGCGAAGAGGTAGACGATCGAGGTGCCGAAGAGGCGCTTCGCCGCAGCCGGGCTGTGGTCCACGAGGACGCGGAACGCGCCGCCCGCGAGCACGAGGCCCGCCACCAGCGCGCCGATGCCGTAGACCGCGCCCGCAGCCCCGGTCGCGCACGGCGCCAGGCTCACAGGCAGGAGAAGCAGCGAATAGATCACGATCCAGCGCCGGGTGCTGCGAGCGCCCGCGACCACCGGCAGCATCGGCACGTTGGCGGCCTCGTAGTCCTGTGAACGGACCAGCGCCAGCGCCCAGAAGTGCGGCGGCGTCCAGAGGAAGATGATCCCGAACAGCGCGAGCGAGGTGAAGTCGACCCCGCCGGTCACCGCCGCCCAGCCGATCATCGGCGGGAAGGCGCCGGCGGCGCCGCCGATCACGATGTTCTGCGGCGTGCGCCGCTTCAGCCACATGGTGTAGATCACGACGTAGAAGAAGATCGTGAAGGCGAGCAGGCCGGCCGCGACCCAGTTGACCGCGATTCCCATCATCGCGGTCGATCCGGCAGAGAGAACGATGCCGAGGCCGAGCGCGGCGCCCGGCTCGACCCGCCCGGACGGCACGGGCCGCGCGCGGGTGCGGGTCATCACCGCGTCGATGTCGCGGTCGTACCACATGTTGATGGCCGCAGACCCGCCCGCGCCGACGGCGATGCAGAGCACCGCCACCGCTGCGATCAACGGATGGATGGCGCCGGGCGCGATGACGAGGCCGACGGCGCCGGTGAAGACCACCAGCGACATCACCCTCGGCTTCAGCAGAGCGAACGCGTCGCCGAGCGCGACCGGCGCCGCGACTTCCGCGCCCGCTACCCTCGCCGCCGGCTCACTCATCGCGCGTGTCCCCGCTCCGTCCTAGCGGACCCGGGGGAGCTCCTCGTGGGTGTGGAAGGGTGCGGGCGACGGCACCGACCACTCGAGGGTACGCGCACCCTCGCCCCAGGGGTTGGCCGGGCACGGCTTACCCCGGAACAGCGTGTAGATGAGGATGTAGATGAAGAGGACCAGCCCGGCCGTCGAGATGTAGGCGCCGATGGACGAGATCATGTTCCACCCGGCATAGGCGTCGGGATAGTCGGGGATGCGGCGCGGCATGCCCGAGACGCCCGAGAAGTGCATCGGGAAGAAGGTGAGGTTCACGCCGATGAAGGTGATCCAGAAGTGGATCTTGCCCAGCGTCTCCGGGTACTGGCGGCCGCACATCTTGCCGATCCAGTAGTAGAACGCGCCGAAGGCCATGAACACGGCGCCGAGCGAGAGCACGTAGTGGAAGTGGCCCACCACGTAGTAGGTGTCGTGCAGCGCGTTATCTAGGCCGGCGTTGGCGAGCACGACGCCCGTCACCCCGCCCACGGTGAACAGGAAGATGAAGCCGAAGGCCCAGAGCATCGGCGTCTTGAACTCGATGGAGCCGCCCCACATGGTGGCGATCCAGCTGAAGATCTTGATGCCCGTCGGCACGGCGATGACCATTGTCGCGCCGATGAAGTAGGCGCGCGTGTCGACATCCATCCCCACCGTGAACATGTGGTGCGCCCACACGACGAATCCGATGAAGCCGATGGCCACCATGGCGTAGGCCATGCCGAGGTAGCCGAAGACCGGCTTGTTGGAGAAGGTCGAGACGATGTGGCTCACGATGCCGAAGGCCGGCAGAATCAGGATGTAGACCTCCGGGTGCCCGAAGAACCAGAAGAGATGCTGGTAGAGGATCGGATCGCCCCCGCCGGCCGCATCGAAGAAGGCGGTGCCGAAGTTGCGGTCCGTCAACAGCATCGTGATGGCGCCCGCCAGCACCGGCAGCGAGAGCAGCAGCAGGAAGGCGGTCACCAGCACCGACCAGACGAAGAGCGGCAGCTTGTGCATCGTCATGCCCGGCGCGCGCATGTTGAGGATGGTGGTGATGAAATTGATGGCGCCGAGGATCGACGACGCGCCGGCCAGATGCAGCGCGAAGATGCCGAGATCCATGGCCGGGCCCGCATGGCCCGAGGTGGATAGCGGCGCATAGACCGTCCAGCCCGCTCCAACGCCCGGCCCGGGCCCTCCGTCCACGAACATCGAGGTCACGAGCAGCGCGCCTGACGGCACCAGCAGCCAGAAGCTGATGTTGTTCATGCGCGGGAACGCCATGTCCGGCGCCCCGATCATCAACGGCACGAACCAGTTGCCGAAGCCGCCGATGAAGGCCGGCATGATCATGAAGAACACCATGATCAGCCCGTGGCCGGTCACGAAGACGTTGAACGTGTGGGAATCGGCGAAGATCTGCATCCCCGGCTCGGCCAGCTCCATCCGCATGAAGATGGAGAGCACCGCGCCCACGATGCCGAACACCACCGCATAGGCGATGTACATCGTGCCGATGTCTTTGTGGTTGGTGGAGTAGAGCCACCGCGTGATGCCCCGCGGCATGTGGTCGTGCGCTGCGTGGGCGTGGGCGTGGTCCGCCATGGCCTCTCTCCTTCCTCAGCGCGCCGTGGGCGCGCCCGCGTCGAGCGATGCGACCTCGGTCGGGGTATCGTTCGCCGCTGCGTATTCTTCCTGCGCCTCTTCCACCCAGGCGTCGAATTCCTCCTGCGACACCGCTTCGATCATGATCGGCATGAAGCCGTGCAGCGTGCCGCAGAGTTCCGAGCATTGCCCGTAGTAGGTGCCCTCGCGGTTGATCTGGAACCAGGTCTCGTTGACCCGGCCGGGCACGGAATCCATCTTGACGCCGAACGCCGGGATGGCCCAGGAGTGGATCACGTCGTCGGCTGTCGTCAGCAGCCTGATCTTGGCGCCCACCGGCAGCACCACCGCCTCGTCGGTCGCCAGCAGGCGGGGCTGCCCCTCCTCAAGCTCGTCGTCTTCCAGCATAAGAGCGTCGAAGGTGAAGTCGCCGTGATCCGGATACTCGTAGGACCAGTACCACTGGTGGCCGATCGCCTTCAGCGTCATGTCGGCGTCCTCGACCCGGTCCGTGTAATAGAGCAGCCGGAACGAGGGCACGGCGATGATGAGCAGGATGATCACCGGCACGACGGTCCAGATCACCTCCAGCATGGTGTTGTGGGTGGTCTTGGACGGCACCGGGTTCCGCTTCTTGTTGTAGCGGATCACGATCCACGCCATCAGGGCGAACACGAACGCGGTGATGATGACGATGATGATCGTCACCATGAAGTTGAAGTCGACGATACGCTCCATCGAGGGAGAGAGGGCGGTCTGAAAGTCGACCTCCCAGTCGGCCGGCTGCTGCGCCAGCGCCGTTCCGGCGGCGCCAGCCAAGCCGGCGAGCCCGGCACCCAATGCGCCCAGTTTCGCGAGATGCCTCACTACACTCCTCCACTCGCTCGACGGAAATCGCCCGATCGCTGCCGTCTCCGGCGCCACGCCTGCGAATTTCAGGCCTGGACCTCCGGCGAACCGGTCACTCCGCACGCAGCCGGGCGGCGCGACCATCGCCGCGCCGCCCACTGCACACGAGACGCGAGGGTCCTACCATGCACCCCGCCGTTTTTGAAGCCCTCTTGAAGCCCCGCATTGACGGCGGGCCGCGGCGTCGCCAATTCTTCGGGATGGTGTGGCCCGCGTCCGTGCGGAAGCCGCCCCGAAAGGCCTGCGCGCGGCGGCGCGCAACGAACGAAGGACGAGCCCGATGAGCCGAGATGCCGTCACCGACGAGATCTTCTTCAATCGCGCAGGCCTCGACCGGCCGCGAACGGAGGGGATCGTCGCGGACGCGCTGAACGGCGCCGACGACGGCGAGCTCTTCCTCGAATACCGCCAGAGCGAGAGCTTCTCCTTCGACGACGGCCGCCTCAAGAGCGCGAGCTTCGATACTCACCAGGGTTTCGGGCTGCGCGCGGTTTCCGGCGAGACCACGGCCTACGCGCACGCCGGCGAGCTCGGCGAGGACGCGCTCAAGCGGGCGTCCGCCACTGTCCGCGCGGTGAGGAGCGGCCACGGCGGCACCATGGCGGCAGCGCCGTCCCGCACCAACCGCACGCTCTACGTGGACGACAACCCGCTGGACGGCACGCCCTTCGACGACAAGGTGGCGCTGCTGGCGGAGATCGACGCTTACGCGCGAGCCAAGGAGCCAAGGGTGCGGCAGGTGATGGCGTCGCTCCTCGGCTCCTGGCAGGCGGTGGAGATCATCCGCGCCGACGGCAGCCGCGCCTGCGACGTGCGCCCGCTCGTCCGCCTCAACGTCGCCGTCATGGTCGGCGAGGGCGAGCGGCAGGAGACCGGCTCGCAAGGCGTCGGCGGTCGCGCGGTCTACGACGAGTTCCTCGCGCCCAAGCGCTGGCGGGCGCAAGTGGACGAGGCGCTCCGTCAGGCGCTGGTCAACCTCGAGTCCGTCGCGACGCCCGCCGGCGAGATGCCGGTGGTGCTCGGCCCCGGCTGGCCCGGCATCCTGCTGCACGAGGCCATCGGCCACGGCCTCGAAGGCGACTTCAACCGCAAGAAGACCAGCGCGTTCTCCGGCCTTCTCGGCAAGCGCGTGGCCTCGCCGGGGGTCACGGTGGTGGACGACGGCGCCATCGACGACCGCCGCGGCTCGCTCACGGTGGATGACGAGGGCACGCCCACCGGGCGGACGGTGCTGATCGAGGACGGCATCCTGCGCGGCTACCTGCAGGACCGCATGAACGCGCGGCTCATGGGCATGGAGCCCACCGGCAACGGCCGGCGCGAGAGTTTCGCGCATGCGCCCATGCCGCGCATGACCAACACCTTCATGCTGGACGGCGCGGACGAGCCGGACGAGATCATCGGCCGGGTGAAGAAAGGCATCTACGCCAAGAACTTCAGCGGCGGCCAGGTGGACATCACGTCCGGCAAGTTCGTGTTCTCGGCCGCCGAGGCCTACCTGATCGAGGACGGCAAGACGACCGCGCCGCTCAAGGGCGCGAGCCTCATCGGCAACGGGCCGGACGTGCTCACCCGCGTCGCCGCCATCGGCAACGACTTCGCGCTCGATACCGGCATCGGCACCTGCGGCAAGAACGGGCAGGGCGTGCCCGTGGGCGTCGGCCTGCCGACGCTGCTTGTCGACCCCATCACCGTGGGCGGCACCGACGCCTGAACGGCGCGCACATCAGACGCCACGGCGGATAGTTCGTTCGGAGAGCGTCCGCCAATGAGGGACGCGTTCGAGGCCGAAAGCGCGGCCCGCCAACAGGGAGGCTCCCATGACCTCAGTCTTCGCCAATGACGCATTCGCCGGCCGGACGGTCCTCGTCACCGGCGCCACCTCCGGGATCGGCGAGGGCACCGCAAGAGCCTTCGCCGCCCACGGCGCCAACGTCATGCTCAACGGGCGCGATGCGGCGCGGGGCGGCGCGGTTCTGGATGCAATCGCGAACAGCGGCGGCAGCGCGGCGCTCAGCCTCGGCGACGTGGCGGACTCCGCCTACTGCGACCGGCTGGTGGACGAGACCGTCGAACGTTTCGGCCAGCTCGACGTACTCTTCAACAATGCCGGCATCTGCCTGCACGGGCCGATCGACGAGATGTCCGACGACGATTGGGACCATCTGATCGGCATCAACGTGAGCGGCAGCTTCTTCATGGCGCGCGCCGCCGTGCGCCGGATGAAGGCGCAAGGCCAGGGCGGGGCGATCATCAACATGTCGTCGGAATGCGGGCTGATCGCCTACGAGCGCCTGCCCGCCTACAGCGCCACCAAGGGCGCCATCGCCATGCTGACCAAGTGCATGGCGATGGATCACGCGCGCGACGGCATCCGCGTCAACGCGGTCTGCCCCGGCGATATCGACACGCCGATGACCGACCTTGGCTGGGCGCACCTCGATGTCTCCTCGGCCGAGATCCGCGAGAAGCTCAAGGAGCACATCCCGCTCGGCAAGGTGGGCCAGCCCGTGGATATCGCCCACGCGGTGATGTACCTCGCCTCCGATGCCGCCGGTTTCGTCACCGGCACTCTGCTCCCCGTCGACGGCGGCACGACTGCCAGGTAGGCGCGGCGCCGGCACGACTGCGCGGTAGACGTTTCTAGAGCGCGTCCGACTTTGACGGACGCGACAGGCCGCGACAGCGGCCCGCCGCGTATGTGGCGCGCCCGCGCAGGCGCCGGCCAAAGGCCGGCTGCCGTGAGCGACAAAAATGGCTAGAGCGTTTCCGTGCAAAACGGATGCGCTCTAGCTGTGATCTCTCAATAGGTTGTCCATCCGGGGCTGAATCTCGGAAGCTGATGGGTGACGAAAACCTGTCAACAAACCGAGAAGCGAGCCCCGGATGAACGTCCATAAGAATGCAAAAC
>LXNI01000436.1_pt1 | contig 48306 bp, 57 predicted proteins | sample 809091 | NCBI WGS metagenome assembly LXNI01 (sample SAMN04870527, study PRJNA318959) | sponge metagenome | biome: 01000161; feature: marine sponge reef; material: water | host: Sarcotragus foetidus | place: Greece: Milos, Mediterranean Sea | collected 2013-05-29 | depth 5-7 m
GCATCCTGACCCGCATCCTCGCCCTCACCGCCGCCATCTGGCACAACCGAGCCCACCACCCCGACCGGCCCGCACGCTCACTGACCCACTACGACCACTAACCCCTTGGAACCAACCATCTAGACGGCCATCACGGCCACCACCATGACCACGACCACGCGGAACGGCACGCGGTGCCGCTGGCATCGAGGGCATCACTGGGTAGAACCGTCGATTACTCGATGAGACAGAATTCAGGCGCTGCACCCGGCGGCACGCGGTTGTAGTAACCGCCATGTGCTTCGCACTGGGGAACTGAGATGACAGGGTGATCGCCATGGGATGCTGGTAGTCCCGTGATCAGACACCGCTCTCCACGTGGATCCCAGAAAGCCGAGTTTGGCGAATTCATGACGGGAGCGAAATGGCGCTCTACTACATCGGTGGATACGCGGCTGTTGACGACTCGCGCTACCGATTCACATTCCGATGGCGCACCAACACCATCGGAAACATCAATGCCATCAGAACATGCAGCAAAGATCGACGCCGTGGCCAACAGCGCTAGCCCGCGGATGCTGTGTTTTGACAATGGCGTCCTCCTCGGGAGCCCAGGACGCGGCACGTTAGCCCGTGCGGTGCAATCTTGATGATCCCCGACATCTCACGCATCGTCTATCCGATACCTAGGTGTCCTCTCCTTCAGCGTTGGTTTGACGCTCTGCGCCTGGCGTCGCCTCCATGGCTCGCTTCGTGCCGCATCCGCAGAATGGGTAGTGCCCGATGAAGACGAAGCAAGTATCGCCAGCCCTGTCAAGGTCGTTTCGAGATGGCATCATCGCATGTTCGGCTCCGCCATGGCGGTGTCGCTTTATGTCGCCGGGGCGTCTGCGCTGCTGGCTAACAGCGGCTCCGTGTCGCCATGGAAGGCCGCAGCAGCCTTCCTTGCGGCGGCGACGGCCGCTACAGCCACCACCTGGTGGTTGTTCTTGATCGGCCAGATGCGATGGGTCGCGGCGCGCAACTACCTGCTGTACTTCAATGGCTTCGCTTGGTTCCTGATGGTTTTGTTCGACGCCGTGCCCGATCAGCTCGGCCCGATCGGTTCATCTGTGCTCGCTGCCGTGTGCGGTGCCGTCTACGGGGCGCCGGTGATCGCTTACAGGATGGGTCTGTTGCGACAGACGGCATGACGGCGCACCAGCTCGCAAGCTGAGTGGCTCGCACTCCAGATCTAGCGGAACCTCATCGCAGTTTGGACCGCCTCGTCGGGACGTGTCGCCTCGATCCGTCTGAGCCAACTGAGTGCTGACTCGACATCGTTGGCTCCCGGGCCCGGCTCGCCGCGGAGCCGGGCATACCGCGCTTCCAGGGACCACGCCATTGAGTCGACCGTTGCGAGGTGCTCGCACACACGTCGTGAGCGCAGCGAAGTGGTCTTCACCCCGAACCCGTGCAAAGCGATATCCGGTCGAACATCGTGCACGGCCTCGAGGACGGCGGCGATGCTGTCCGCCCGTCCCTGCCGCTTGCACACCGAGCCAACGCCTACCCATGCTCCATGCGGCAGGTATGACGAGAGGTCGCTGGCGTGCTCGGCGTATTGCTCCGGAGTCCAGCCTTGGATGACGGGCATCAGCACTGGCTGAGGGCCGATCAGGTCACGCAGCAGCAGCCATCTCTCGGTGGTGCGGTCCTGGTGCTCCTTGACGGTCCCGCCGGCCTTGTCGAGCACGAAGGGCTCGCACATCCAGTCCTGCGTCACAGCAGCCTCGAGGGTGCCCCATTCCGCGCAGCGATGCACCAGATCGGCGTACTCGCCGGCTGGCAGATGTTCCAAGCCGCGGCTGATACGAGTGAACGCCCCGCTGTCCATGATCCACTGGTTCGGCTGGAAGTCCGTCCGTCTGCCAATCAACTGGTTGGCGGAGATCATGCACCGAGACAATTGGCGGGCATGCCGCAGTCTGTGCGTACCGACGTACATCGTCGGCAGCCCCGTCATCGGCCTGCTCGTTCGTAGAAGCCAGCGATCAGCGATCCGGCAAGCGCAGCACCCCCGATGACCATGGCCACGGCAGCGATCACCGCCCAGGCAGTCATGGGGAGCCCACCATCTTCAGTGGGATAGTCAGGGGAGAGCTTCGAATGTCCTCAAATCAGCTCGCTCCCAGTCGGTCCCGCAGTCTCGGTAGATGAGTTGTACTTGATCTCGGTGAGGGCAGCTTTGGCGGTCCTCGAGCATCGCCGCCAATTCCGGCGTCGCTAGTGGAGGCAGATGGATCGGAGGGGCTGCTGTCAGGTCCAAAGTGCCGATCCACATGTGGTCATAGTCCACGCGCCGCACCTGGGACGAGGTGATGAGAACCGCCCTCTCGGGATCATGCCGGTCAATGACGAGGTGCGTGATCTGGTGTCGTTTTGCCACGCCTTGGTCAGCCACCAGCACCGCGTGAGATGACCCGTCAGATTCATCACAACTCGAAAGATCGAGCCCGTGTATGGAACTCGACGAGTTGAGCTTTCCGTCTCTTGTCGCCAGTACGACCGGGCTAATCGCGACTGCCTCATCACAAGTCTCTGCTCTGACGTGGAGGACAGTTCTGGTTACGCCCGAAGGCTGATCAGCGAAACTCTCGGTGACCACCATGACCATCACAGCGACGACTATCAAGGCGACGACCAAACAGACGGAAAATACGAATCCTTCGAAGGCCGACATGATTGATCTCACGGCATCGATACCGTGACGCGCGAAACGCAGGACTCTGCGGACACGGCTCTTCTGTTGACTGATGGCCTCACCCATGAAGCACAGGATGTGTTCTGGCTGCCTGGCATCTTGGGCCACCACCGCTATCGCATCTGGCCTCGGCCCGGACGGTCAGCGGATTATTGAGCCAGCCACACGACGACAACGAAGGCACTTGTGGCTCCGGCGAACCAGCCGAGCACGAACGGATGCGCCAACCAACGCATGATCTGAGCGATCAGTGGTTCGTCTCGAAGCCGAGGCCTCCACCCGTTGGTGCGTTTCTGGTAGTCGGCTGAGCAGCGGCTAGAGCAGCATCGGCTGTTGCGCGCACCGGCATGGAAGCGACGTCCGCACCACTGGCAGCGAGCGCTTGATTGACCGTGTTGCGCTGCGGGCCGACCGATTCCGCGATGCATCAGACCTCACCGCTGCCACGACGCACATCCCAGTCTTGGCAACAGGTACTCGCCGCGGTCCGGCAGAAGTCTCCCGATGCCGTTCAGGGGATCCATCGGCGGATTTCTCGCCAACCACCAGTAATCAGCGATGCCACGGCAACTAGTGCGGCCACCCTCGCGTCGGTTCGCCGGCGACGAAGGCGAGGCCCCAATCCAGACATCACTTGTCTCTGCTCGCGAGCGATGCGACGGCGATCTCTCGTGCCTGATCAGCGAGCGCTTCTCCGCCTCTGTAGAGGCCTCCAAGACGATGGCGGCCACATGTCGCAGGGTTGCCTTGGCAGGTGCACTGCCCAGCCCAGTAGTTCCCGATCATGTTGTGAACGAGCTCGTCGACCTCGCTCTCGTTCACAGACGGTGGCAGCGCTCCCACTTCGTCGGTCTCCGAGGCACCTGCCCGCGCCAGTTCAGTTCTGCGCTCAGCAGCGGTAGCCACATCAGCGACTGCACCAGGAGCGAACCGGCCGAGATTGTCACGACGCTGATTGAGGCTCATGAGGTGAGATTGCCGCCGATACCCGTCACGCCGAACCACAGAAATCTCGCCACAAGGCCGCAGCGGCAACCGCTTCGGGATGAACTGCGCTCAACGATCCCTTCGGATCGAGACGGGGCACACGGAACGGAATGGCCGGCATTGTCGGCTCGGCCTTCTGTTGATCTGCAGTGCCTGACGTCCCGGAGATTGAGAGGGCGGTAGCGGCCATCATCGCCGAGCGGCTGCGAACCATCGGATCTCGACGGCACCTGTGACCGAGGCGGTCATTCGGGGTTCTCGACATCCTGTGTTGCGTTGCTCGCCTCTGCGAGCGCCTGAGCTGCCGCGTCCAGCGTCGGATATCGCCCGATCGCCCCAGACCCGTTCGCTGCACGCCACGAGTCGGGTTTCTCCTGCAACACCAGGCCCACTTCTGAGCCGTCCACGCTGACATGCTGAGCCAGCGATCCCTGCCTGATGGCGACACCGCTTGTCGGCCGTGGGTGACTGGCTTCGTCGGCCTCACGCAACGCAGATCTGGCCGCTTCTCGCTCATCAGATGCTTGCTGCTGGCTACGACGCCCAGTCGGCGCGAAACGCCCGCCGCCGTCACGTGCATGATCAGTGGTCATGCCCTGAGATTGCCGTTGCGATATCGCTCGGCGCCGGTATCAACCGAGAGCCATGCCGAGCGCGTCGATGGTCCGGTGTTATTGGCTGATTACCACACCGCTCACAACCAGGGGTAAAGCGCCGTCCACTTGCGCTGATCAACTGCCGATCTGCAACACATCAACTCTGATGCGGTTGCCTCCTCGACACTTGATCTCCACGTACCTTCCAACCTTGCCGTCCAGGATCGCAAGACATGCTTCGACGAGCACGGCATCCGCAACTCCGCTAGCGGAGCCCCATTCACGGAGCTTGTCGCAGATTTCTCGGTAGCCCGTGACGACGACCTCTTCGCCGGCGCAGCGAACTACGGCCGCCATGACGGCACTAGCCATGACGGCGCCTGCTCAGCACTGCAATACGTCCGGTATGGCTGCGAAGAACAAGCGCCAGCGCAGTGACCATGTGCGCAGGATGCAGTCGAAGACTGTGACCGGAGATTGAATCGCCAGGCTCCGCCATCACAGCGTGGTGGCCTCGTTCAGCGGCTCCGGTGCCTGCCCCGGTGCCCGGCGGTGAGCCTGCACGGCATCCGCGTTGACTTCACCGTCTGGCCACAGGCTCCGCGCATGGATGGATGTCGTTGCTGCGCTGCTGATCTATCTGCGTACGAATCGAACTCGGCAGTGTCGGCAGTAGCAGAGTTGCTGCCATCCCGGACCGGCTCGATGGCTTCGACCCTGACGGCAGCAGCACGCACCGCAGCGACAGCTGCGTCGTAGCGGGCCGCTTCAGGGTTGACGCTGCTGGCTGTGTACTGATCATCGACGCCGCTAGCGAGTTCGATATCGGCTATCAGTTCGTCTTGGCCGGCGGAGTAGCCGAGCTCCTGGCTGGCCTCATGCCATTCGGCGGCCACGGCGGCAGGGAGTTCCCAACAGTGGCCCGCCACGCCATCGAGCATGACTTTGGATTTTTCCGCGGCGACGAGTTCGGATGTGAGTATCGGCAGAACTCTGCCTTGGCCGTTGGGCTTGTATCCAAGTGCTCCGAGCACATTCTCGGCCGTGAATCCGTGCGCTCGCTGGTGGATGTACTCGGCCGTCCACTCGATGCGCTGGCCGTTGTCGGCCACGACGCGCTCCACCTGGACTACAGCCTCGCCGTTGGTGCCGTCGACAGTCAGGTGTGCGACAGTCGTGCCGTCGACGGCGATCCCCATTCGGTCAGCGGTGATGGCATCGAGCAACTCGGGTCGCACCCATGTGCCACCGTCTTCGTCGAGACGCACCGCGTCGGCGTGCTCTTGGCGCACGGTGAACACTGTGCCCTCGGGGCCGTCGTGATCGTCAGCGACGACCATCACCGCTTCAGTCATGTTCGCGTCGTCGGGCAGTACGTACCGCAGTCGGCGCCACGCTGGCGCTTCGGTGACGTCTTCGCCGTCCATGTCCTTGAGCGGAGCGCTGGCCACGTTGCGCTCCAACCGGCCGGCTTCGTCCCTCCAGCGTTGACGAGAGGGGGCGTCAACCCCGAGGGTCCCGGATCCCAACTCGGTTCGGATCGCGGCCGCGTAGTTGGCATCTTCAAGGGTGCGATCAGTCGTTGAGGCCATGTGCCTTCTCCTGGCAGGAACCTGGCGCAGTATCAGCATCAGCCGCGCCGTATAGAGAGAAGAAATGCCGCGGCGGGCGATGTAGTTGCCGAGATGCCCGATTCAGCGGCTCCGGTGCCGTCCTCGATGCCCAGCTGAAAGAAGGCATGGCATCTGCGTTGCTTGCACTGTCTGGCCGCACCCAGCACTCGTAGGCGGCTGCTGTGCTGCGGCCCTGTCCGCTAGTGCATCGAACTGGGTTGCCTCTTCCCGGCGGCCTGCCTCGATCTGTCGTGCATCGGTGCGCGTCACCTCTGCGGGCATGCTCGCGTTCTCGCCGTGTACCGCTTGGTAGATGTCCTGGTAAGCGGCCCAGGTGCGTTCCTCAGCGGCCGCGGTGGCCTCGTAGGCGATGCCGTCAGTCACATCGACCGCGGCGAACGCCTTGGCGGCCTCTTCCCAGTCCCGGCGAGCGTCGTCTATGGCTGCGGTTGCTGCTTCGTTCGGTGTGTTGTCAATCGGCCTGATCTCGCTCGGCTGGCCATGTGATCGGTGAGCCTTCAGGCCGACTCCCTCGAGCGCCTCGTCGAATGTGCGATGACCAGTGGTCGCCTTGTCTTCGTAGGAAGCGCCGTAGGTGGCCGAACGTCCGTCAGGGCTGAGAACACGGGTCACCATGACGGGCTTCCCTGTGGTGTCGAAATGGGCCACCTCGGCAGTGCGCGCGGCAGCGAGGCCCTCGAGGAATTCTGGATCCTCGTGACCGTCGGATTGAGTCGTTTCGCTACTCACGTCAGCAGGGCTGGATGAGTCGGGCACACCCTGACCCACGGCACTGCGGTCGGCCTCGAGGCGAGTTTCGAGTTCGCGCACCTCGGCCCACCACATGTCACTGCCTACGACATTCTCGCCGTGAGACTTCGATGCCAAGTCTGCAGCTTGGCGAGAACTCATTCCCAAACCGGCAAGACGGCGAGACTCGGCGAGCAAAGCATCGCCTACAGGGGTCTCGTCTAGATCGGACTGCTGTGGCACAACATCCCCTCCCCTCACCATGAGAATGCCGCTAGAGCCGGGCGAGGACGATTTGGCTGCGAGGCAGGCTGAGAGCGCAGCGCATTCGACGCCTCATGGTCGGGGCAGTCATGATGCGATTCCCGCTCGGGTCATCCCCAAACGGGGAATTCGGACCGCGAGTCGCATAGGAAGGTGTCGGCGGCCCCCAACATCCCCCAACCCGCCTCAGTCGCCGATTCGATGTAGGTGATCCGGTGGAATTTCCCGTCGATGCGCTCGCATGAGAGAACCTCGCCATGAACGATTCCGCCGCCGTCAGTCGGCAGGTCCACGAAGTCGCCGGTCCCGATCCCGGATACGGGTGTCATCTCTGCGCCAGCTTCCGTCTCGCTACTGCTCGACGCCATGTTTGACATCCCCCCATCTGGTCGCGTCGTCCTTGAGCTCGATGCCGTGTACCCACAGCCAGCCAACCTGCTGATCCAGCAGCCAGCCGACTCGACGGGCCGATTCCTCCCAGGATTCGTCGTCTCGACGCGGATCATGACCGGCCCATGGTCGTTGCCCTGCTTGTGGCCCAGTAGCCGACGGACCCTCTCGGCTTTCGGGATGATCGGGATAGGCGGCAAGGAATTCAGCCGTACTGCCCGGCACAGTCGCATGAACCCGGCGAAGCGTCGTATCTCTGCGGAACGACAAGACGGGAACGCTCAGCGACACCACTGCCAGAGCAGCGAGAACAAGAACCACCCCAATTTGACCGATGTCGCCGAAGGTCAATTCGATCAGATCCTTGGGCCAATCGACGGCTGCCGCCACGTCCCACGCCAAGTATCCCGCGAGCATCGCCACGCCGCCAAGGACAGGTGCGAGGTACACGGTCCAGGACCAACGAACCACGCGGCGATACCACCATGTGCATGTGCGGCGCGCCTGTGGGTGGTCCACCTGGTGGCCATCGATCAGCGCCCCCGAGTCGTTCATGGCCGGCGCTCCATACTCACGACTGCGGGCAGGAACTCACAGGTTGGACGTGTCGCGAGTTCCATAGCGCACCGCGGCGACATGGGTATGAACGTAGGCACCAACCCCGCAGGGCGGCAGTTAGCTGCCGCGGTAGCCACAAACCGCAGGCGCCCTAGGCCCGTTCACAAGCCCTCTTCAGGGGGATTACATCGGTGAGTGTGTGAGCGCTGATGCAGATAGTGGCACTTCCAACACATCTGTTCACCGTCGCAGACGTAGGCCGCTGTGTTGGGGCAGCGTTCGCATGAGACGCCGGGGAGCACGAACGCGCCCTCAATGATGACGGCCGGGGCGGATGGTCGGAACTGCATCGTCGGATGGTCACTCACCGATGCCATCCCCTACTTCAGCATCGACTATCGCTCCGCACCATGCCTTCGCCTCCTTCAGCGACGAGCACCGACGTCGAAGGCCGCGAGTCAGGTCTTTCGCCAGCTACTCCACGGTGCTTGTATGCCGCTCGCGCACCAGCACAAACCGGCCACCCGTGGACGCGTATGCACCGAGTGCTCTGAACCAACGCACGGACGAATCGCTCACCGTTGGTTCGTCGGGCAATCAGACGTGATGACCACGGTGCAGTGTGCAGACCGCCTCAACCGATCTGCCCGGAACGATGAACCACTACCGAAGAGGTGTTGCCAAGCAACCACCGCTAACTCACGTTCAATGACGATTCAACGGCTGCGGTGCCTGCCTCGATGGCCGGTTGCGAGGTGACAAGGCATGCGTGTCGATCCGACGATCTGTCCGCAAGGTGCGTGATACGAGGGGTGACGTTGCTGTGCCTCAGCTCGTGCTGCGTAGAGGTCGTGCTCGAGCCTGCGCTGGGCTTCGCCCGAAAATCGGGTCATCGCCGCTTCCGGCAGCCCATCCACGGGCGGCAGATTCTCGGCTTGGGTTTGCCATTCCCTCGCCGGGCCCAGCGTTATCGAACGGTTCGCCCGTTGCCGTTGGGCTTCGATGCGTTGATCTGCGGCTGGGATGTTCGACTCTTCGCCGTGTTCCTGCCGAAAGGCCGAGCAGTATGCCGCCCAGGTCTGCTCCTCAGCGGCTGATGCTGATGCGTAGGCGGCAGCATCTCGGACATCAGTCGTGTCGAGCACGTCGCCCGCTTCGCGCCGCAGCATCGCCGCGGCGATTTCCGCAGCTTGACCCCTTGGCACATCGAACGCGATGCCGCAGGCCTTTGCGAGGTCGTCGGTCTCGTGCATCACGTCCACGCCGTCTGGTGTCTTGGTGCCGGCCATGATCACCTGCGGATACGCCCACACAGCACCCGTAGTGCGCACTACTCGATGTGTGTCCGGGCAGGCCACCGCAGCCGCCTTGCCATCAAGCAGTCCGGTCATGTCTCAACCTCCTGACGCTCATTTGGCGCAGTGTCGGGCCACGCCGCGCCGTATGTATTGAAGGGATGCCGTGACGAGCGAGTTCGCCGGCGGATCGGCCCATCGGCACAGCACGAAGATGAGGACCGGGAATGGCGAAGGCCGAGCAGTCTGCGCCGCTCGGCATCGGGTCTCGCGTGGTTCGCCGGCCACGCTCAATGCAGTCACACAAACGGGAAACTGGCCCGTCGGCAGTATGCAGACGCCTCGCCTGGAATCTGACGGCACCCAGAGGCACCAGCGCTAGCGACTCACTGCCGGTTGGCTACAGCCCGTCCACGATTCTCGGGCCGGCGCCTGTACTCACGCATGTAGGCGTTCTGTCGTTCCCGATCTGCCACGACCTGTTCTGGGCTGCGAGCAGCTCGCTGGCGGCGCTTGTTGGCGCTCTGCCGGGCGCGAACCTCAGCGGCCTTGCCGGGGTCGGCCATGACGGTCGCTCGTCGGGCTTGCCGTCGGGCACGCACCTCGGGTCGCCGGCGGTACTCGCTGTTGTAGACCCGTTTCGCCTCACTGCAGTCCGCACATCGGCATCTGTGGTAGCCGTAGCCGTTCAAGGTACCGTGCCAAGGCTCATCAGTGCCCACGGACGTCATGCAGCCTTGTCCAGATTTGCGAGGCAACGATGTGCTGGCAGTGCCGTAGGGGCACTGATGTTGCGGAACATCATCACCTCCATGTTCGTTGTGGAGCGCGACGAGCCTCCTGTTCGAGCCAGGCACCCGCGCTACGCAGATCCGTTGCCTAATCTGAGATCGCTAGCAATGGAGTGTGCTCATGTCCAGGGAGCGACCTGCTCGGAGTTCCCGTCCTCGCCCCCCGTTCGTGTACGTGGCGGGTTCACGGCAGGACGGCGGGTCACGCCAGCTCATTCCCGCCTGAGGTCTTCACTCGGAGCGATGTGCGACGATACGCCGATCACGAGACCTCGGCCGCGGGGTAGAGGTCTTCGAATCAGGCACGCACCTCCCACTTCGCAGGCTTGAAGTTGACTGTCGATTGACCGGACCGGCCCCAATCCGCCGTAGTGCGTTCGGCTCCGCCGGGATCGTCTGTGCGACTGCTTTCCGGGCCGCAGGTCTCATGTGCGCTCTGGGTACTGCTCGAAGTCCTTCTTGCCGCAGCGGTTGCACACCCAGTCGGGTCCGTCGTCGCCGGGCATGAACTCGCCGCCGCAGTCGCACGGATCCCCGCCCGCATTCGCGGGCCGCCAGATCGTGTGCATGTCGTTGCTGATCACACTGAGATTCCCGGCTTCGACGGCCTCGTTGAGCGCCTCATGCAGTGATCCCACGCTGCGGCTGCGCAGGCCCTGCACTTTGCGGGCACGTACTACCACTTCGTCGATCGTGGCCCAGCCTCGGGGGATGTCCGCGACGACATCAGTGACGAGTCGGGCGCGCTCCGTGGCAGTCGGGGCGATGGTGTCGTCGTCGGGGACTGCCCAGGCGAATTGTTCGCCGCTGCCGTACGTCTCGTCGAATGCGGCGCGTGCTTCGCGAAGCGTCTCTTCGAACACAGCGGCGATTGCAGCCTCGGGGTCATCCGAATCGGCGATCTGCGTGATTCCGCTGTCTCCGAGCTCGCTCACCATGCAGTCGGCGACGTATCCCTTCACTTCCAGCATGCGACGCTGCGCTTCTCCGACTGCTTCGTCGAGCGGACTGCCGCTTTCGCTGAGCTCCGACAGCGCGTACTCAGCGAGGCGCAGAGCACTATCGCGCTGATCGCCGTAAACCGGCATCGGCCGACTCTCGAGCACCGCCTTGGCGTCCGCTTCGATCTGGGCGTAGTGACCCAGCGTGGACAAAGCGTCGATGCCGTAGCCGCTGTAACGATCAAGGTCGCCATCGGCGCAGCGCTCAGCCAGCGCATAGGTGTTTCTGAGTTGCTCAAAGTCGACGCTGCTCTGGCCGCGCACGCCATAGAGCAGGCCGTCCAAGTTGATCGTCTCCGAGCACATGCTCTCGAACTGGGATCTCGCGACACTGCGAGTTGTTTCGATCAGATCAGCGGGCGGCGACGTTGCATCCCGGCTGGTGGCCGCGGCGAACTCTTGGCGGCTTGCGTCTCTCGCCGCCTGATCGTTTGCCGCTCCGACACCCGAACGATGCGCCCCATGGTTGATCGAGCAACCAGGAGGGTTGCGGCAGGGGGTGTTGTCCTGGGTTGGGCGACCGCAGAATCCTCGCTGTGCCATGCAGTGAGAATGCCGACTCGGCCACGCAGCAGGCATGGCAAGACCAGGCTCGCCGGATCCGGTGAGCGATCAACAGCGAACGAGTGAAGATGTGTGAGGGTTCCCCTGGGCCATGGGGCATCAGCGGTGCTCTATGCAGCAAGGGCATTCGCTGTCGCGGCAAGGGCCACATTGACGACACTGCATCAGATCGCCGCCGTTGTCGTTGCCGCTGCATCGCACTCCGTTGGTCCCGCTCGGGAATTCCGGGGCTCGGCCTGAACCGGCAGTTCCCAGCACATCGGGAGGGCCCTGTTCGATCTGCGTCGACGACGTGTCGTCATGATCCCGGTGGCACGGACACTCGCTGTCACGACAAGGGCCACACTCGCGGCAGAACATCAGGTCGCCGCCGTTGTCGTTGCCGCTGCATTCCACTCCGTGCGGATTAGCTGGGGTGGCTGATACCGAGCTGCTACCCGTTCCCACGGCGGCCAGAGCCGCCCGCCGATCGGCGGCGCTCGCGACATCAGCGACTGGTCCTGAAGCGAACCGGCCAAGCGCGTTTCTGCGTTGCTTCCCCATGATCAGAGGTTGCCGTCGATCTCTCTACTTAGTACGGCGCGACAGGAGCGCATCGAACGCCAATCGGTCTGGCTCATCCGGCGAACCGTGCCATCAGAGCGCGCGGATCATCCCGCCGGCATCTCGCCGAATATCGCTTCGAGATCTTCTCTGGTGGCGGCAGGGATCGGGATGCCCTGCCGTTCGCGGCGTCGAATCTCTGACTCCAGCCGCTGCGCATCTGTGTCCACGACAACGGCAGGTTCGTCAGTGCTGCTGCTGTGCTTGGCGCTGCTCACCCGGAGATCACCTTCCTAGATGCCGGCAACCCAGTAGCCGAACCAGAAACAGCCCGCGAACCACCCCGCCGCAACGAGTCCGAGCGCCCAGTCCCTGACTTCGTGATGCCATGTCGTTCGTTCCGCCGGATCGCCGTACCCGGTGACACTGTGAATTTCGCGCATGAGTCCAGTGTGGTTCCGAATTGGTGCTGGCTCCCTGTATGGCGAGTCCCTCATAGCCGGCAAGGGGTCGCGGCATCGGACGTTCATCGATTGCTTCGCCGGGGCAACTCGCAATCACGAGCGGAAGACCGACAGAGTGCTGAAGAGTTCCATCCAGATGGCGCTCACCGCCAGATCCGACAATGGGCGCAGGTTCACTGCTCCCGCGGCTGAGTGGCGGTCGCAATGATGCAGACGAGCAGCGATGCCATGGCTACGAACGCCAGGACAGATACTTGATCTTCGCTGACTATCTGCAGTAGACCGATGCACACGGCGGTGACGATCGCAGCAGTGTCGACCACACGCGCTCGCTGCCTGCTGAGCCCGAATGCCCATCGGTAGCCGTACATCGGCTGCAGACGCCCGCGATACATGAGGCCCAATATCAAGAGCCCCATCGTCGACGCCCCCACAAACCCGAACAGCCGATTCCATCCCTCCGGGAAGGCATCGAACAGCGTGCCCACCGTGAACGCCGATAGCAGAACCACCATGGCTGTCATCAGACGATGCCAGACACGAATGATGAACGGTTCGCCGCCGGCGGCCCTGAATACGCTGCCGAAGTCGGCATCGGTCCGGTCCGGGATCCCTGGCAGTCATCGGCACGTCCTTTCGCCCCGAGCTGATAACGGCCTGTCCTGCTGTTGGGCGCAGCATGCCGCTGCAACTGTCGGACTGCGGAACTCAGCACCGCACCGGACGCACCGATGCTTGACGGGGCGATACTTCGGAGCATCAGGTTCCAGCACACCGGTCCGCATGAATCTTGCGATGCTCATGACAGCGCCTCCGGGTATCTGCACAGCGAGTGAGCGCGACGCTCACCGACTGGCCGTCTCGTGTCGATCACAAGTGTCGGCTCCCCAGGTCTCTCATCGATGGTCGCTCCGCAGATCCAGCAGTCGTGATCTGTCACGGCCAGCCCGACACGCGGCGGTACGAGCGAGTCCCAGCCGGGCGGCGGCTCGTCGAGGTCGGGGAGTGTCAGCGTCTCGGTGCTCATGCGAGCACCTCTGGCGTGTACGGCCTGTGCTCGCCCGGATCCTCGGCCTCAAGCGCCCGCCGTCGCCAGTGGTCAGCTGCGGTGGCGTTGTGCTTGTTGGCGAACCTGAAGGCATGCTGGCGCGCCTCATCGTCGGTCGGGGTGAAGCCCGGCCCTGGGGTCGTGGTGTATACGACGCTCAGGCCGTCAGGCACCGGCTCACCGGGGTTCAGGATTTGCGCTGTGCCGAACGGCGTCGCCGTGTCCGTGGCCACTCGCCATATCTGCGTAGCGGTGCCCCGATCGGAGCACCACGAGAGATGGTCAGCGGCGCAATACGCGGTGATACCGCACCTCCCGCAGAGCCGTCCGGCTGTCATCTCGGCCACGTCGTCCGGGATCGGGTGCTCTGCGGGTGGCGTCTCAGGTACGCGGTAAGGGACCGGGACTTCTGCTGGTGTGATCAATGACTGTCCCTCAGCGGCGAGCGTCGCCCGGGTGTGCCAGTACTCGGCTACGACGCTCAGGATGTACATGGCGTACGCGTAGGCATGCTCGCGGTCTGCCGGCTCTGTTGTTGGCGGACCGAGGCGGCGAGCTCTGCGATTTCGCGCCGCACCCATTCGGCTCCCCGACAGTTGTGATCGGCGCCGACATCGACCCCTTCGAGGATCTCAGCGGCCGCGCCGGCTTCGTCGGCAGTCAGCGTGGTCAGCCAGATGATCGGCACCGGGCTCTGCGTGATGCTCATGCGAACATCTTCCTACGGGTGTGCTGCCCCGTCAGGCTGCCGGTGCCAGGCACGCAGTAGTGGGGTCCGGGCCATCGAGCGCAATCCGCCACGGCGTCGCCTTGTGTTCGTTGCGGATGCCGTACGTGTCGCCTCGTGTGGCATCTACTTCGCTGGCACCCTCAGTGCGGCGGGACGCCCTGGATGTGCATGGACGAGCACTGCTTCGTCGGAGCGCAGCCATGCGGCACCGGCGCGCTTGATCGCTGCGTCCCCGTCGCGGTCGATCACGCCATGAGATTCGCACCAGCGGGCGACTTCTGCCGTGTAGGCGGCCCGGTTGGTGTACTGCACCTCGCCTGTGTGGTCTGCCAGCGTCCGAGTGGTCACGATGCGTCCGCCAACACTGCGGGGGAGTGGCCGGCGATGTCGTTGAAGATGCTGTTCATCTGCTCGACGGCGACCTCGATGCGCGTGCGGGGATCTCTGCAATAGCAGCGCGGATAGCAGTTGGCGCAGTTCACGTCGTAGGCGGCTTCATCGATTTCGGCCGCCAAGGCACGCGCTCGCTCAATGTCGGCGGTCACGGATGTCTCGGGCATGGACATCATCATGCTGATGGGGTGGCGGACTCCAGGAAATCCGGCGATTCCAGACCACACTTCAGTAGAGGCATCACTCGGTGTCTGGTGCGGATTCCTGCCTGGCAGGCACTGTTCACGTAGGCCAAGCGTCATCGGGCAACGTCGCGCCGCCCGCGCTGCCGCGCAAGCGGGCCCGCGCCTCGGCAAGCAGCGAGAGATGATCGCTGCTGGGCTTTGCATGCCGTGCTGCGGCGACCGTCATCCAGGTAGCTCCCAGTTACGATGAACACGTGACCGTCACCACCTTGCCGGCCGCGGCAGTGGGAGCTTCGGAGTGGGCGCCGCAGATGGTGCCTCCTCCGGCGAGGTTGCTGCGCGCCTGTGAGTTGCCGCGCTTGATGGCTGACGATGATGGCCGCGGCCGCATTTCCGGTATTCGCCAGTTCGTCAAGGACTGGGCCGTAGCTGGTGATCGTCGTATTGAGATGATCGGTGTCGCGCCTCGAACGCATCGCTGGTGGCATCGATTGACGCGCCGGCGTTTCGACCTCGCACGTATCGCTGCTGTGGTGCGAGCACTGTGCGAACGCGATGATGTGGCAGTCCCGGCGTGGGTGATGCAGCATCGCGCCAGCAGACCCGTGTGCATCAACGACCGCAAGATGACCGACTCGAAGTGGGATTCGCACATTCGTGAGATTGCGCCTGCTGCGTGCGCTGACCACAACGTGTGGTTCGCCCCAGTCGACCTTGACGACTACCGGGTGCATGGATTCCGCTGACCCGAGCGAGGGCGACGAATTTCGCCTCTTCGATGCCGACGAGATGCTCGGCTACTTGGAAGAACTCGACGCTCAGCTGGAGCTTGAAGGCGCTTCGGAGGCCGTACATCTCTACATCGCTGGCGGAGCTGTCATGGCCACCAAATCCGCCAATCGCGTCACCCAAGATGTCGACGTGGTGTCCGAGGGCATGACGAATGGCCTGAGGCGAGCAGTTGGTCAGGTCAGCAGTCGGAACGAGGGATTACGACGCGATTGGCTCAACGACGGGGCCAAACTCAAGCGAGTGAGCATCCCGATGGAAGCCAGTCGGATTTTCAGCGGACGGGTTCTTACAGTCGATTCCGCAGGCTCGCGCTACATCCTCGCGATGAAGCTCGTGGCAGGCAGGCCAGTCGATGAGGATGACTGCGAGCTCCTCATCCGAGAATTGGGTATCCGAGAAGAGTCAGAGCTTCTCGATCTCATCGAACAGGCGATCCCGGAGAGGCTGCGCAGACCGGGGATGGAGTACTTCGCCATGGCGCGGCTCGCGAATGCCCGCAAGGGCAAGTGGCGGCAGCGACTCAAGGAGTGGCGGTCTCGGCGTGCGAGCCGGAAGAGGGACCCAGCCGCGCCTCGCTGGAACGAAACGACCGCACGGCGGCTCGTCTGCGCTGGAGGCTCGCGCCAGTCAGGCACGGTCAATCCCCGACAACCTGCCGGCAGCGTCAACGTTCGTCTCCCGAGTGGCGGCAGATGCCGCAACCCTCGACCTACGGGCGGCAGGTGCGCAGCCGGCCATCGGCCTTCCTGACTGCGCACCAGGCGAGGGGATCCAGGCAGCCGGCTACTGACCATCTGCTCAGCCCGATGACGGCCACGCGTAGTGCCACCAGCACCCTCGCTCCGTCCTCGCTGGAGGCCCCCATCTCTTCCTCCGGCTAATGCCAAGAGGAGGTTCCTGATGGCCGTCGGCACGACGAGATCCGCACGAACCACACTGCTCACAACGCCCTTGGCCGCCGAGCTCGCAGATACTCTCTTGCGAGTCAGGAGGGGGTTGTGATGCATATTGAAGTCGAAGTCGGCCGGTTGGACCTTGACGTTCGCAACCCGCGGCATGGTGAAGTCGTGAGCCAGGAAGCGGCACTTAGGTCGCTCATCCGCGACCAAGCACGAACGAATGACAATCTGCTCGTCAATCTCGCTCTCGACATCCACCACAGCGGGCTCAGCCCGGCACTGCGGTTCATAATCATGGAGAAGCCCGACGGGCGCTACGCGGTGCTTGATGGGAATCGGAGACTCGCCGCGCTGCGTTTGATTCAACACCCCGAGCTGCTACCACCAGGACCAGAGACCAGCGAATTCGCCGATTTGGTGAGCGGACCCGGCAAGCAGCCTGATCGAGTTGCGTGCCACGTCGTTCCAGAACGACATGATGCTGACGATTGGCTGGAGCGGACTCACACAGGGCAGGCGGACGGCAAAGGCACGGTGCAGTGGTCACCGGTCGCTCAGCATCGCTGGCGCCCGGTTGGGCGACCGCCTCAAACGTCGAGAGCTATCGACGTTTTGGACTGGCTCAAGCGCCACGTCGACGACGAAGATGATTTTCAGGACAAAATCAGCTATGTCGAGCGCAACGCCACAACCAATCTCGGCCGCCTGGCCCAGACGATCATCGTGCGGGATCTCGTCGGATTCCATTTCGAAGGACGTGAGCTCGTCCCTGATGCGCCTGAAGCTGATGTCGTGCGACGCCTCAGCGTCGTCGTCGTCGATCTCGCATCTGGGCGAGCCGTGACTGACATCGCCCGCAAGGAACACCGTGAGAAGTACATCCGGGATCAGCTCGGAACGGACTTGCACGGGCAACAGCCAGAATCCCCGCAGGCATCACTTCTCGAGGACGATGAAGCCGACGAGGGCACCTCGGACCCTGCCGAACAGGAAGACAAGGACGGTGCCGACGAAGCTTCAGGCGGTGACGAAGATCAATACAACGGATCGGACCAAGATGCCGAGCCGCGCACGCCTGATCGTCGGCCTACACCTCGCCTGTTCCGGGATGTGACAGTTGAAGGGTTGCACGCGCGGACACAAACCGTCTTCTGGGAGCTGAGGAGTCTCGATCTCTCGAAGTTCCCGAACGCAGCGGCCGTTCTGCTGCGTTGTGCCATTGAGCTCAGCGTCGACGAGCACCTCGATGCCATTGGTCGCACGCCATCACCCGACACGGAGCTCGCCACACGGATCCAGCGTTCCATCCGCGCACTCAAGGACGGCACTTCGGGGGACAAGCGCTTCGAGAGCATCCTCACTGACTTGGGCAAGCAGTACAGCCTCGTGTCGGCGCGGAACCTGAACCAGTACGTGCACAACATCAACAACGCGCCACTTCCGCGTGACCTCGAGACCATCTCGGTCAACTACGGCCCGCTCATCGAAGGCATATCGGCAGCGATCAAGGCACGACGGGCAGACTGAGCGGCGTGGCATTCCTGAGCCCGTTGCGATATCCCGGAGGCAAGGGCCTCCTGCTCAAGTTCGCTGAAGCCGTGCTGCGCCAGAACGTGCCGTCGGATGCCACCTATGTGGAGCCATTCGCCGGCGGCGCCGGCGTGGCCCTCGGGCTCCTGCAAGCAGATGCGGTCGAGCGTGCGGTCATCGGTGATGCGGACCGACGTATCGCCGCTTTCTGGCGAGCCGCCACGGACCACAGCGATGAGCTCATCGAACGCGTCGAACACTGCGAAGTGACAATCGATACCTGGCACGAGCAGGCACGCATCGCCGGCGACGGCTCAGAAGACGAAGTGGAGTTGGGCTTCGCGACCTTCTTTCTGAACCGCACCAATCACTCGGGCATCATCGATGCCCGACCCATCGGCGGACTGAACCAAGACGGACCGTGGCCATTGGACTGCCGCTTCAACAAGAAGAACCTCGTGAAACGCCTCGGCTTAGTCAACGAACTCGGGGACCGGATCGAAGTCCGACACGGCGATGGGGCGAATCTCGTGACAGAGATCACGGCCGAGCCCGACGTGCCGCTATTCATCTACGCCGACCCGCCCTACCTCACCAAGTCGGATGACCTGTATCTGGACACGATGACGTACACCCGACACCGGGACCTGGCAGCAGCACTGCGGACGAGCAACAGCTGCTGGATGGCCAGCTACGACGTTGACGACCGAGTGCTCGACGACCTGTATCCATGCTCACCGATATTGCGTTTCGATCTTCGACACAGTGCCCGACGATCCCATGTAGGCCGTGAACTCATGGCGTTCTCAGCAACGTGCGCTGTGGGCGAAGCGCAATCATTGTTGCGAGGTCCCACTTGGGTCCGCGCGGCAACATCTCTGCCTGCCGAGGCCGTGTAGCAACCCCAATTGACGTTGGCTGCTTCAGATACGGGGCCTATGCAGCGCCTGATCTCGAGGACTCCCAGCAACGCTGCCCCCCGCTTGCGCGGGGAACACGGGCCAGAACGCTGCGCTGAACCCGGTAGGCGCGGCCTACCCCCCGCTTGCGCGGGGAACACCTGACCTCGACGACTACGCCGCGATGGTCGCGTGGCCTACCCCCGCTTGCGCGGGGAACACTATATAGGGGCAAGGGGTAATTTGCTAGGTCAGGGCCTACCCCCGCTTGCGCGGGGAACACCTCCCCGAAGGCTGGGCCGTCATCACGTCCACGGGCCTACCCCCGCTTGCGCGGGGAACACTTTCCTGCATTTGAAGGATCTGTCTCACGGCCGGGCCTACCCCCGCTTGCGCGGGGAACACGATCCGGTACGAGTCCTTCGGCACCGACAGCCAGGCCTACCCCCGCTTGCGCGGGGAACACGACTGGAACGGCAACGGCCCGGTCGCGTTCCAGGGCCTACCCCCGCTTGCGCGGGGAACACGCCTCGGGGTCAGCGGCGAGCGCCCGCCACGCGGGCCTACCCCCGCTTGCGCGGGGAACACCTCGGCACCCGGTCCAGCGATCCGGATCACTGGGGCCTACCCCCGCTTGCGCGGGGAACACCTTCTGCCGTGAGGTGCTGAGCGTGCCGACGGGGGCCTACCCCCGCTTGCGCGGGGAACACCAGCTGAGCATCGAAGCCCGCACGCGAAGATCAGGCCTACCCCCGCTTGCGCGGGGAACACGTGATGATCGCCGACATCGACGACAGGTCGAATGGCCTACCCCCGCTTGCGCGGGGAACACGGCTATGCGCGGGTGTTCGGCGATGCGCTGGTGGGCCTACCCCCGCTTGCGCGGGGAACACCCTCCGTGACCTGCTGGTTTAGGAGGGCAAATCGGCCGATTGTGGCACTGTGATGTTGTCAAGGTGCTCTGCGGTCATGGCTACCAGATGAAGGCCGTCGAAGTCGACGATGTGTCTTCGATCCGCTCCGCAGGTGCGAATCGAGAACCCTTGTTCCGTGGTATCCGGGTGGATGAGCAGTGCCCAGCCGCCATGGGTTTCTGTTTCGATGATGCTCCACAGTTCATCGCGTACCCGAGCAGACATTGAGCCTACGAACACACCCGGTGCTGGTTCGATCATCCACCGAGTGAGTGCGTGTCTGATATTCGGCGGGACAGCGGTGAGCACGAATGTTGCGTTCATCGCCCGCTCATGCTCCAGCGGCGTAGTTCGTGCCGGCAGGGAGTGCGCCGAATTCTGGTGACCAGAGGTGGATCACGTTGTCGAACTCGTCGTCGAATTCGGTCTTCGTCGACGAGGACTCTGGGTCCAGAGCAGATTGGATGTCCTTCACCACTCGTCTGGTCAGGCGGAGTAGCCGCCAGTTCTTCCGTAACGCACGCCTCACGGCATCGATCGGGTCGTCTTCCTTGGTCGCAGCGAACGCTGCGGGAGCTGCAATCTCCGTCTTGTAGAGGTCGGCGATGTCGTACACGAAAGAGCGCTGACCCCCGGTGTGTATGAACCCGAGGGCCGGCGAAGCGCCGAGCGCTGTGATCACCGCGTGAGTGACGCCGTAGAGCACATGGTTCGCGACGGTGAGGGCTTGGTTCACCGGGTCCGAAGCGTCCAGATTCTTCGGGCTGTACCCCCGTCGAAACGGGACGCCGTACCTGCTCGACAGCGCCCGGTACGCGTTCTTGACTCGATGACCTTCCATGCCTCGCATCTGCTCGATGCTCTTGCCATCAACGAGGGAGCCATCTTCGAACCGCATCCGGTAGAGACGCCTCGCCACCTCAGCGCGGCTCTCGTCGTCGGCCCACTGCTGAGCTTGGAGATGCAGCCAGCGAGTGGTCAGCCCATCGTGGATGAGCGAACCGTGGTAGTGCCCGCCGGCTTCTCCAGAGAACACGATCACCCCGCCATCCCTGAGAACCTGCGACGCCGCCGGCTGCGTGATCGAAGTGCCAGGGCCGACAAGCAGTGCGGCGATGGAGGCGGTGGGGATGTACACCCGCTCCACGCCTCGTTCCGCGGATCGGAAGATCGCATGTACGCCGTTGTCGTCACGTTCGATACGAACACGATTGAGGTAGAGGAAACTCAACTGGTCGCTGACCCGCGGGAGCATCACCAGCGTCGGTGCATGCAGTTTCTTTGGCAGGTCAGGCATCGACCCGGAGTACCGTGATGAGCCCACATCCCCACGCCTTGGCAGGCCCGATGCCGTTCTTGATTGCCCGCTTGAGCGACTCCGGGTCCGAGACGTGCCCGATGCCGTCCGCTCGGATCGAATAGATCGGGAACCGCTCACCGGATCTGGAGATGTACCTCGCCGGCAGCCCAGTAACTGCAGGCAGGCTGTCCGCGACGAGTCCATTTGAAGCGAGTCGTTCTGATGCCCAGTCGGCACGCTCCCGAGGCGGGATGACGAACTGTCGACTCTTCCCGCCGGTCCGGCTCTTGCGGATCGGATTCAGCACCACGCGGTAATGGACAATTTGCCCATCGTGGAGAGAGGTGATGTGGTCATCGATCCGCCGTGTCTGTGCATCGGCGTATGCATGTGGCAGCTTCGCGAGGTCCGGTTCGTCTGCCGTCTGCATGAGGATTGTCGGTGCATCGCCGGGCTCGACCCTCCACAGCACGCCGAACGCGCTGCGAGCGTCGTTGCCGTAGTGCTGCGGGAGACATGCCATGAGCGTCTTGTGGACCGCTTGCGGGTTCTTGAGAGAGCGTCGGGCTGCCTGCGACCTCGGGTTGAGTTCCAACAGTGTGAGAGTTGTCATGGTTCGATCCCTAGTGACTCGTACAGCCGGGCGACGGCCCTGCTCCCTCGTCCGGCACAGGCGGATCTCGACATTCGGATCCGTTCGGTGACGACGCGCCGGTTCATGTGGAACAAGCGACGAGGGTCGAATGTCGTCGGGGCGTCCGGTCGCAATGAGGCGCGGTGCCCGTCCTCGTCGGATGCCGACATCTCGACGAGGACGGGCACCTGCTCGGCTGGCGCCGAGTCGGCGCTGAAGTAGTCGATGTCGCTGAGTTCGCTGCTGGCTTCCGGTTCGCGCAGCAACGCAGCAGTCGACAGCACATCGAGCGCGTTGCGGTCACCTGTCGTGCAGACCGGCACTCGTTCGGCCGGTACGCAGCTTCGACGGCCCAGATACAGCGGTCGGGCCGGGCTGCGGAGAGCGGCAAGCACGTCGGACGCGGGCATGCCGCCGGCTGGCGGGGTGAACACTGCCAGGAAGGCAGCGTCTTGGAGGTACCAGCGCCGGGTCGGCACGGAGTGCGGCAGGATCTTGCCCTCGGCGTTGAGGACGTTGCCGAGCGTGTGATAGTCCTCCATCGGCGACCCGGGCCGGTCAGCGCGGACAGCCAACTGCGCGTCCTGAGCCAAGTCGTCGATGGGCTCGGCGCGCTTTCGCCCAAGGGCATTGGCGATCATGCCTATGACCCCGGACATCGAAGGCATCGATTCGGTCCTGCGTTCATAGATTCCGGCACCGGGACCGCCCCACGACTGCAGCGGCCCGGTGAGCAACATCACCACACCTTCGGTCACTCGACAGCGCCGTTCACGATGCCCAGCGTCGACTGCTCGACGACCCGCACCAAGTCGCTGAGTCCGTCGAGCGGATCGCCGAGTCCGTCGCCGGGAGTCTCGAGACTCGAGAGGTGCCACGATTCGAGGAGGTCATCGGTGCCGTACATCTGGTTTTCGAGCGATGCCCGTCTGTGCAGCGCTTCGACGCTCGCTGCCATGTAGCCACCATTGCGACCCGGCTCGACCGGCTTCTCGAACGCCGACGCAAACGACACCGGCCGATCCGAGCGGAACGTCACTGCAACCAGATCCGGGCGCGTGTGCGCGTTCGCAGAGTTCTGCTTGCCGGTCGGCTCAGCGACCACGAACGCCCTGACGAAACTGCCAACAGCCTCGGCCGTCGCTTCCGCTGAACCGTCGAGCAGCTCGGAGAGTTGGCCTACCCCGATCGTGGCGTGCCGGTAAAATACGCCGCTCGTGTACTCCCCGACGTCGATGAACCCTGCGCCGGTCTCGTCGTCATCGAGCTGCACTTGGTCATCGACAGCGGTGAAGTAATCGAGCTCTAGCGTCGATGTGTGCGTCGTGAATGCGTGAGCGACCTGCAACGCGCCGTCTACGTTCGTGTCGGGCAGCGCTGCCAGCATCCGCCCGCACAGGGCGATGATCGGGTTGTGCGCCTCGAGAGGCGCCATCAGAGACTTCTTGTCTGAGCCCTTCGGCTTGAAACCCTCGGTGAGGACTTCGTCTCGTCGTGCGGCGATCACACCCGCGAACGCCGTAGCGGCTTCGGCAGTGGTGAAGGTGAGTTGGTCGCCTTGGAGTTCCTTGTCGTCCTCGTCCTCACCGACTTCCTTGATCTTGATGCTGGCCACCCCAAATGCCGCTTCGGTCGCCTTCCTCGCATCCTCGTCGTCGAACTCGTGGTCCTGACGCAGTGCCTCGCGTACGAGCTGGGGCAGACGGCGGGTGCGGAGCGCCCGGCCGAGATCCGTGTTGTCCTGGAGCCAGAGTCTCGCTGCGCGTTTGGTGCACTGCGACGAGATCCGCGCTCGTGTCGTGCCTCCGTACACGACTTGCTTGGGTGTGCCGAGGTTGTCCCTGTTCAAGTTGCTGAACGGGACGGCGTGCAGGACATGGATGTCCATGAATGCGCTGTCAGTCATCTGATGTGTCTCCTTCGGTTTGGTCGTTGTTGTCTTGGGGGCTGGCGTGGTAGTCGAGGTACCAGCGATGCTTCACGGCATGGGCGCGGTCACCTCCATGGGAGAACGCGACCAAGTTGGAGATCATGTACGCCCAGTCGATGCGCACCGGGCCGGGCAGCATCTCGATGGCCCGATTCGCCCGGTCGATCCGGATCGATGTCGCCATGCCTTCGGCGGTGACGCCTTCGATGGTGCGCCGGGCGACGTCCTTGCTGATGGTTCTCGCCGCGGCGATCTCCCTCGGCAGAGTGCGCCACGGCTCCATCTCTGCACGGCGATGCGCAGCGCACCATGCGGCGACCCGAGCCATGATCAGCGCTGTGTCCACGTCGGCTGGCAGCCAAGCTCCCAGCAGCCACCATGCGTCGTCGCCGATGACATCGCCCTTGCGCAGCGAGCGGCGCAGACGTGCATTGATGCCTGGGTCGACGGATATCCGGCGCACGTGCTCGATGAACGCCTGATTGCGGGATACTCGCTGCTCGGTCGGAGTCGTCATTCCGCTTCCTTCCCCGTGGGTTGCGTTGGTTGTCGTCGCCATCGATCGATCCAACGCCTGCTCTCGAGAACCTTGTCCAAGGTGCGGCGATCACGAAGAAACGCCGCCATTGCCTCGTCGTAGCCGGCGAGCGCGTGCGATCTGAGGCGCCCATCTCGCTGCTCGGCGCTCAATCGGCCATCCGCTGTTTCCCAGAAATCGGATTCAGCAAGTCCCCAGAATGTGGCTCTGGCAGGCGCGTACACAGCGCTCTTCAGCTTCGGGCTGCCCGGCATCAGGTCCATGGCATGCCGCGCTTTCGCCACTTGAGTCGCCATCTGCTTCTCTGCGTCCGCGGCGGCGGACAAGAATTCGTGGCATCTGAGCGCAGTCTCTGGCTCGAAGATGCTCAGCAGGCTCGGTGCGTGCGAACATACCCAAGCGAGTTCCTTGCCCTTGTCTCCGCGGTGCGACACCGCAGCCCAAGAGAAGTCGGCAGGCTGGTAGTTCTCCCATCCGTCAGGGCTGATCGCCCAGTCGACTATGGCGATATGCCCGAGTCGCTGGCCTGCGTCGCTCTGACCGAGCAACGACTCTGCCTCTCGCCAGAATGTGCGCCCTTCTCGGGGCTTGATCTTCGCTCCGTCGTGATCCGTGAGCCGGTAGGGATCCGGGCAGAAGAGATCACTAGCGACCCCCGGCCCTTCGGAGATGTTGAACCCCGTGATGTCGCCGTGCTGATCTGCCCTCAGCAGCATCGTCTTGTCGGAGCGCCCTGCGATTTGTTCCAGCAGCCCTGAGCGTTCGGAGTACCGATCCGCTGGGCCGACAACCACGTCGGTCTCCCAGAACGGCTCTTTGAACTCCGTGTCATTCGGGAGCGGCAGCAGGTGAGCGATGAGGGTCAGCGCGAAGTTCTTGCCGACTGGGTGCACGCATGTGGTGTCCCGCAACGGCGCGCCGACGAACTTTCCCTTGCCGGAGTGGCGAGGGTGTTTGCCGTACAGACCACCAGTGGAGTAGCAGCGCAGCGTGATGAGTTGCTGTGCTGCCATCGCAGCCGACACCGAGTCGCAATCAGCGTGGGGTCCAAGCGTCGGGTTGTTCCCCGAAGCCCATGATGTGACGGCCTTCGACGGAAGCTTGGGGGCGGCCGCCGCCAGGCTGGGGTCTTGAGCGAACGGTGTGCAACTGGCTGGCGGGTTGACGAGCCAGAACCGGGGCTGATGTGTTGATAGGTACTGGCTCACCGCTGTTGCGTCGAACCTGCCGGCGGACATGAAGTCACGTTGCCGGGCCGCGAACTCGTAGCGGGACACGCCAGGGTCGTCCATTCCGGTGATCCGGTAGACCATCGGCACGAGCAGCCGCATGAGCGCCTCAGCGAACGCTGGGTCGCTGCACGGCCACCCGTCGATCTGGTGTGCGTTCATCAGAGCGTGCTTGATGGAGACATGGCCGTCTTCGACTGGAATCCATGGGTCGTTGACGAGGTTGAAGCCCTTGCTGCTCACGCTGCCTCCTTGGTGATGACCAACCCGACCTCGGGATCCACGCGGAGCAACCAGTCCCCGATTGAGCATTCGCCTGCGGAGACATCGAGGATCTGAGCGTCGGCGACCGGGGTGCGTTCCCAACTCCCAGAGAGAGGCGCAAGCTCGCTCACCCACCCGGGATTCGGATACGAGACGGGGATCGAAGCGCCGAATACGTCGCGGACGAGATCCACTGACGGATGTTGCTTGGGGGCAGGATCGATGATCGTTCCACTGGGCAATGCCCATCCCTCGGCAGCCTTGGCGCATGGCACGATCAGCGCTGAATGTGCCTGATGGCGCGTCCCCGGATGCACGTCGTCGGTGTCGAAATGGCCGGTCAGTTCGTGCAGCGGGGCGTCAGGACGCGGAGGCGGAATCGCCCAGTTCGATGCGAGCGATTTGTCGGCGTCGATGCGGACAAGCTGAGCCAGCGTCGCCTCAGCAGCAGACTCAGCCTCCTCCTCATCGGCGAACTCGACCGCCTCGTCACCTTCGAGATCCGTGACCTCAACGAGATGTGGCACATCCTCAGGCACTCGGATACATCGACTGTTGCTGCTTCCCGATTCTGTGAGACAGGCGTGAGTTCTCATCATCTCTGCCTTCGCATAGATGGGTGACCACACCGATACATCACCGGTGTCATCCGTGGGCCAAACAACGACGGTCCGCACTTCCCCGCCGCGTCCCGGCAGTCTGTGGCGGCGAATTCGACCGGATCGCTGCAACAGAGATGACAGCGGCGCCGGCTCTGTGATCAACACATCGAAGTCGACGTCAAAGGACTGCTCGACGACTTGAGTCGCGACCATGATCGCCCGCTTCGGGCGGCTGTCCATGTCCGGCCCGAATCTGCCCAGCGCATCACGAGACCTGCTGTCTCGTACCCCGCGGGGAAGCCGCGAGTGGATGACCTGGATCGTGTCGCCCGGTGTGAGCGTCGGGTCCGCATCTCGGATGGCTTCGTAGGTCTGCTGCGCCGCGACGACTGTGTTCCGAACTACCAGTACGCACTGCCCTTCATCGCTCCTCGCTTCTTCAAGAGCCAGTTCGCCAATCTGCTCGGTCAAGCTCCGGCGGGGGGTTTCTCTGATGGCGACATGGAGATTCCATCTGCGCGCCGGATCGGTCTGACCTCCGGACCACCCATCGGCAGCCGTCCACGCAGCCCAAGATGGATAGCCGTTCGCGATGGAATCCCCTGGGTCTCGAGCTTGCCCGCAGCCTGCTTGGTATGCCTCGCAGAGCTCGCGAGCGCGTTTGCGTGGCATCGTCGCTGACATCACCACCACAGGTGCGTCGAGCGCTCCGAGCCATTCCACAGCGCGGCACAGCAGCTTGCGCATGTAGGGGTCCAGCGAGTGGGCCTCGTCAACAACCAACACGCCGGCAGCCACCCCGAAGATGCGCAAGGGTGAATGCTTCGACCGCAATGCCCCGAGTAGCACCTGGTCAATGGTCCCGATCCCGAAGGGAGCGAGCATCGATTTGCGCGTCCCCCGCATCCACGCAGCGGCCGCTCGAGTCGCCGCAGTGTCGTCCGATACGGCGGTGTGTCCGTCGTCGGCGGCCAACAGTGCTTGGGAATGGACACGCTTGAGCGCTGGCGCCTCGTTTGCCGATGTCAGGCGTTCGATGCAACTGGCGAGGCGATCATGCAGCCCCTCCGCGGTCGCGACTGTCGGCATAGCGAAGAACAGCCCGTGACGACCGGAGGCGGCAGCGAACCGTGACGCCGCGAGAAGGGCCGCCTCGGTTTTGCCTTCTCCCGTCGGCGCGCAGATCACAGCGATACCCGCAGCGGTCGGCTTGAACAAATCATCGATGCTGGACTGCAGCGCTGTCCATGTCGCTGTCCATGTCGGCTCAACGCCTTGGATCAGATCCGCTGGCACCGGATGCTTCTTCCAATTCGCAGGTGCGGCCAGCCCCGTGGCACGCAGATGTTCCTCAGAGAGGCCAAGTGCTCGCTTGTAGTGTTGATCCGGGCTGAAACCGTTGGCCTCCAGTGCTTCCTGGTGAGTATCAATGAGTTCGCTAGAGGATGCGATCCAGTCCGCAAGCACGACTACGGCGAGGCTCATCGAGGCGGCAGGAGTCGCAACTTCCAGAGAATCCGGCAAGTACCCGATCTCAGCGTCGAGCGTCTCCCAGATCCACTCACGGGCCTCCTTCAGTTCGGGGGGCGGGTTGTCGTCCACCTGTGCCGTTCCGCCCAACGCAGCCAGCCACTGCATGTTGAGTTGGGTCGGCGGCGGCACTACCCCGTGGTGCCCGCCGATGATCTGAGCGATTCTCACTCGGATTCGCACCGGCAAGGAGCCGAGCCGATCCCATGTCAACAGCGCCCCAACCCGGTCATGCCGACCGGCACCGTTGCGATCGCGATGGTGGCGCGCCCAGTCCGGGCACGCTGTCACGGCGGCGTTCTGAAAACCGCATGAGGCTTTGCCGATGTCATGCCACCCAGCAAGCACGCGAGCCGCTTGCATCCACTCAGCGGCCGCAACCCCCATGTGTCCAGCAACCGTCTCGACCATGCTGCGAGGCAGCATCTTCTCAGTGATCGCTTGAGCAGCAGCGGACGTGTCAAGCAGATGGCAGATCAGCGGGTAGGGATCCTGCAGCGTTCGGGATTTGCCCCATAGCGAGAAGCCAGCGGCCTGTGCCTCGATCATTGCAGCGATGGCCTGCCAACTGTCAGGGGCTCACGGCACATGACCGGAGAACTTACGAAGCGGTCGCGCCTGGCAACCCCAGAATCGCTAGGCGGCAGAGCTCAGTGCCCCTCGCCAAGCTTGTGCGGACTGGTGGAAGTCATTGCAGCGACGGTGGGCTAGATGAAGACAGTGCCCCTATAGCCGTTCACAAGGCCGCATGGCATGCCGCTCGAATCTGATTAGGCAACGCTGCCCAGATCGAAGGTCTGGGGCACGCGGCGTGAACTCTGTCATGAGCCGGCGCTTGCTGACTCGGAGGCTGGTCGGCCGATCAGGTCGCAGGCCAGATGAAGCGCGGCCGCTTCGACCTCGGCATGGATCACCTCATAAGCGAGGACTCTCATCAGCAGGTCGGCAGCGGACCAGCACGCGAACCTGACTCCGGCATCGTCGCGGCAGATCTCGTCGATGGCGTTCCGCACCCACGATGTCCAGTCCGTGATTCGCCGCACGGTCATGGATGCCCAACCGAATGCCTCGAGCGGGAATTCCGTTTGAGAACAACTGGTCAGCAACACATGCTGCATTGCCTCGCCGGTCGCGAGGAACAATTCCAACAGGCCGCCAACAACTTCGTCGCCGCGCCCCTCCTGGTTCGCGACTGCCAGTTTTGCGTCTAGCTCATCAAGGGCGACGGCTCGGCGTTGAGCGACAATCGCAGTCTTGGCTTCATCCGCGGCCATCATCTGCGTGACGTGCAGTTCGGCTGCGTCCAACGTGGCCTTGGGGTCTATGTCCGGCTGGCCGGCCGCCGCGGCTGCCAGTGCGATGTGCGCCATGTGACGGTCGCGGCCATCGAAATGGGCGCCGTTCCCTCGGATAGGGGGGCCGAACGGTGACCACAGCCAGTCAATGGCGGATGTGTCCCCTGACGCGACGTTGAGCTCGTACTGCACCGAGTGCATGGACGAGAGAAGCGTCGCGACCATCAGGTCAGGAGAGACCATGGCCAGAGGGCTCTCAGCCCACGCCTCGCGCGTCCAGTCTGAAGCCTGATCAGCGTAGGAACGAAATGCCGCTTCTGCTGTGCCCGAGGTGGCGAATCTGCCTGTGATGCCGAACGCATCGACGATGGGAGCGGCAGCACAGGAGAGCCAGTTGACGGCATGTGCTCTTTCTTCCGCCGCCGGCTCCAACTCTCTCAAGGATGCCTCAACGGGCTCAGCGAGCCGACCGAGGCATGTCGTGTCGGCAGAGTCTGAGAGCGGCGATGTCACCTTCAACGAACTCCTGTGATGATCTGAGGGGGTGGCCGACGCGGATGGATTTCGCAATTGCCCGCCGGATTCAAGCACATGCCTCCGCCCGGTACTGGTGCGCGACACCCGCGACCGCGCATCGCTGCTTCTTGCACCAGCGATGTCGTGTGCGCGAGTGCCGTGTAGGGGTCGCTTGTGCCGAGTGCCGATGGCTGGGTAGCCATGCTGGTCATCTGTTGGCGAACGGCCGCCCGGTCCGCGTCTGTGTGCTGGATGCACACCTCGGCTGGAAGGTCGCATCGGCTGCCGTCGTTGCGAGGCACCCAGCACGGGAATCTGACTGGCGGGGCTGGTGGAGTGCTCGAGGATGCCGCTGATGCTGTCGGGGAGGATCCCGAAGCGCTCGGCATGGTGTGCGCCGGCATCGGCGGCGGTGCTGTTGACTGCCCGAGGGAGTCCGCGCTGGGATCGAGCCATCCCGCTACTCGCTGTCGCTGTGCTCGGATGTGGCCGCCGGCCCATTGGCGGTCTGTTTCCGAGGACGCGCGCTGGCTGCGAGGCATGCCCATCATGGCCCTCGCCATCGACGACGCTCCGGACATGCGTCCTGCCTTGCCGGCGACGTACCACGCTCCAGCGGCACCGATGCCTCCCAGCGGCAGGAGTGCAGCGGACCCGACTAGAGCTGGGTGTGACCGTGCGAACTGAACGGCCCGGCTTACGCGCCCCGGCTGGCCTGATTGCTCCCCACGTGGGGAAATGACACGAGCTGCGTGCTGAGCCAAAGAACCACGCTGGCGCGGCGCAGGTGGGCCCGATGCTCCAGCTGCGCCGCCTTGCATGGCGGCCTTGCTCTCACGGCCGACCGAGGCGATTCCGCTGCCCACTGATGAAGCGACTGAACCGGCCCCGCTGGCCATGGCTCCCGCAGCAGCGCCGCCGAGCGCCGCTCCGCCGGCAGCGGCAGTGGCCGGCGCTGTACGCATCGCTGAGCCGCTGCCGTAAGCGCCGCCTCGCATCATCGAGCCGTAGGCGAGGCTGGACATTCCCATTCGGCTGTAGCGCCTCGCGGAGTTGAAACTCGGTTCCTTGATGTTCGCCCACGCTGTGCCTGCGGTCAGTGAGAAGGCGCCTTTGGCCTTCAGCGGATTGACGCCGAAGTGCTTGAACAGCATGCCCCCGCCGAACAAGGCGATCAGCGGGGTCAGCGCCAGCAGGATCGAGTACCAAACGTTGCCGGACTGGAAGCCGATGGCGAGCACGACTCGATGCACCAGGTCCTCGAACATCAGCACAAACGAGATGAACAGGAGCATCACCGAATACGACACTGATGCGCCGAACCCGACCTTGAGCAGCCGCTTCGGGATCTCGCGTGCCTTCTCGAACGGCAGCGCCGAGAACAACAGCGTGATCGGCAGCGTCGAAACAAGGAGCGCGAGGATGACACCAGAGAGGGCAGCTCCGAGGAACAGGCCCGCGAAGGACATCAGATAGAGGATCGCGACGATGACGGTGACGAGCGCTATGAGTCCGCTCTCGGCACGCCGCCGGCCGTGAATCGCCTGGAACACATCGGCGCCGTTGTGCGACTGAGAAAGAGTCGGGAAGTACGCACTTGAAGTGTTGCTGCTGGCACCGGACAGGTTCGTCGAGAGCGGGAACAGCGCTGCTGAGTCCAAGTACTCCTCAGGCGTGCGGCCAAGTCTGTTGCGTGCAAACCAGTTGTTGGCGCCCGGGTATTCGACGGCTGATCCGGGATCGCCAGGGGTGAGCCAGGCTCCTGCCGGGGGATATCGACCTTGGTCCCAGCGGAATTCTTCGCCGTACCCGCGGCTCTGGTCGAAGATCCCGAGATCGGCTAGATACCACACGGCCGTTGTGCGAGCTGTCGGACGGCCGCCTGAGGTGGCTGTGTTCTTGGTGCTCTCGAGGTCTGCCCCTGGAGGGCCGTCCATGTTGTTGAGCCCGCTGCCGAATAGATACGCCGCACACGCCGTCGGCGTGATGATCTCTTCTGCTTGTCCCTTGCCTCCGTAGCCCACGCCATCGAAACCGAGACCCCACATGCGAGCGTCGACTCGGATGCTGTTGCCGGGAATCGGCACAGAGCCTGACTGAGAGTCGGGCAGAATTCTGATCTCAGCTGGGATAAGGACTTCATCGCCGTCCGCGGGCATAACCCCGCCGTGAGTCGGGTAGCGCGGCGGCGCGAGGCTGTTTGCGCGCCTGATATCGCCCAGTTCGTTGATGTACTCGTCTGCATGCCAATCGGTGAACTCGCAAGCAGACCACGCCCCGTGCAGCGTCCGCAGAGCGAACCGGTCGCCATCCGCTGAGATCCGGTTGGCTGGCGTGAACACCGCCGCGGCGTACGACTCGACGTCACGCAACCCAGATGTGCGTCCCCCAGACTGGGTTGGCGAGTAAATCAGCGGTTGCGACAGAACCTGTTGCATCTCTGCTGATGTGAGCGTGGATGAGACACGGAAAACGATGACTCGCCAATCCTGGTCCCGCTCGGTCGAGTAGTGCTCCACCCAAGCGGCCACGCAAGCAGCTTGATTCGTCGTGGAGCCGCTGGTGGGGAGACTCCACGCGGGATTTCGTCCCCGTCGCTTGTCGGAGCACTCTCCGTTTCGGTCGTTGTTGACCAAGTAGAACTGCATGATGGCCAGCTCCGTCAATGGCCGGCTGTGTGCAGTTGGGCCACCGATCTGGGCGGATGATCGGATCTGAGGCATGAAGAAGCACCCGGCGAGTGCCATGTTGTCGCCGAACAGCAGAGAGCCGTGTGCATCACTCGGGCCGCCAACACTGAACGCCCGCAAGAAACATGTCTCACGCCAGATGGCAAGCATCTCCAGTGCGCTCACGTCTCGGTTGCGCCAATCAGCGATGAGGCACCATGCCCGCTCGGCGGTGATCGGATCGCCGAACTGGACCTGGCCGTAACCGGACGCGTAGGCGCGTTCCCAGATTCGTGAGACCTTGAGCGCTGTGCGCATGCGCAGTGCATCACTGGATTTCGCCCAGTCATAGACCAGCGCCGCCGCAGCCGACACGAATGTGCCGTCCGCGTTGCGGTAGAGCGCGCCTTCGAGATGCGCGCCGCCTTCGGTGTTCCAAGCTCGAATGAAGTTCGCCTCCAAGACAGCCAGATAGGCATCGCAGGTGACGAGCTGGTCCGGTGATTCACGGACATCCGATGTGAGAGCGTCGCTGAGCGCCTGCACCGGCTCGGAAATGAGGGAAGCCAGTCGGAGATTCGTAGCGAACACCCACTCGGGGCCGCTCACAGTGATCGGGTCTCCGTTGCTGTCCAAGATTGGTTGACCGGCAGCGTCTTTCGCGTCGACGGTGAAGACCAACAACGCCGATACGACTGCCATCGGGAGCACCGCTGCGAACAGGCGACGGAAGAAGTCTCCCGGGCCCTCGTTGTGCCGTCCGAGACGCCACGCGCCCACAAGAACGGCGATCATGATGAGCGCCGCCGGCCAGCCTGATTTGAATACCGCTCCTGCCAGATCGCCGAAGTAGCCGCTGATGCGAGACATGAACTCCGCAGCCAGCGTCGGAGCGCCGACCATCATGCGCATCAACCAGATGTTGATGGTCCAGAGCAAGCTCGAGAACGTGAACGCCATCGCGATCAAAGTCGTCCAACTTGCCGAGAGGAAGTTATGGGCTATTGCGAGCAGCCCGCCTTCGCCGGTGGAGAAGAAGTCATTGGTCCGCGGGGAGCGCGTCGCCGGCAGGAAGTGCCAGGGGTCGTCGGCCTTAGATGGATCTTCGAAGAGAACGCCGGGCGGCGAGATCGTCCCGTCGTACCCGGTGAGTTGCTGTAGCGAACTCGTGCTTCGAGCACTTCCCGGCGAGTCGAGCGTCATCCCGCCGGACTCGTACCAGGAGGGGCTTCGGTGCGCCTCAGGGGAAACTGTCCCTGGGCTGCTCTGGGCTGATGCCGCTGATGCTGAGCACACCAGAGTCAGTACGGCCAGCGCAGCGACACGCAGGCTGCGACGCCACCAGGATCGGCGACGGGTCATACGAGCCACGGGGGTGTCACCGCCAAATCGGGCAGACGGCTGACGAGCCGCCAGTCAGGCAGCGGGGACGCGACCGGCGCCTCAGCTGCGGTTGTCTCTTGCCATTCGCCGTCGACAAGGCACGCTGATCGAAGATCTCGGCAGGCCTCCGTCAGTTCGTTCTGATCCGGCGACCAGTCCTGCCAAGACGCAACGAGCATCGATGGGCGAGCTGACTCGGGTGCTTCCCGCTCGATCGTCTCCTTGATCTCGGCGACGACATTGCCGATCAAAGTGGGTTTGGCGGCGGCAACGAACAAGACCAATCCGCCGAAGGGCTTGGATGCCAGCAGCCGTCCCCAGTTGGCGACCTTCCGCACGACGCTTTCAGCTGATGGCCCGGCTTGGACCTCGAGAAACACCTTGTGCCCGTCCATGCGGATGAGCGCCCCGTCAGCTCGCACTGAAACGTGGTCGATCTCTTCCTCAGCAGCGAAACCGCTCAACACCCGTGGCTTCGCTCGCTTGCGATTGCGGAGCATCGCCGCCACTGCTGCACGCTCAGCGGTCAAGTGGGGGTGCCCTGGTGGCAGAAATCGATCTGGGGAGCACACTGCCTCAGGCAGCCACCCGACCCACGGGCCACCTGTCTCCAGCGCTCTGAGCATCACCTCGACAGCCAGAGACTGGTGTCGCGTGTGATACGCACCCGGAAGAGCAGCGAACGGGGACACACCGCAGAAGACGCTCCGCTGCATTGCCGCAGCGCAGATCTGCCGTGCGTAGGTGCCGTAGCGGTCCCCAGGTCGAATCCGCCACATCTCCACCCGTGGGTATCCGCCGCCCGGTCCCGTGAAATAGGCGCACTCGGTTACGCCGGCTTGGGACAGCTTCCGCAGTTTGGAGCGCGCTTTTGGGTCGCCGGTCATGGCAGTGATCTGGTCGAGTGAGGCGACTCCGACGAGGCGCAGCAGACCCATGAAGGCCGCGTGCTCTGCGATGGGGACTTCAGACAACGGAAGAGTTGGGTCGCGTTCGGCGTGACCGCTGTCCGTTACCGGGAAAGGCACTTCCTCTCCCGTGAATTCGCCGGTCCCGGATGCCCACCGTCTCCACTTCCTCGCACCGTCGAAAAGCACCGTCTCCCAGAACGGATCCGGGCGCTCCCACCACGGGGCGACAGAAGCACGAGAAGCCCAAGGAATTGCCTGGGCAGTACGACGGCCACCGACAACGAAATCGACGGTCCGGTAAGGACCGGGGTTGTGGTCGCGCATCACGAGCCGCTGGTCACGCATGCGCGCCCATTCGTCGTTCGGCTCAGGCAGTCCGCCTCCTGGAGTCGCGCGATCGGGCAGCGCCACAGGGGGGTCCTCCAATGGGACACCGGCATCCGGCAGTTCCCATTCGCTCATCTCGCCCATATCCGAGAGATTGACGAAGGGCCGCAGTTGGGCGAATTCAGGAGCGGAGGCAGCTGCGCCTCAGCGCTGTTGCTCGTCGACCACCTCACGCAACGCCGCTTCAGCTTCTTCAGCGGTGCTATGCATGCCGCGGACTCGCATCAGCGTCGGCGTCTCGGCCCAGTAGCCGTCGGCGCATCGATGCACGCGACCGACGAGCCGTCGGCCGTTGCGCACCTCCGCAGTCTCGACAGGGCGCTCAGCGGCCAGGCTCATGGCGAAATCACGACGTGGCCGTGCATCAGCAGCGGCCGGCGGCAGATGCCATGGCAGCTGGCCAATGAAAGAACGACGCTCGCTGCCTGCCGTCTCGCTGTCGAGACCAGGTGCTTGTACGGAGTCCATGACGTCGCATGCCGCGTATGCCCAGTCGTGCAGATCGCTGAATTCGTCGGTGCTGTGATCAGTCAACGCAGCGAGCCTTCCCCCGACTCTCGCGGCGAACCCCTCAGGACGCCACATGTTGCGGTCAGCGAAGACGGTGCGCTCATCAGCGGACCCGTCGCCGAGAGCGTCGTTCAACTGACTGAAACGCTGCCACACGTCATATGGGATTTCGACCTCTTCGCCGTCGGGCAGAGTCACCGGCATCGTGTCCACGGGCGGCGGCAGCACAATGCCCTGCGTCCCAGCCGCTGAGTCGAGCCGGTCCGCGGCAGTCTCTGTGCTCGCTTCTCGAAGCGCTTGTCTCGCCTCCGCCGAGCCCTGCATCTCAGGTGCCGTATGACTGAGATTGCAGCCCGGCGGGTTCCGGCATGGCGTGCCGTCCTGTGTCGTTCGATTACAGAACTGCTGTCGTCTGGCCATACCGAGGAGAGTGCCGCGAGGCCGACATTCCAGGCCCGCTGCGGTTGCCAGATGGTGGGGGTGCGTGTGCCTGGCGATCACTGATCGGAGAAGAGAAAGTCGGCTCGTACGTTTCCTCTTGTGAGCCAACAGACATCTCCGAAGCTGGGTTGCGACATTGATGGCGTGCTGTACCCGTACATCGCCACACTGTGCCGCTATGCAGAAACGATCTCCGGCAAGTCGCTGTGTCCTCATCCGCCCTTCTACGACCTCGTGAAGTCGTGGGGGATCACTATGGATGAGCAACAGCAAGCACACCTGAAGCTCTTCAGCAGCGCGCCTCACCACCATGCGGGAGCACCACTCGTCGGGGCGCCGGAGACCCTTTGGGCGCTCGCAGAAGCGGGCGTCGAGATCACCTACGTATCGCGTCGAGCCACGTACACCGACAGCATCGGCGGGGACTTCAAGAACGCGGTGGGGATGACGGGTGAGTGGCTGCATGAATGGATGCCGCCCGGCGAAATGGTGTTTGTCGACGACAAGCGGGAATTCCGCGGTCACGCCGATCTGATGCTCGAGGACAACCCGGCGGAGGCTGCAGCGCTCCGCGAGGCAGGGCGCACTGTGTGGCTGCTCAAGCAGACCTACAACCTCGAGGCACCAGGTCCGCACTACGAGTGGGGTGGCCTCGAGCTTGCCAGCTTCCTCTTGGGAGAGCGGACAGAGACTGACCGGCTTGTCGGGGCCGGTAGGTGAGTCGCCGGGGAAGGTTCATCGTCCTCGAAGGACGTGATGGTGTCGGCAAGACCATTCAGGTGCCTCATGTCGCTGCCGAGTTGCGACGAAGGTTCGAAGTTGAAGTCCGGGAGACTCGGGAACCTGGTGCCACGGCTCTGGGAGCGCTAATCCGCGAGACTCTCCTGGAGTCCGACATCGAGATCTGCGGGCGAGCGGAAATGCTGCTCTTCGCGTCGGACAACGCTCAGCACGCCCACGATGTCGTTGAGCCAACTCTCGCAGTGGGCGAGTGGGTCGTTTCGGATCGCGGGATGGGATCAGCCCTTGCCTACCAAGGGTTCGGTTCGGGATGGGGGCGTGAAGTCGTCGGCTCTGTGTACGGGTGGGCGACAGCGGGGATCACTGCAGATCTGACTGTGATGCTCGACTGCTCAGACGACGAACTCACTCGACGGCGAGCAGCACAACCCGACCCGCCAGACAACATCGAACGGAAGCCACCGGAATTCCATGCAGCAGTCCGAGACGGATATCGGTCACTCGCTGCCGAAGACCCAACATGGCAGGTCGTGGATGCAGCGGGCCCGGTCCACGATGTGACCGAACGGATCATCTCGGCGATAGCAGCAGCACTGGACCTGTAGACCGAAATCGGCGGGCCGGCCAGTCCCTGCCTGGCGTGACGCGAGTCACTACCTCGTCAGGGCCGATCACTCTTCATGCGTTACCGAGCAAGAAGGGATGAGGCCATGAGCGGATGCGTGTGCGTTTTGTGCCAGCGGGTGCGCGAGACACCCGCTCCAGCACAGGTGTCGGCCAGACACGTTCTGGTGATCGCCGTCGCTGGCTTTGCGCTGACGTTTCTGGCCGCGATGAGCACATCCACGCCTGGACTGTGAAAGCTTCGGCTGAACCGTGTCTGGCACATGCCAGTTCGTGAAGAGCCTCCGGCGAATCTCGACACTGCGCCGAAATTGGAGCAGATATCCCGAGAGGGAGTTCTAATCTCTGCCTCGTGCGCAAGAGAAACAAGACTCAAGTTCCAGCCGTTGAAGTAGACGTGACGACCATCCCTGAGTCCTGCGGACCAGGTGGAGTCAACGAGGGCGCTTGGCAGGATGCCTACGCTGCCTTGATGCAGGCCCCCGACGAAGCGAGCGCCGAGAATGCGCTGGCGCGCATGCGGGCACTCGGGATGGAAGACACGCGCGGAGTGCTCCAGGCGAGCTGATTGGTTGTGCCTCCGCGCGGTGCCGGAGGTTCAGGCGAGAGCGCCTTGGGCTTCGTGATCGGTCATGCCGGCGGGAAGTCCGAACGGCAATCGAATCTCGACGCCAGCGTCACGGTCGCGTAGCGCCAGCGGGCGCCCATCCGGCGCTGAGGCATCCGCAATCGCCTGCAATCGCCCGATCCACTCGTCGTTGGCTTCGATGCTCGTGATGTCCACGACACAACCGCTGAGCGGCGCCGGGGCTTGCCGTTGATCATCTGGGCGCATGATTTCGGCCTCCGATGCGACGAATGAGATTTCATCCGAGGACCTCTGGTTCAGACGTCCGGTGACGAGCAGCGCGCTCCCTGACTTCGCTGCGCCTTCAATGTCGTCCACGATCTCGTCGAGGGAACTCGGGAACACGACGACGCTGACCGACGTCTCCTTGTCGCCCAGATCGAACGACGCCATGCGCTCGCCGTCTCGGGTGTAGAAGAAGCGCAGGCCGTGAACGAGGCCTCCGATGGCCACTTGCGTTTCGAAATCGCCGCTCTTGAGCAGGTCGGCGATGGTGCAGTCTGCGGCATCTTGGATCCGCTGTCGAAAATCGTCAATGGGGTGACCTGAAACGAACAGGCCGAGGAACTCCTGCTCCCAATCGAGATGGGCCTTCATCGACGTGGGCTTGTCCGGGACCGTGAACTCGTCGCCCATGTCCTGGTCCCCGAACATTGATGTCAGCCCTGAGCCACGTTCCTCGATAGTGCGCTTGGCCCGCGAGACTTCTGCGTCGACGATTTCCAGCAGCCCTTCACGTGAGTGGTCGCAGGAGTCGAAGCCGCCTGTCTTGACCAGGGCTTCGATCGCTCGCTTGTTGACCGGGCTTGCGTGCATCCGCTCCGCAAATGTGCGCAGATCCTCGAAACGGCCGCTCGCTTGCCGTTCCGCGACGATGGATCGAGCAGCTTCGTTGCCGATGTTGCGGACGGCCGAGAGGCCGAACAAGATCTTGCCGTCAGGCGAGACATCGAAGTCCACGCCCGATGAGTTCACGTCGGGCGGCAGCACCGCAATGTCGCGGTCGTCGCAGTCCGCAAGATAGATACCCGCCTTGTCCAAGTCTCGCTTCGATCCCGTGAGGGTCGCAGCGAAGAACTCGGCGGGGTAGTTGGCCTTCAAGAACGCTGTCTGCCAGGAGATCAGCCCGTATGCGAACGCGTGGCTCTTGTTGAAGGCGTAGTCAGCGAACGGTTCGATGGTGTCGAAGATCTGCTCTCCGAATTCGGCGCTGTATCCCTGCGCCACACTGCCGTCGATGAACTTGCGTCGATGCGAGGCGATGCGGTCCCGCTGCTTCTTGCCGCACGCTTTGCGCAGGTCGTCGGCTTCGGACATGGAGTAGCCGGCGATCTGCCGGGCGACCTGCATCATGGACTCTTGGTAGATCATCAACCCGTAGGTCTCGTCTAGCAGGTCGGCCAGATCAGGATGCGGCGGGGCAGCTTCCTCCAAGTTGTTCTTGCGTCGGGCGTAGCTGTTGTGCATGTCGGCAGCCATTGGCCCTGGCCGGTAGAGGGCGACCAGAGCGCAGACATCTTCGAAGCTCGTCGGCAACAGGCTGCGCATGAGCTCCCGCATGGGGGCCGACTCGAGTTGGAAGATGCCCAAGGCGTCGCCGGCGCAGAGCAGGTCGAGTGTCGGCTGGTCATCCAGCGGGATGCAGTCGAGATCGAAATTCGGATCGTGGCCGGTCCGTATGAGCCGTACGGCCTCGTCGATCACCGAGAGCGTTCGCAGCCCGAGGAAGTCCATCTTGAGCAGGCCCAAGTCCTCGACGCCGCCCATGTCGAACTGGGTGACGAGGGGAGCCATCTCGATGTCGAGCCCCTTCTCAGGCTTGCGCTGGATGGGCAAGTACTCGGTGAGAGGCTCGGGACTGATCACCACGGCGGCTGCGTGAATCGAGTCCTGCCGGATGAGCCCCTCGATCCCAGCGGCCGTGTCTACGACTTGCTTGACGTCGCTTTCGTTCCGGTAGGCGGCACGTAACGCGTGCACCTTCTCCGCTGCGTCGGCGCCGAGTTCGGGCAATGGGCTGTCCGAGGTGAGAGAACCGAGGTCCAGCCCCGCCGGGATCGCCTTGGCGATACGGTCGCCCAGCGAGAACGGCTCCTTGAGGATTCTGGTCGCGTCGCGCACAGCTGCACGTGCCTTGATCATCGAGAAGGTGATGATCTGCGCCACGTGTTCTCGTCCGTACTTGTCGGCCGCGTACCTGATCATGTGGTCGCGGTATCGGTCGTCGAAGTCGATGTCGATGTCCGGCATCGAGATGCGAGCTGGGTTGAGGAAGCGCTCGAACAGCAGGCCGTATCGCAATGGGTCCAGGTCGGTGATCTCGAGGCTGTATGCGACTGCGCAGCCAGCCGCCGAGCCGCGCCCCGGACCGACTCGGATGCTGTTTTCGCGGGCGTGACGGATGAGGTCCCACGTGATGAGGAAGTACGAGCTGAAGCCCATGTCGGCGATGACCTTCAATTCGTATGTGAGTCTTTCGGCTGCCTCGACTGGCAGTGGGTTGCCCCACCGCTCGTGGGCCCCTTCGAACGTGAGGTGCCGCAGATATGACTCATCGTCTTCGAATTCATCGGGGACGTCGAAGCTCGGCAGGTGCAGTTCCCCGAAGTTGATGGTCACTTCGGCGCGTTCAGCGATCGACAGCGTGTTGTCGCACGATTCTGGGAGCTCGGCGAACAACGCTCGCATCTCTGCTGCGCTCTTGAGGTAGTGCTGGTCGCCGTGAAATTTGAACCGGTCCGGATCGCTCAGGAAGGCATTGGTCTGCACGCACAGCAGCGCGTCGTGTGCCCCAGCATCGTGCTGATGGGTGTAGTGGAGGTCATTGGTCGCCAGCAGCGGCGCGCCGATGTCCTGGGCGATCTGGAGCAGCTTGGGGTTGCAGTCCATCTGAGCGGGGATGCCGTGATCTTGGAGCTCGACGTAGAGCGAGTCACGTCCGAAGATGTCCTGCAGTCGCCCTGCCCGGCGGAGCGCTGCGTCGTAGTCGCCGGCGAGCAGTGCCTGCTGCACGACGCTGCCGAGACATCCAGTGGTGGCTATGAGACCTTCGGAGTGCTCAGCGAACATCTCCCAGTCCATACGAGGCTTGTAATAGAAGCCTTCGAGGAACGCTCGGCTGGAGAGCTTGATCAGGTTGCGGTAGCCGGTGTCATCGGCTGCGAGCAGGGTCAGGTGGTAGTAGAGCTTTGACCCTTCATCCGAGTCGCCCCCTGAGTCGTCGACTTTCTTCCCTCTGCGCTTCGGACGCTCGTCGCGGCTCTCGAGGGCCATGTACGCCTCGGTGCCGATGATCGGCTTCACATCGTGAGAGCGGCACGTCCGATAGAAGTCAATGACCCCGTACATGTTGCCGTGATCAGTCATGCCGAGGGCCGGCTGTCCGTCCTCGGCTGCGGTTCGGACCAGCTCGTCGATGCGTGCTGCTCCATCGAGAAGCGAGTACTCGGTGTGTGTGTGCAGATGCACGAACGAACTGCTCATCAGGCAGCGCCTCCACTCTGACGGCTCATCCCTGAGAATGAGCGCCGCGCTGCCGATGTGATCTTTAGCCGTCAGCCAGGCGCAGCGCCTGCTGCTCTGCCGCACGCTGTGCTTTGGCGATCCACCACTCGGTGAATCCCTCAATGCCCGAGTCCAGCGCGCGGTAGTAGCCGTCCCGCCGTTCGGGGTCGCTGAACTGGGCCGCGATGGCGACCGGCGAGCGACTTCCGAACCCACGACCCGTGACGGAGGCCATCAACGCTTCCGCGTAGCTGCGTCCAATTCGGCCGTTCCCGTCGACGAACGGATGCACGGCCTCAAAGCGGTGATGGGCGATTCCGGCTGCGACAACCACGAAGGCGCAACGCTCGGCCAACGAGCCGTCCATGGCACCGGTGGCTCTTGCGGCCATTGCTTGTGTCCACTCGCACAAGTCGTCCAGCATTTTGGGAATCAGGGGGCCACCTAGGGGCGGCGTGTAGACATCGCCGATGAATGCGTTGTTGCCCTTACGGGAGCGCGTGATACCCGGGCGGACTTCTGGCCGGTGTCCCATCAGGCGCCGGTGGGCCGTGCGCACGGCTCCCATGCCCAACCGTGATCGCATGAGGCTGAGGGTCGCATCAGCACAAGCGACGACTGAAAGTTCCTGTGCCGCGGCCGCTTCTATCCCGCGGGCGCGCAGTCCCATACGGCGGGCACGAGCTGAACCCTGACGGACAGCAGCCTTGTCGGCGAGATGGCGCCTCTTCGTCAGCGGGGCGAGATGCCGGTCAACAACTGGAATGAGCCAGCGCTCGTCGACGAGCATCGCCTCGCCTTCGATGTAGCTCGAGTGGAGTGCCTCGATGGCGATGAGGTGTGCTCGGGCAGCAAACGCTCGGCTGTCATCGAGCCTGGACCTCGCAAGTGCAAACTCTGCCAACGCCTCACCGGCCAGAACAGCAGCGCGCGAGGTCGCTAGATCGTCAGCCGCATCGCGCTCCAGCGGAGGCATCGGAGGCTGGGCACGTTCAAGTCGACGTTGGTGCTCGCGCCTAATCAGTGCATGCTCGACGAGGCGCAGACTGTCGTCTTGTGGATTGGCCCACACACAGGAAGTATGCGAGCACAGGTGAGCTGGAGGGCCAGGCGTTCAGCGTCTTCGCTTGCTCTTCCCGGAGGACATCGATGCGAGGGCGGCGAGTATCGCGAATGAGACTGCCAAGGCCAGTGCCGTCAGAAGCAGCGCGGCAGCGAGCAGCACAACAGCGCACCCTTCGGCCAGAAGCCATACCCGCAGCAAGAACCGCGCTGACCGCCAGCGCTTGCGCCAGCTCGCTCGGTAGGCGGCGGCTGTGTCCTTGCATGCCTCGACGACACCCCGTCCGCCCTTGGCTCGCTTCTTGACTCGCGGAGAACCTGGTGCGACGACATGGTGGTCCTCGGCGATCTCCCACCAGTCCACATCCCAGCGGCCCATCATGTCGAGATCGAAGACCTCGCATCTCGGATGCGCATGACGAATCTTCGAAGCTCCGTGCTTCTGCAAACCGGTGCCGGTGTGCATCAGGATCCGTGAGGTGAACTCGGGTCGGCCCGAAGCTGCCAAGAATGAGTCGATGTCCTGTGTGCTGACCGTTCCGGCGTAGAACTTGCACTGGATGGCGACCAAGCCGCCGCCCCATTCCTCGGTCTCTCTGGCCACAACATCGATGCCGATGTCCGGCGTGTCGGCGTGCGGATAGCCCGACCACAGCCACGCCTCTTCGAAACGGCCTGCGCCCTGCGGGCCCGGGTGAGCCGTCAGTGCCGCCACACATAGTCGCTCGAACCTGTCGCCTAGATCAGTGGTGTGCGCAGATGCAGAGCGAGCAGACTCAAGCACTCCCCGCAAGCTCGAGTACGACATCGCACCTCCTGGTGCTGGCTACCGGAGCGTATGGATCACTGTCTAAAGCCAAGCCGTCAATCGTCCCAGTGGACAGCAGAGTTGCAGGGGTAGGGGCGCAACGAGGATCGGTTTGCGCATCCTGCGTGGCCATCCCAGTGAGAGCCATGAGGAGTCCACGTGCTCGCTACGGCGTTGACGGAAGACGATGGTGCGACCAGGCCGACCCCTTGGGATCTGCCGGCAAGCGCTGACGAATCCGACTGCGACTTGGGGTGTTTCACAGACCATGAGAACCCTGCCAGGGAACGCTTCTACTCGCGCCACTTGAGCGCTTCGGTGCCTCTTTGCCCCGCGGCCGCTTTCGGTCGGAGCCAGTCGCTCGAGCGGCGGCGCGCCCGATCAGTGGATCATGAGCGCCTGCGGAAGATGGTGACGGGCCGTCTCTGCCCGTGCCGATCGTCCGAAGTGCGCCGCGGAGACGCCCTGTACTTCCTCGGGCAGTGCCTACCCGTCACCCATGCGAGCCGAAACCCGGCGGGGGGCTACGGCTGGCCAGCGAGCCGGACGCCACCACCGCCCGCGAGGTCGTCCTGCCTACGCACTCGATGGTCCGGGTTGTCCGCTGGGTTGATCACCCGGGCGTCTGTCTCGGCTGTCGAGAGAACGAGAGTCTCTGAGACTCCGAAGTTGCTGATGCCGACGGCAATCTCACGCCATGGCCAATAGAGGGAAACCATCTCCGCAATGCAGCGGATTCACTCAACAGGATGAGCGATGCGGGAACAAGGCTCGCAGAGGGCAGACGACCTGTGGGCGGTGCAGGGGCAAGCGAGAGGGGTCATCCGCGTCCCAAGACCGGGCCAGCCTGCGGGAAGTAGAGGCGGCGGCCCATGAAGCCTCGTCCTCCTGGCGAGATCGTCCTGTGGCCTTCAAGGAGCTAGACGCCACGCTGCAAGCAGCGGGCTGCGGGCAACCAGCGGACCGAGCCCCATTGGTCGAGATCACTCGAGGGCCTGACGGAACGTCCTTTGTGCTGGCGGCCAACCCCACCCATGAGTTCGGAGTGGTCACCTCGCACCCAGAGACCGCCGCTGTAGAGATCACTGACCCGACCGCAGCGGGGTTGCCGGCCGAGGCGACTGTCAATGGCCGGCATCTCCGCGATGCCCTACGCGACCACAACGCAGCTGAGCAGAAGAGTTTGACCGCCGCAGACATCCAGTTCCCGGATGGCGAAACATCGGTGAGTGTGGGTCGCTCCGCCGCGGATAGGGCCCAGCCGGACATCGCAGACGAACTGCGCCTGGCGACAGCGAAGAAGATGTTGGACGCCGTTGCCGAGCCGCGGTGGAGGCAGGGCACAACCGCCAGGAGCTTCGCGGCGGAGGGTGCCCGGATCGCTGCGTGCGCATCCAAGGACAAGGACCGACCGATCATGACACGAGTCGCGGTGGGGGAGTGGAACGGGGTCAAGCGCCTCGTCAGCACCAATGGGCACATGCTCGCAGTGACCCAAGAGAACCTGCCGGAGGGCCTTCCCAAAGAGACCATGCTGAGGGCCAGCGACCTCACAGCCTTCGAGAAGACCGTGAATGCCCATCTCGGCAATCGTGATGCTGCGCTCGGGATGTCCAATGGGGCGGTCGACGGGGTGGATGTTCACGGGTTCCATGTGGGGCAGGCCCGATTCGTCACATCCGACATGAGCCGGCACGGCGAGTTCGCAAACTGGAAGTGCCTGATCCCGCCAGACAAGGAATCTCAGACTTCCATCGTGACCGTCCCGAGCAGCGCGCTCGAATCGTTCGACAAGAAGGCTCGCGTGCACAAGGCCACCGACGAGGCCGGCCGGCGGGTGGTCGATTTCTCAGTCACCAAAGAAGATGGGACCGTCACCCGTCTCGATTGGTCACTCCCCGCGGTCGCTGATTTCGTCGCGGGGAACCTACCCGCCTCTGGGTCTGGGGAAGGCTTGCTCGCAGCGGGGGAGAAGGTCCGCTACAACGCCCACTTGATGCGTTCGACGACAGCGGCGGTCGCCCCAGAACGAGGCGAAGTCGAAATGCGCCGGATGGATGCTCTGAAGCCTCTGCTGATCGTTCCGGCAGGCTCGCCAGCGGATCCCGCAATGGCATCACGCTTGGCGCTTCAGATGCCTCTGCGGATCACCTGACGCCCGGCAAGCCGGGATTGCCTGGCGACGCCACACAGCCACAAGACATCGCCGTTCCTACGTTCTCATGTCGGGACAGGATGGCCATGTCAGAGTCGCAGACCACATACGCAGAGGACTTCGAGACCGCCGCGGACGAACTGCTTCTCCGCGTAGTTAACTCGCTGCCTGAGGGCAACCTGCGAGAAGGCCAACGAGACATGTGTCGCGCCACAGCGCGCGCTCTGGACGAGGGCAGCCACTTGGTTGCCAGCGCTCCGACAGGTACCGGGAAGTCATTGGCCTACCTCGTGCCCGCAGCTCTGCTCGGCGAGACAGTGGTCGTGGCAACTGCGACGAAGGCGCTGCAAGACCAACTCATCCAAAACGACATCCCGCTTGTCGCAGATTCGCTGGACCGTCCCCTCAAAGCTGTGACACTCAAGGGGAAGTCCAACTACTTGTGCCTGCAGAAACTCGCCGATGGCGCCGCTGACTCGCCACAAGGCACCCTGTCGCTGAAGACGACACGAACCGAGCGCAGAGCACAGGATGAACTCAAGATCGTCTCGGAATGGGCAGAGCGCACCGATACCGGCGACTTGGCCGAACTGCCGTTCGAGCCGCACGCTGCAGTGCGCTCCGCGATCACGGTTGATGCGCGCGAATGCCCCGGCCGGAAGAAGTGTCCGTCTGGCCCAAGGTGCTTCGCCGAACGAGCCCGAGCGGCGGCAGACGAGGCCGACATCGTGGTCGTGAACACCCATCTGTACCTGCTCGGCACATTGGGGCCTTCGCTGCTGCCAGAACACCGGGCGGTCGTATTTGACGAGGCCCATGAGCTCGAGGACATCGCCTCCGGTGTGTTCGGTACTTCCGTCACCCGACGTCGCTGTTTTCGTCTCGTGGATCGTGTCCGCGCGGCCAGCCCTGGCGACGCTCACATCGACAAACGATGCATGGTCTTGACAGACGCACTGAACGACGCATTCTCTGCGTTGGAGATCTACAAGGACGGCGCAATCCCCGAACCGCCGCCAGAAGAAATCACGAATGCGGCGCAGAGAGCGGCAGTTGCCTTGCGTGGCATCGCCTCGGAGATGAAGTCAGTCGCTCAAGAGGCGCGCTCTCTCATCGACGGCGGAGAGCTCGCAGCAGACGAGGTGCGTGCCCAGCTCGACGGGGCCAACATCGAGGGTGCTGCCAAAGCGCTGGCAAACGACCTCGAGGCCGTTTCCGGGTCGGCCAGGACTCGGATGGCCACATGGGTTGAAACCGAGCGAGGAGAGTTGGTGTGGAAGTGCGCGCCAATCGATGTCTCGGCGTATCTGCAGACGCTCGTATGGAGCGAACGCACTGCTGTGCTCACAAGCGCCACTATCCCCATCAACTTCGCTGCGAGCTGGGGGCTCCCTGAGGCGCATGACTTCCTCGAAGCCCCGTCTTCGTTCGACTTCCAATCCAACTCGGTGCTGTACGTGCCGTCCCACATGCCGCGCCCAGGAGCCGAGGGATACGACGAAGCACTCCACGACGAGACCGAGGCGCTGATCCGCTGCGCCGGCGGGCGCACCCTTGCGCTGTTCACCAGCTATCGGGCGCTGGATGCAGCCGTCGCCGAGATGCGCCGGCGGCTGCCCTACAGAATCCTCAGCCAGAAGGACAAACAGAAGCCGGAGCTGCTTCGCATCTTCCGCGAAGAGCCTGAAACGTGCCTCTTCGGCACACTCGGATTGTGGCAAGGCGTCGATGTGCCCGGAGACTCGTGCTCGTTGGTCATCATCGCCCGGCTGCCGTTCCCAAGGCCCGACGATGTGTTGCTTCAGGCACGAAGAGACATGCACGGCGAGCATGCGTTCTTCGCTATCGACGTGCCGCTGGCCTCCACCCGACTTGCGCAAGGTGCTGGGAGGCTGTTGCGAACCGAGAAGGACCGCGGCGTAGTCGCGGTGCTAGATGTCCGGCTGGCGAAGGCGGGCTACAGCAGCATGCTGGGGGCGCTCCCGCCGTTCAAGCGAACCATGAAGCGCGAGAACGTAGAGCGGTTCCTCACAGCAGCGTAAAGGGACACAGGAACCGGGTGATTCGCGATCACACAGCGCCTATCTGGCCGCACGCCAGGCGAGCGCATCCCTACGTTCAGAAGATGCGCAACCTGATCACATGGCCCCTCGGTGCATTAGCCGCAGCAGCCCTGCTTTGGGGGGTGCCTGCCAAGCCGCAGACGATACACCGTCAGAGCCGGTTCCCGGAGTCAACGGAGAATCGGAAACTGGCGTGAGTGTCCTTGTTGTAACCACGGACGGGGTTCCCTGCGCGGAGGTGACCCGCATTCATGGGTACATCGCTGTCGATAGCGGGCTCGTGAAACATGTCGACTCTGAGTCCATGATCGCTTCGCTCAGGCAGAGGGCGCACTCTCTCGGTGCGAACGCTGTGGTGGGAACTCGAATCGCCTTGGCTGAGTCTGGGTCGGACACGGCCACCAGCAAAGTGAGCGGAACGGCATTTGGAACAGCAGTGAGCATCGAACCGCATGGTCGCTATCAAAGCCACCTTGAGGATCAGCCCTGGGTCACTTCAGATCCTTATGGCAGCGATTGCGTCTGGGAATACTAGATGGTTGGTTCCAAGGGGTTAGTGGTCGTAGTGGGTCAGTGAGCGTGCGGGCCGGTCGGGGTGGTGGGCTCGGTTGTGCCAGATGGCGGCGGTGAGGGCGAGGATGCGGGTCAGGATGC
>LXNI01000437.1_pt1 | contig 48142 bp, 39 predicted proteins | sample 809091 | NCBI WGS metagenome assembly LXNI01 (sample SAMN04870527, study PRJNA318959) | sponge metagenome | biome: 01000161; feature: marine sponge reef; material: water | host: Sarcotragus foetidus | place: Greece: Milos, Mediterranean Sea | collected 2013-05-29 | depth 5-7 m
AGGATGGGCGGCCACCAGGGGGGGGTGTCGGAGGCGGTGGGGGCGGGGCTGGGGGCGGGGCTGGGGGCGGGGGTGAGCGCGGGGTCCAGGGGGAAGCCGGCGCGACCCATGCCGGTGTCGATTTCGAGGTGGAAGGGGATGGGGGCGGAGGGGTGGGGGGCAGTGGCCGAAGGGCGGGGGCGGGTGGCGGTGGCCGCGAGGGCTCGCAGGGCGGCGAGGCTGTCCAGGTCGGAGATGGTGGGGATGAGGCCGGCCTCGACGGCGCGGGGGAGGGCCTGGGGGGGGACGGGAGCGCAGACGATGACTGGGCCGCGCACGCCGAGTCGCAGCAGTTCGAGGCCCTCGTCGATCGTGGCGACGCCGTAGCCGTGCGGGCGGGCCGGGGCCAGGGCGTCGACGACGCGGGCGACGCCGAGGCCGTATCCGTCGGCCTTCACCATGGGGATGAGCTTGACGTGGGGTCCGGCCGACTCACCGACGCGGGAAAGGTTGTGGCGCAGGGCGGCCGTGCGCACTTCGACCCAGGCGCGGTCGCGCGGCGGGGTGAGGGGGGGCGGGGGCTCGTTGGACATGCCACCAATATGGCACGGTGTCGTCCCGGTCGCCCCCGTCGGTCCCGGTCGTCCCCGTCGGTCCCGGTCGGCCCCGTCAGAGGTCGATGGTTTCCTCGTCTCCCGAGTCCAGCCAGGCAAGGACGACGCTCCCGGCCCCATTCGGCGCGAGGGACCAGCTCGGATGCCTGTACAACTCTTCCCTGCTCCCGGGGTCTTCGAGGATCACCTGGTCACGGGTCAACGGGAGCGCGGCTTCGAGGCCCTTCTTGTGTCGGAGCGCCTCCGCGAGGTATCTCTTGATCCAGTTTCTGGCGGCTGAGCGGTTCATTTGTGATGCTGTGCCCGAGTGACTATCGAATCGGTAAGTCCTGATCCGGCATTGTTATCACACCTGCAGATGTGGATGGTTCCACATGCGGTCTCGTAATCTGTCACAAGGTTGTCACAAATTCCATGTCAACAACAGATACTTGTCAAGGATGTCATAATGTCACAACCAGCCGAATCGGCCCTTGCGTTGGCCTTCAGCGTTCAACACAACGCAAGTCTCAAGGGTTTCGACTGGGTGGATCCGGTGGACGCCCTGCACAAGGTCCGTGAAGAGACCGACGAGGTTGCCTCGCTCCTCGCGTCAGGGCGCGAGTCAGGAGATTCCGTCGCGGGATCGCCGGCCGATTCCCGTCTCGACGAGGAACTGGGCGACCTGCTCTTTGCCGTGGTCAACGTGGCGAGGCTGGCGGGCGTCGATCCGGCCCCTGCCCTGGCCCGCGCGATCCGCAAGTTCGAGGCGCGCTTCGCCGAGGTCGAGCGCCTGGCGCGGAGCCGCAATCTTCCGATGCCCGGGACCCCGTTGGACGTGCTGGACCGGATCTGGGACGAGGTGAAGGCCGGCCTTCAGTAGCCGGCGGCCTTGTCCACGAGGTTGCGCAGGCGCTCCCCGCGGGCGAACCGCCCGATGTTGTCCGTGATCAGCCGGGTTTGACGCGCCCAGAAGCCGCGCGTGGTGGCGGAGACGTGCGGGGTCATGAGCACCCGCGGGTGGCTGTAGAACGGATGGCCGGACGGAAGAGGTTCCTTGTGATAGACGTCCAGTCCCGCCCCGCGCAGCGGACCCCCGGGCTCGAGCGCGTCGAGCAGCGCGGCCTCGTCCACCAGGCGGCCTCGGGCCACATTGACGAGAACGGACCCCGGCTTCATGGCGAACAGGCGTTCGCGCGTCAGGATGCCGCGTGTTTCGTCGGTCTCGGGGAGCGTGAGGACGAGGTAGTCCGATTCGGCCACCGCTCGATCCAGCGCCGGGGGGCCGGCGCCGACCTCGATCCGGCCGGGCTCGGTGTCCCCGTCCGCACGGCCGCCGCCGGTCGCGCCTTCGCGGCCGCCGCCCCCGCCCCGCCGCCGCACCGCAAGCACCCGGCTTCCCAGCGCCGCGGCCCGACGCGCCACCTCGCGCCCGATCCCGCCGAATCCGAGCACCCCCACCGTCGATGCGCCCAACTCCGTCACCGGCGCGTCCGCCGCCCAGTACTCGGGCGCTCCCCAGCGCTCCTCCCGCTGGGCCCTGACCGCGATGTCGAGACCCCGCGCAAAGTACAGCATCATGGCCATCACCATCTCGGCCATCGGCGCGGCGTGGATCCCCGCCGAGTTCGTGAAGAGCACGCGGCGCGACATCATGGCGGGGTGCAGCGACGAGGCCACACCGGCCGCGCCCGAATGCACCCACTCGATGTGCGGCCCCCGCTCCAGCACCTCGGCCGGGATGCCGTACCCCATGTACACGCGCGCATCGGCCACCGCGTCGAGGAGCTCGTCGGTCACGCGCGCGATGCCGTCGCCCGACCCGTCCGAGAGCGTCTCCATGAAGTGCACGGTCCAGCCGGGCGGGAGCGCCGCGACGATCGCCTCGCGGGCGCTGTCGGGCAGCTCCCAGATGGGGCGCCGGTCGCGCAGGTCGATGACGAGGGTGGCCATTGCGGGGTCAGGCCGCGGTGCGGGGTGCGCGGCCGCGGCGTTGGCCGGCGGGACTGCCGCGCCGGGCCGGGGCGCTCACGGCGTGAGGCGGTTGATCAGGCGCGGGAAGGGGACCAGCTCGCGGATATGGGGCCGTCCCGTGATCCATCCCACCGTGCGCTCCAGACCCAGGCCGAATCCGGAGTGCGGGAAGGTCCCGTAGCGTCGCAGGTCGAGGTACCAGTGGTAGGAGTCCTCGGGCAGCTCCTCCTCGCGGATCCGCGCGAGCAGCCGGTCGTAGTCGTCCTCGCGCTGGCTGCCGCCGATGATCTCGCCGTAGCCCTCCGGCGCGATCAGGTCGTTGCAGAGCACCGTGCGGGGATCGTCGGGGTTCTCCTTCATGTAGAAGGCCTTCGCGCCCTTGGGATAGTTGTAGACGAAGACCGGGCGATCGAACCAGCTCGAGATGGTCGTCTCCTCGACGGCGCCCAGGTCTCTCCCCCACTCGAAGTCGCGGCCCTCGGCGTTCAGGCGGTCTACCGCCTCGCTGTAGCTGATCCGCGGGAAGGGCGGCTCGACGCGCTCCAGGGTGGTCAGGTCGCGCTTCAACACCTCCAACTCCGGCCCGCAGCGATCCATCGCCCGCTGCACGATGTGGCAGATGAACGCCTCCTGCAGGTCCATGTTGTCGTTGGAGTCGGCGAAGGCCACCTCGGGCTCGATCATCCAGAATTCGGTGAGGTGGCGGCGCGTCTTCGACTTCTCGGCGCGGAAGGTCGGGCCGAAGCAGTAGACCTTGCGGAAGGCCGGGCAGGCGCACTCGACGTAGAGCTGGCCGGTCTGTGCGAGGAAGGCGCGGTCGCCGAAGTAGTCGGTCTCGAAGAGGGTGCCGGCGGACTCGCCGATCGCCCCGGTCAGGATGGGCGTGTCGATGCGCACGAAGTCGCGCTCGTAGAAGAAGTCGTGGATGGACTGCTCGACCTCGGCCCGCACACGCAAACCGGCCCGCTGCATGCTCGAACGGAGCCACAGATGCCGGTGGTCCAGCAGAAACTCCACCCCGTGCTCCTTCGGCTGGATCGGGTACTCTTCGCTGGCGCCGATGAGCTCGATGCCCTCGACGGTCAGCTCGTGTCCGCCGGGGGCCCGCGCATCGGCGCGCACGGGGCCGGTGAGCGCGATGCAGCTCTCCTGCGTGAGCGAGGTGGCCAGCTCCCAGACATCGGCCGGAACCTGCGATTTGACGACGACGCCCTGGACCACGCCGGTCCCGTCGCGCAGCACGACGAAGGCGACGCGGGCGTGTACGCGCAGCGCCGCGATCCACCCGGAAACGGTGACCGTATCGCCCGCGTGATCGGGCAGATTCTGAACTTGATGGGTCATGATATTGAAAGCAATCTGAAAGGGGTCAAGGTAACGTTGTATTGTATTCCTAACAGGCGACATGAAGTGTATCTGGCGCGGGCTCGCTCAGCTTTCCAGCTGTACACATCCGTACCAGTCTGTCTACGTGTCTCTGGCACTGTGAGGGTTCCGCCAACTTGGGATAGTCCTTGCGATCCTCCTGCACATCCTGGCCATCGAGGTACGCAAACCAGGTCTCAATTTTCCATGTAGGAATGAAGATCGCGACCCTGTCTGCGTCGGTTCTAGCCGGCACTCCTTGTGCATCGCACTCATCATTCAGCTGACGCATCCGCCCGGCGAGGCCCCATTTATCGCCATCAACCATCACCAGCAACGTTCGATCGACATGGGAAATACGACCTCTCCGCAGTTCTTCGACAAATGTGTCCAGCACAAACCGATCCGCGGCTCCTCTCCCAAACGGCGCTCTCTCGACCCGGATTGTGTCGTTGTGTCGAAGACGTTTGCTCCGCTTGAGAAATCTGCGCACAAATGACTCATGCTGTTGATCTTCACACACGAGCACATACTGGACTCGCCGCTTGGCCGTCACCGCTCCCACCCCCGCGCCATTAGCTGCGAGAGCTTCACGGATCCCTCACGGATCAGCTTGTCCAGCCCCTTGGCCAGTGGCTCCAGCCTGGTCGGCCCCAGTCCATCTCGCCAAAACAGCATGGCTCTCTCCGCTCCCAGGTAGTCGACTACCTCCGGATGGTGCGAACACAGCACGGCTTGCGGGCAGGTATCTCCGCATGCATCGGCGATGGTCATGAGCCACGGTTGGACTTCGCGAAGCGCCACATGGTTGACGGGCTCATCGATGAGAATCGCATGGCCCTGGTGCGCGGTCAGGTGTGTGAGAGCGTAGAGGAGAGTCAATGCGCGTTGTCCATCGGACATCTCGTGAAACCTGAACTCGGTGGGTTGGGCTCCATCGCCAAAAACGCCATTCAGCGCTCTTGTTTCTATGCCGACCTTTTCCAATCGGAATGCACGCAAACCGTTGAGGACATGTTGCATTACTTCCGTGTGTCCGGGAATGAGGTCTTGCCGTTCCTGCATCAGGTGACGATACCAGCCAACGAAATTGCTGCCGTCCCGGTTCAGCATACCATCTTCGGTGGACGCCTCTCGAGCGAAGATGGGCGGATTGGGTCCGCAAACAAGCAACCGTCCCATGAATCCCATGAACCTGGTGAGCCGGGTGTTGTCGCTTCGCGGAGTCACTCGGGCCAGAGCCGATTGCCTCCAATCGCCTCCAAATGTCGGCCCTTCCGTGTGATTGTCACGATATAGCTGTACTTCACCCATTCTGAAATCAAAAAGTTGTCCGCCGTTTCCAGTCAAATTCTCCAGACCAATCCGCGCACGATTCTCGTGGCGATCGTGCTCCACTTCCAAACGGTATACAAACACATCGTCATCCAATTCCACCTCGGCTTCAAAGACCTGGGTGTCGCGTGCCTGCCACCTGGCCAGCGACGAAGTGGGAAAAATGTCAGCATCCGTGACCCTGGGAGTGCCTTCGAGCAGTCTGTGCAAAGCGTAGACTGCGTCCAGCACGGCCGTCTTGCCGGTCCCGTTTTGGCCGACGAGCAGCGTCAGCTTCTGAAGACGCAACTCGAAGTTGACGAGACACTTGTAGTTATCGATGTAGATGCGCTTGAGCATGGGTCGAAAGACCTTTCGGGTGGCCGAGCAATCAGAGAGAATCTAACTTCCCGGCGCCGTGACCTCCAAGGCGGGCTGTCCTCGCGCCGTTACCCCACCCCGAAGAGCTTCGCCCGGTCGCCGTAGCGGCGGTCGAGGTGGGTGCGGACCACCTGGTGCAGGGCGTCGGCCAGCTGCGGGTCGGCGTCGATCATGCCGCGTGCCCGGTCGCGCGCTGGCCCGATCAGGTCCTCGTGCTCGATAATGTCGGCGAACTTGAGCTCGGTCCCGCGGCCGTGCTGCTCGGCGCCGAAAAAGTCGCCCTGGCCCCGGATGCGCAGGTCCTCGGCAGCGATTTCGAAGCCGTCATTGGTGCGGGCGAAGGCGGCGAGGCGGGCGCCCTCCTCCGACCCGCCCGGGATCGCCACGCACAGCCCGCCCTCGTCTCCGCGCCCGATGCGGCCGCGCAGCTGGTGGAGCTGGGAGAGTCCGAAGCGCTCCGCGTTCTCGATCACCATGGTCGTCGCGTTGGGCACGTCGATCCCGACCTCGATCACGGTGGTGGCGACCAGCACGTCGATGTCCCCCTGCTGGAAGGCGCGCATGATGCGGTCTTTTTCTTCGGCGGGGAGGCGGCCGTGCATCAGGGCCAGGCTGCGTCCGGCGAAGTCCTCCGCGCCCAGGCGCTCGAATTCGGCTTCGGCGGCGAGCAGTTCGGTCTTCTCCGACTCCTCGATCGCGGGGTAGACCAGGTACGCCTGGCGTCCCGCTTCGAGGTGGCGGTTCACCTCCCGGAAGACGGCGGCGCGGTCGTCGGAGGCGGCGATGCGGGTGGTGACGGGCTGCCGCCCCGGGGGGAGTTCGTCGATGACGCTCATGTCGAGTTCGCCGTGCAGCGTCATGGCGAGGGAGCGGGGGATGGGCGTGGCCGACATGAGGAGCGTGTCCGGGCGGGATTCGCGTTCGGAGAGCGCCATGCGCTGCCGGACGCCGAAGCGATGCTGTTCGTCGACCACGACGAGTCCGAGCGCCCGAAACTCGACCCCCTCCTGGATCAGGGCGTGGGTGCCCACGACGAGGTTGGCCTCGCCGCTCGCGACCCGGGACCGCGCCTCCTCGCGGCGGCGTCCGGTCGCCGACCCGACCAGGATCTCCACGGTGCAGGGGAGGTCGCCCAGGAAGTCGCGGATCCGCTGCGCGTGCTGCTCGGCGAGGATCTCGGTGGGCGCCATCAGCGCGGCCTGGCGTCCGCCCTCGACGGCCAGGAGCATGGCGAAGAGCGCCACCAGGGTCTTCCCGGCACCGACGTCGCCCTGGAGCATGCGGTTCATGCGCCGCGCCGAGGTCATGTCGGCGTAGATCTCGCGGAGGACGCGGGCCTGCGCCCCGGTGAGGCGGAAGGGGAGCGAGTCGTGGAGCGCGCGGATGAGGCGGTTCGTGCGGGTGTGGACGATCCCGGGGCGCTCGCGCGTGGCGTCGTGCCGGACGCGAGCGTAGAGGAGCTGCAGGAGAAAGAGCTCGTCAAAGGCGAGGCGGCGGCGCGCGGTGTCCTTGTGCGCGAGCGTGCGGGGGCGGTGGATGTCGCGGAGGGCGGCGGAGAGCTCGATCAAGCCGAGAGCGCCCCGGTCCTGCGCGCTCAGGTGCTCTTCCGCGCGGATCTGGGCGAGCAGCCAGTCGAGGTTGAGGTCGAAGAGGCGGCGGAAGATCCACTGCGGAACATCGTCGGAAGCCGGGTAGGTGACGAAGATCGTGCCGGGCGGGTCCCCTGGCGCGCCGGGGGCGTCCGGAGTGTCGGTGGAGCCGGACTCGCCCGGTTTCCCCGCCGTGGCCGGCGCGTCGGCGCGCGACAGGAGCGTGTATTCGCGCGGCTGGATCTGGCGGCCGTGGAAGAAGCGCACCGGGCCGGTGACCAGGATACGGTCGCCGGGCCGGACGCTGCGCTCGACCCAGGGCTGGCCGGGCCAGGAGCAGGTGACGATCCCGGAATCGTCCTGGATGACGGCCTGGAATATGCGGAGGCCGCGGCGCGTGGGCAGGATGCCCTTGCTGCGCACCTCGCCCACCACCGTGACGTCCATCCCCACCTGCGCGAGCGCGATGGGGGTGATGGTGGAGGCGTCGTCGTAGCGGCGCGGGACGTGGTATAGGAGGTCGCGCGCGGTCAGGATCCCCATCCGCTGAAGCGACTCGGCCCGTCGCGGCCCCACCCCCTTCAGGAACTGGACGGGCTTGTCGAGGCGCGTCAGCGTCATGACGGGGCCCCCGGCGCGCTGGCCGCCGGCACCGCCGCTCCAGTTCCGGGAAGGTTCATCCGCCGGCCGCCAACACCCCCTGGACGAAGTCGTCGGCATCGAAGCGCCGCAGATCCCGGGGCCGCTCACCGACGCCCACCATCCTCACGGGGATCCCGAGCTCCTCGCGCAGCGCCACCACAATGCCGCCGCGCGCCGTCGAGTCCATCTTCGCCAGCACGATCCCCGTCACGGTCACGAAACGCGAGAACTCGCGCGCCTGGACCAGGCCGTTCTGGCCCACCGTCGCGTCCAGGACGAGGAGCGTCTCATGCGGGGCGCCCTCGAGCCGCCGGCGCACCACGCGGTCGACCTTGGCGAGCTGCTCCATCAGGCCGCCGTGCGTGTGCAGGCGCCCAGCGGTGTCGATCAGGACCACGTCGGTGCCGCGCGCCTGGGCCGCCCCGATCGCGTCGTACGCAACGGCCGCCGGGTCGCCCGCGGGCTGTCCCCGCACAAATTCCGCGCCCGCGCGCTCGGCCCAGCGCTCGAGCTGCTCGACCGCCCCCGCACGGAAGGTGTCCGCCGCGGCGACGATCACGCTGCACCCCTGCCGGGTCAGGCGATGGGCCAGCTTGCCGATGGTCGTCGTCTTCCCCACCCCGTTCACGCCGACGACGAGGTAGACCGTCGGCGGCGTGGCGGCCACCGCCAGCCCCGCTTCGCCGTCCCCGTTGAAGACATCGCGAATTGCGCCTTCCAGCAGACTCCGCAGCGCGGCCGCGTCGGTCATCCCCCCCGATCGTGCCTCCTTTTCGACCATTTCGACCAGGCGCATGCTCGCCTGAACCCCGAAATCGGCCATGATCAGGCGCTCTTCCAGCTCCTCGAGGGTGTCCGCATCGACCCGCCGGAAGGCTGGCGGGATCACGCGGCGTAGCGCGCGGGCCCACATGGAGGGGCGCATGGTCAGCGCAAGCCCGCCCGGCGGCGCCCAATCCACTCCGCGCAAAGGGCGCCGAGGATCAGCAGGTACGGGATGGGCCAGGTGCGCAGCGGCCGGCTCCCCCCGCTGGATGCGGCGCTGGCGGGGGTCCGCACCGTCAACTCGGCGGGATCGGTGGGACGCTGCAGCATCTCGTCGGTGAACGATTCGACATGGAAGGCGCCGGAAATCGTGTCGCCGACAGAGGCGGTGTAGGTGTACGCGCCGGCCGGGAGCGCACCCGTGGTGAAGAGTCCGCCCGGGGGAATTGTGATGGTGGTATCGAGGGCGACCGTGTTCGCCTCGTCCGCGATGGTGAGCGTGATCTCCTCGTCCTCATACCCGTAACCGAGCCAGGGGGCGGGCACTCCACGCTGCAGCACTGGCCGCGCGGGGCGCACTCCCGGCCCGGCTGCGAGAGGCTCGTCGGCCATCATCCACCCCCCGACCGCCGCCCACAGGCGACGATAGTGCTCGCGCGGCTCGCCGTCCCGGAAGGCCCAGCGCCAGAAGCCGCGCGCGAGGACCACCCCCGTGCGGCGGCGACCGTCGGCGCGCAGGACCAGGGCGCCTTCGGCCTCGCCCGCCCCGCCCAGGCGCAGGTGAAGCGCCGTGCCCTGGCCGCCGCCCACAACCGGGAGGACGCGGGTCAGCGGCGGCAGCCCCGCCCCGATGAACTGCTCGACTTCGCCGGCGATCGGCGACGGGGGCGCTTCGTCGACGTACCACTCGCCGGAGAGCGCCCCCGCGGTGGCGATGCCGCCCGCCGCCGCCCCGGCCCCGTCGAGCGGGAAGAGCAGGAGCCGGCGGGTGCGCGCGGTCGTGCGTTCGAGGAGGTCCAAGGTCGACCCGTCCACGCCCATCGCCACCACCATCTCGGCGCGGCGGAGCAGCCTCTCCATGGCCGCCTGGTCGATGGCCGTGGCGTTGTCGGCGGTGGCGGCGCCCATCTGGTGGTAGCGGTCCGGCCCGGTGCGCAGATACCCCCGCACCGGCAGGCCCGTGATCTGGTCCAGCACGGGGAGCAGGAACCGCGGCTCCCAGTCCGGCGCGAAGGACACCAGGAGGACGCCTGTCTCTTCCGGGTCGACCTGCACGACGGCGGTGCGCTGGTCGTCGAGCACGAAGGCGTCCGTGTCCGCGATTCGCGCGGTGACAGTATGCGCGCCCGCCTCCAGTCCGCCCAGCGCGAAGTCGACGCCACTGGTGCGGCCTCCCGACGGGGGCGCGACGCGGAGGGTGTGGCGCGGCTCCCCGTCGACGCTCACCGTGATCGTGACCGAGTCGGCGCCGGCCTCCCCTTCCACCTCCACCCTGCCCTGCACGATCTCGCCGCTTTCGGCCGAGGCCGGCAGAATCAGGCGCCCCACGCCCAGGTTGTCCCCCGCCGGGGCGAGTGTGTCGACCGCAAGCTGGACGCCCAGGCGGCGCGCGGTCATCGCCGTGGCTACCGGATCGCGCACCCTGCGGTCCGTGACGAGCACGACCTCGCGCCCGCCTGCCTCGGCCGCGACGGTTACCGCCTCGGCCAGCATCGACTCGACCCCGGTGGGACTCAGGCCGGCCAGCGAATCGGGCGAGACCGCCCGCGGCGCGGGGTCTGCCACCAGGATGCGGGCTCCGTCCCCGGCGAGCGCCCCTGCCCGCGCCACCGCCGAGTCCCAGAGCCGGCCGCCTCCCGCGGAGAGCGCCCCCATCGAAGCGCTCGCGTCCAGAATCACGTAACGGTCGGGAGCGTCCCGGCGCGGCCCCGTGGGGACGACCGGGTTCCATAGCAGCGCCACCACGCCGAGGACGACCACCACCCTGGCCGCGAGGAGCAGAGTGCGGCTGCGTACCGCGAACTCGCGCCGGTAGTACACCCAGGCGCAGAATCCCCCGGCGAGGATCAGCGTGAGAAGCAGGAGGAGTTCGGCCACGCTATTCGACCGCGACGGAGATCACGGCCTCGCAGCTGACAGCCCGTGACACTGGGGCCGGCTTCATGGGGAGGCGGCTACTGGTCCGCTCGCCGCGACCGCAATCCCCGGGGGGCGGGAGCCCGCGTCAGCAGGGCCAGCCGCTCCGTACTCTCCAGCAGCCAGCGGTCGAGATCGTCGGAGGGCACCGGGTCGTCGGCGGGCAGCTCGATCGAGAGCGGGTCGACGCGGGTTCCCCTGCGGTGCATCTCGTAGTGGAGGTGGGGGCCGGTGGCGAGTCCGGTCATGCCGACGTAGCCGATCACCTGCCCCTGGGTCACCCTCGAGCCGACGCCGATGCTGCCGGCGAAGCCGCTCATGTGGGCGTAGCGGGTAAGGAAGCCGTTCGCGTGGTTGACATCAATGACGCGGCCGTAGGTGTCGCTCCACCCCCGGCGCGCGACGACGCCGTCGGCGGTCACCTCGACGGGCGTGCCCGAGTCCGCGGCGTAGTCGACCCCACGGTGGGCCCGCCAGGTCCGCAGGATGGGGTGGAAGCGGCTGTTGGTGAAGCGGGACGAGATGCGGCTGAAGGCGATCGGACGCATCAGGAAGGCCCGGCGCACGGATTCACCCTCCTCGTCGTACCAGGTGCCCCGGCCGTCTCCGTTGGGATCGAACCAGATGGCGTAGTACTCCCGACCGTCGTTGACGAGTTCGGCGGCGAGGAGGCTGCCCGACCGCATGCTCCCGGTGGGCCGCTTCTCGCGCTCGAAGGCGAAGCGGTAGGTGTCACCCACCCTGATGCTGCGCGCAAAATCGACCCGCCACTGGAAGACCCGGTCGAGGCGGTCGATGAAGTTGAGGCGGTCGCCGCGGGGCATCGCCTCGAGCACCGGGTCGGTCATGACCGCTTCCCAGAGGGTGGTCGTGATCTCTCCCGACGCGTAGACGGTATCGACGGTTGTGGGCAGGACCGTGACGGCCGAGTTCCACGCTCCTCCCTCGCCGCGGGCGAGGAAGACGGTGCTGTCGCGATTGAGGCCGACCTGGATCCGCTCGATCTGCTCTTCATCCGGATGCCTGCGAATCCTGATCTCGGTGCCGGCACGCAGCCTGCGCGGGTTGAACTGCTCCCGGAAGGCCAGGAGGACCTGGTGGTGCTCGCGCGAGTCGAGGCCCGCGTCCGTGAGGATCCCGCCGAGGGTCAGGCCGAAGGCCAGCTGGTGCACCTCTTCCGTGTAGGGCGCACGGGCGTACACGCCCTCCAGCGCTTCCGACTCGGGGGCGTCGGGGCGGGACAGTGCGGCGCCGATGACAACGACGGCAACCGCCAGCGCTATGGCCAGCTTCCTGACGGCTTGGGTCTTCAGGCGTTGAACCTCCTGATGAAGGTCGGCAGCTCCAGTTCCTGCACTCGAAACATATCACCGGTGCCCGTCCGCGCGCCTCTCGGACGCGCCCGCGGCGCGCCGCCCCGCGGAGAGGAAGTCTCGGGACTGGCCCCGAATCCCCCGCCGGCAGCGGACCCGCGGGTCGGCCCGGCGTGGGCCGGCTGTGTCTCGGCATTGGATCTGAAGGAGTGCTGCATGGTTGCCGCATTGGGCGCGACGCCCCGGGCCGAGTCGACGACCGGCGTAACGGTGGTCATGCGCGGCAGTGGAGAGCCGCCCACGGCCTCGCGCATCATCTCTGGCTGCTCCTGGACGGTGATCGCCTGACGCTGCCGCCGGCTGCCGAACTTCGGGCGGATGACCGGTCCCGCGCTCTGGCGGTCGGGGTTGTCATCGAACCCGGTTGCGATCAGCGTCACCCGGATTTCGCCCTCCATGGTGGAATCCTGCACCGCACCGAAGATGATCTCCGCGTCGTCGCCCGCCTCTTCCTGAATCATCGTGGAGATGTCGGTCACCTCGTCGATGGCGAGGTCCGATCCACCGGTGATGTTGATCAGCACGCCCTTGGCTCCCCGGATGGACACGTTGTCGAGGAGGGGAGAAGTCACGGCGTCCTGCGCGGCGCTGAGCGCGCGGTTCTCGCCGCGGCCGATGCCGGTCCCCATCAGGGCGGCTCCGCAGGACGACATGATCGTGCGCACGTCGGCGAAGTCGACGTTGACGTCGCCGCTCACGCGGATCAGGTCGCTGATCCCCTGGGTCGCGTGCAGCAGCACTTCGTCGGCCTTCTTGAGGGCGTCCTGGAAGGAGGTGCCCTTCCCGACCACCGCGAGGAGGCGGTCGTTGGGGACCACGACCATCGTGTCCACGGTGCGGCGCAGTTCGGCGAGGCCCTGCTCCGCCTGGCGCATGCGCTTCTTGCCCTCGAAGGCGAAGGGACGCGTCACCACGGCAACGGTCAGCGCGCCGAGTTCCCTGGCCATCTCTCCGATCACCGGCGCGGCGCCCGTTCCGGTCCCGCCTCCCATTCCGGCGGCGATGAAGACCAGATCCGCGCCTTCCAGCGTGCTGCGCACGTCGTCGGCGTCCTCCGCCACGGCCTGGCGCCCGATCCCGGGGCGCGCTCCGGCCCCCAGGCCGCGAGTCAGCTTCTTGCCCAGCTGGATCACCTGCGTGGCCTTCGACATCGCCAGGGCCTGGGCGTCGGTGTTGGCCGAGATGAACTCGACCCCCTCCAGCTCCTCGTCAATCATGCGGTTCACGGCGTTGCCGCCCGCACCACCGACCCCGATCACCCTCATCCGGGCGCTTCTGCGGGGTACGTCGTCCAATTGGAACATCATCGTGTCATCTCCTCCGGGACCCTGTCCCGATCTGTGAATCATCCGCCATGCGCTTTAGAAGAACTCCTTGAGCCAGGCGCCCATCCGGGTGACCACTCCCGAAGCCACGGTGGACGCTCCCTCTCCTGTATCTATGAAGTAGTCGGCCCCGTGCAGAGCGAGGCCGGCAGCAGTCGCGAAGGAGGGCCGGGCCACCAGATCCGACAGGCCGCGCAACCCCTCGTAGGGAATGCCGATGCGGACCGGCGCATCGAGACACTCGCCCGCCAGATGGCCGATTCCCGGCGTGGCCGTCACGCCCCCCGTGATGACGATCCCCGCGCCCAGCGATCCGGGTACGCAGCAGGCACTCAGCCGCCGATTGATCTGGAGGAACATGTTGCGCAGCCGCTGCTCGATCAGTTCGGCGACGTACTGGCGCGCAAACTCCCGGACGCGGCCGTTCGTGGCCGGCAGGCTGATCTTCTCGGCGGGGTCCACGGCGCGCGGATGGGCCGCGCCATGGGCCTCCTTGATCATCGCCGCCTCGGCGAATGGCACCTGGAGGCCGCGGATCAGGTCGCTGGTGATGGCCGACCCGCCGAAGGGCAGCACCGCCAGTTCGCGGATCTTGCCCTCGTAGTAGAGGGAGAGACCGGTGGACGCGCCCCCGATGTCGATCAGCGCCGCGCCGAGTTCCCTCTCGTCCTCCGCCAGCACCGCGCGTGCGGCGGCGAGGGGTTCGAGCACCCTGTCCTGCACTCTGTAGCCCGCCTTTTCTACGGCACGGGTGAGGTTGCCGACGATGGTCGAGCATCCCGTGACGAGGCACAGCTCGGTCTCGAGGCGGGTGCCGATCATTCCGACGGGATCCTGGATGCCGCCGTGGTTGTCGACACGGTAGTCCTGGGGGATCGCGTGCAGAAGCTCCCGGTCGTGGGGAAGCGGGACCGCCTGGGCGACCGCGTTCACCCGGTCGACGTCGCCCGGGACCACCTCTGCCGAGCCCACCGCCACGACGCCTCCCGAGCGCTCCACCTTCACATGATCGCCGGCGAGCCCGACGTATGCGCGATCGACCCGCACGCCGGCCATCACCTCGGCCTCGGCCACGGCGCCCCGAATGCACTCGGTCGCGGCGTCGAGGTCGGTGATCACGTCCTTGCGGACCCCTACGGTGGGGGTCGAACCGATCCCCAGCACCCTGACTTCGGGCCGGCGATAGTCGCGCACGTATTCGCCTATCACGGCGCGCGTCCGCGTCGAGCCGACATCGAGCCCGGTGATCAGCACGGATCTCATCGGGTCCTCACGACGACCTGGTCGGCGAACCGAATGTCGATCTCGCGCGGCGGCACATCGAGCCTTGCCATGGCGTCGTTCAGGGCGACGATCGCCTCCCGCAGCCGCATTTCGGTGATCGGCGGCTCGTAGCGGACGCGCACCTCCGAATCGCCGAGCAGCAGTGTGACTTCGCGGTCGCCGATGCGCGCCTCGGAGATCACCGCGAAGACCTCCGGGGCCGCCTCGGCCATGCGTCCCACGTCCCGGGCCAGCACGCGCATGCCCCAGAAGGCGTCCGCGCGGGGCGTGATGACGCGCAGCACCGGCAGATCCAGCACCGGGTCGGCGGGGTCGACGGGGAGCACGTTGCCCCGCCGGTCGACCGCCATGACGAGGGGCGAGGCGATCAGCCCGACTGGAGCCGGCTCGGCGGTCGCGACGCTCCGGGCTGGGAAGAGCGCGCCGCCGGAGCGCGACGTTGCGGCCAGCACGATGAGGGCGGCCGCGGCGGCGATCGCGAAAAGGGCCAGGTTGCGCCGGTCCGCGCGCCTCATTGAGGGCCGTCCAATGCGGGGGAGCGCCGCCGCAGGAGGGTGAGGATCCCGGGCCCGGTGGACTCGATCGACCCGGCGCCCATCACGACGCACACGTCGCCGTCCGTCAGGTCGTCCGCCACGGCGCGGGGCAACGTCGCCAGTTCGGCGTGGTAGGCCACGCGCGATTGCGGCCCTGCAACGCCGTCGGCGACCAGCTCCCCCGTTACGCCCGGGAGCGGCTTCTCGCGCGCCGGATAGATGTCGGTCACCCAGACCCGGTCCGCGGCCCCGAGCACGCGCCCGAACTCCGCGTGGAAGTCGCGGGTGCGCGTGTAGAGGTGGGGCTGGAAGACCGCGACGATGCGCCGTCCGGGATTCGCCGCGCGGGCGGCCGCCAGGGTGGCCGCGATCTCGGTGGGATGGTGTGCGTAGTCGTCGACGACCTGAACACCCGCCGCCTCACCCAGGATGTCGTAGCGCCGGCCCACACCCCTGAAGGCCGCCAGGCCCGCGCGCACGGAGTCCCAGCCGGCGCCGAAAGTGCGGCCCACCCCCGCCGCAGCCAGCGCGTTGCGCACGTTGTGCACGCCGGGAGCCGCCACGGTGAATTCGCCGGCGCGCTCACCATCCTCGAGGAGGGTGAAGGTGCTTCCCGCGCCGCTTGTGCGCACCGCGACGGCGCGTAGTTGGGCGCCAGGGCCGAGGCCGTAACTGCGGGTCCGCCCGCCGCACCGCACCCCGACCCTGGCCGCGCCGGGATCGTCGCCGCAGACCCACAGGGTGCCGTCGGCGGCGAGCTGGTCCACGAAGCTCGCGAAGGAGGAGCGAACGCCGTGCAGGTCCTCGTAGATGTCGAGGTGGTCGGCCTCCAGGTTGGTCACGACGGCCACTTCCGGCCGCAGCGCCAGGAAGGAGCGGTCGAATTCGTCGGCTTCCACCACAAAGACATCGGAGCCGCCCAGGCGCAGGTTGCCTCCCCAGGCGGTCACCTCGCCACCCACCACGCCGGTCGGGTCGATGCCCGTCTCCTCCAGGATGTGCGTGGCCATCGCCGTGGTGGTGGTTTTGCCGTGCGTGCCGGCGATCCCGGCGACCCGGCCGTCGTTGACCCACTGCCCCAGGGCCTCCGCGCGCTTCAGGACCGGCACCCCGGCCGCATGCGCCGCCGTCAGTTCGGGGTGGCCCCGCGGCACCGCCGAGGTCACCACCACCGCGGCCGCGCCATCGACGTGGGAGGGGTCGTGCCCGCGGGCAAAGCGCATCCCCATTCGGGCGAGCGCTTCCGCACCGCGGCTGTCCACCAGGTCGCAGCCGGTCACCGCCGCGCCGCTCCGCAGCACCATTTCCGCGAGAGGAGCCATCCCGGCGCCGCCGACCCCCATGAAGTGGATCGGGCCTCGGCTGGCGAGGGCGCGCAGGCCGGCCGGGGCGCTCACGAGACCAGCTCCGCGATCGCCGCGGCGACCTCGCGGGCCGCGCCGGGGCGGGCGCGCCGGGTGGCGGCGCGGGACATGCTCGCGAGGGCCTCCGGGGCGCGGAGCAACCTCGTCACCTCCGTCCATAGCACCTTGCCGGTCAGTTCGCGTCCCTCGTCATTCCGTTCCGGCAGGTGCACCGCCGCGCCCGCGGCTTCGAGCGCACGCGCGTTGGCCGTCTGATGGTCGCCCGCGGCGGTCGGCAGCGGCACCAGAATCGACGGCAAACCCCACGCCAGGAACTCGGAGGTGGCCATGGCCCCGGCTCGCGACACCGCCAGGTCGGCCGCCGCCAGCGCCTGGTACATCTTCGCCTGGTCCAGGTACGGCACGATCGCGAAGCGCCCCGGCGGCAAGTCCTTCAGCGCCTCGCGGGCGGCCTCGTAGTGCGCAGGGCCCGTGATCCACAAGACGAATTCGCCATCGATCGGCATATCGTCTTGCAATATCTCGATCGATGCCTGATTCGTCTTGCGAGCCCCCTGGCTCCCGCCCACGATGAGGACGACGGAGCCGGTCTCGGGCAGGCCCAGCGCGCGGCGTGCGGCCAGGCGGTCGCGGGTCGCCGCGGGGGGCAGCGGACGGATCGGGTTGCCGGTTTCGCGCACCCTCGCCCGGGCGCGGTGGGGCAGCGCCGCCTGCGCCTCGGGATACGCCAGGTGGATCTGCCTGGCCCAGCGGGCGATGAAGCGGGTGGTCTTGCCCGGGTGCGTGTTCTGCTCCTGCAGCACGACCGGCAGTCCCAGCAGGCGCGCGGCGATGCCGGCGGGGGCGCATACGTATCCGCCGGTCAGCACCACGGCACGCGCCCGCCGCCTGCGGAAGTCGGGCACCAGCCGGCAGACGGCAACCAGCAGCAGCCACAGCGCCTTCAGGTTGGCGGTCGTTGCCCCGAGCGCGCTGCCCGAGCGAAGCGGATGCCTGAGACCGGCCACGGGGACCAGTCTGTAGGGATAGCCGAGCTCGGGGAGTTCCCTTGCCTCGATGCGCCCTTCGGTCCCGACGAAGTATGGCGTTGCACCGGGCACGAGCTCTGTCAGCGCATCCGCGATGTTCCGCGCGGGATGGAAGTGCCCCGCGGTTCCCCCACCGGAAAAGACGATCACCACATCACCCTCCCACCGCGGCAAAGCGCCCGCTGCGGCCTTCTGGCGTCTCGCGCGCGACGGCCAGCAGAATGCCTACTGCGGCGAGCATCGCGACCATGTTGGTGCGCCCGAAGGATATGAAGGGCAGAGACAGCCCGGTGGCGGGGAAGACGCCCAGCGCCACCCCGATGTGCAGGAAGGCCTGCAGCCCGATCAGCGACGCGATGCCTACTGCCAGCAGCTCTCCGAACAGATTCCTCGCGCGGCGCGCAATCCGGAACCCGATGATGATCAGCGCGAGGTAGCACACGATCACGGCAAGGGTGCCCACCAGTCCCCACTCTTCCCCGATCATTGCGAAGATGAAGTCGTTGTGGGCCTCGGGGAGGAAGCCGAACTTCTGCTGCCCCTCGCCGAAGCCGACGCCGGTGACGCCTCCCGAGCCGATGCCGACCAGACTCTGATAGCTCTGATAGGCCGAGCCGCTCGACGGGCCGCCCGGGTTCAGCAGCAGGGAGTCCCAGCGGGCGGCGCGGTACCCCGAGGTTGCCATGGGCCCGATGAAGGGCGCCGCCAGGAGGCCGAGGAAGACGAAGTGGGCGATCCGCGCACCCGCCACGTAGACGATGATGACCCCGAGCGCGGCGACCAGCATGGCCGTGGAGACATCGGGTTCCAGCGCGATCAGCCCCAGCACTACGCTCCACCCCACCAGGAAGGGCGCAAGCCCCTTGCCGAGGCTTCCGAGGTACTCGCGCTTGCGAATGGCGAGCGCGGCGGTCCAGATGACGACCGCCACCTTGGCGAGGTCCGAGGGCTGGACGGTGACGCCGACGCGCAGCCATCTGCGGGCACCGTTGATTGTCGGCGCAATCGTCTCGGTAAAGGGTAGGACGACGATCACCAGGAGCAGCACCGCGGCCAGCATGATGTAGTGGGCGGCGCGTCTCCACCACTCCGTCGGGACATGGGCGCAGACGAACATCACCCCGAGCCCGATCAGCACGCCGATCCCCTGGCGGGCCACGTAGAAGTAGTGCGGAAGGTCGCCCTGCCGGGCCATGACGGAACTGGCGCTGTGCAGGGTGACGAGTCCGAAGAGGATCAGCGCGACCGTAAGCACGATGATCATAGCCGCTTCCCAGCCGCTGCCAAGCCCTGTCTCCGGGAGGGATCGAGGGACCCGCCTTGCGACATCGAAGGCCCATGCTCCGCGCCGCATTTGGCGCCGGGGGTGCACGGCAATCATGGTGCTGGCGCTCCGCCGGGATGGCTCGCACCGGGGGCCTGATCCGCGCCCGGTGCACCCGTTGCATCCGTCGCGTGTGCCGGGCCCGTCGCGCCGGTCGCGTCTGCCGCTGCCGCGCGTGCGAGAGCGCGGAAGGCCTCGCCGCGGCGCTGGTAGTTCTCGAACATGTCGAAGCTGGAGCACGCCGGCGCCAACAGCAGGGTATCGCCGGGCCGGGCCAGCGATCGGGCGGTGGCCACGGCAGCCTCGAAGGGGCCGTCCTCGCGCTGGACCGCGATGCCGCCTTCCGCCGTCCCCGTCAGCTCCCTGGCCGCCCTCCGGCCGGCGGCGCCGTAGGCCACCACCGCCCGCACCTTCCCGCTCATCGCGGGGATAAGGCCGCGGAAGTCCTCTTCCTTGTCGGTTCCGCCGAGGAGGAGGACGAGCGGACCATCCAGGCTTCGCAGCGCGCTCTCAGCCGCGGCCACGTTGGTCGCCTTCGAGTCGTTGATCCAGCGCACCCCGTTGAGGCTGCCGACCGGCTCGAGGCGGTGGGGCAGCGGGGGGAAGGACCCGAGCGCCGCGGCCGCCGATCCCGCGCCGACGGCAGCCGGTGGGGCCCCGGACACGTACGCGGCGGCCACCGCCGCCAGGGCGTTCGCAAGGTTGTGACGGCCGAGGAGCGTCAGGTCGCCCGCCTTTGCGACCGCGCGAGGGTCGCCACCCGGATCGAGCACCAGTGCGTCGCCATCGAGCCATGCCCCCGGAATCGCCGGACCCTCGAGCGAGAAGTGCAGATGGGTGCCCGGGAATCCGGCCACCATGGCGGTCACCGCGGGGTCGTCCCCGTTCAGCACCCAGGTGGTGTTCTCATCACCGGCTTCGAACAGGCGCTGCTTGTCGCGGTGATAGTCGCTCACCGAGGCGTATCGGTCCATGTGATCGACGCCGAGGTTGGTCATCACCCCTACATCGGGCGTCAGATCCCGGATGTCCGCCAGTTGAAACGAGGACATCTCCAGGACGATCCGGTCGGGGGCCGGGTCGGAAAGCGCGAGCGTCGAGGCGGGCGGACCGAGACCGCCGCCGATGTTGCCGCCCAGCGCCGCGTCCACGCCGCCCGCGCACAGCAGATGCGCGCAGAGCGCAGCCGTGGTCGTCTTCCCGTTCGTCCCGGTCACGATCGTCAGTGGACTTGTGATGAACCGGCTGGCGAACTCAGGCTCCGATATCCAACCGATGCCCCGAGCACGTAGGGCAGCGAGCACTCCTGCGGTCGGGGGGATTCCGGGACTGACGACGATCGTGTCGGCCGACGCGATCTCCTCCAATGCGTGTCCTCCCAGCCGTACGTCGGCTCCGAGATCGCGAAGGACTGCACCACGGGCTGCAATTGCGTCGTTACTGATCGCGTCCGTGACATGGACATTCGCTCCTTTCGCCAGGGCGAGGCGCGCCGCGGCTTCTCCGCTCGCTCCAAGCCCGATGACAGCAACCGTTTCATGTTCTTCCTTCACTTGTTCAGCGCAGCTTGAGGGTCGCGAAGCCGACCATCGCGCAGAGGATTCCGAGGATCCAGAACCGGACCACGACCTGCTCGTTCTTCCATCCGCTCATCTGGAAGTGGTGATGGATCGGAGCGCACTTGAAGACGCGCCGACCCTCGCCGTAGCGCCATTTCGTGTACTTGAAGTACCGGGTCTGGATGATCACCGAGGCCGCCTCGGCGACGAACACGCCGCCCACCGCCAGCAGCAGGAGCTCCGCCTTCAGCAGCACGGCGATCGCGCCGATGGCCCCGCCCAGGCCGAGCGAACCCGTGTCGCCCATGATCACCTTCGCGGGCTGGGCGTTGAACCAGAGGAATCCCAGGACCGTGCCGGTAATCGCGGCCGCGAAGACCGCCAGCTCGCCGGCGCCGGGCAGGTACAGCAACCCGAGGTACGCCGACGTGTCGACCCGGCCGATGACATACGCGAAGACGCCGAAGGTCCCGACCGCGATCGCGACCAGACCCGGGGCCAGTCCGTCCAGGCCGTCGGTCATGTTCACGGCGTGCGTGGCGGCGTTGAGCACCAGCGTCACCCAGAGCAGGTAGGCGGGCGGGGCGAGCACCATTTGCCACTCGTCGAAGAGCGGCAGGTTGGTGGTGGTCGGCCCGACCGGCGATTCCGGGCCCCAGAGTACCAGGTAGGCCCCCAGCGCCAGCCCCAGGACGATGGATCCCGCCCACTTGTAGCGCTGGACCAGCCCGCGCGGGGAGCCGCGCACGACCTTGAGATAGTCGTCGAGGAACCCCAGCGCGCCCATCCAGAGCATGACCACCAGCGCGATGACGGTGTAGGCGTTGGTCAGCTCGGCCCACATCAGGGTGGTAAGCGTCACTACGCCGACGATCAGGAGGCCGCCCATGTTGGCCTTGTGGCCGTTGGCTTGTGTTTCGTCGAGCTGGTTCCGGGGAACGTCGACTATTCTGTGCTTCTTCAACCAGGCGATCACGCGGCCGCCCAGCAGCAGGGTGATGATGAGCCCCGTCGCCATGGCCCCGGCCGAACGCACGGTCAGGTAGTTGAAGAGATTGAAGACGATGTGGAGGTCTTCGAGGCGCGGCAGCAGGTGGTAGAGCATCAGACCCTCGCGCCTCCGTACCGGGACTCGAGCGCCGGGATCGCACGTTCCAGGCGAACCCCTCTTGATGCCTTCAGCAGCAGCGTGTCGCCTGGACGGGCCAGCGAGGGCAGGCTCTCGGCCAGCTCATCGACGCCATCGACGGGGTGGATGCGATCGTCATCGTAGCAGCGGGCCGCGCGCGCGAACGCGCCGGTGACGACGAAGCGGTCGATGCCGGCGCGAAGAACGCGCTGCAGCGTCTCGCAGTGGATCGCCGCCGAGCGCTCCCCCAGCTCCAGCATCGTCCCCAGAACGGCGATCCGGCGTCCGGGGGCAGCCATGTCCTCCAGCGTCCGGACCGCCGCCTCGACTCCGGCGGCGTTCGCGTTGTAGCAGTCCACCAGCAGCGTCAGATCGCGCAGGCGGCGCACCTCGCTTCGCATGGCGCCGGCCTCGACGCCCGAGACTCCGGCGGCCGCGCGCGCCGGATCGACCCCGAGAAAACGGGCCACGGCCAGCGCCAGGAGCGCGTTGTAGACGTTGTGAGCGCCGGGGATCCGGAGTGAGACCGGCGCGCCCATCCAGGAGAAGGCGTAGGTGCCGTCGCCCTGCGGCTGCACATCGCGGGGGCGAAGCTCGGGATCGGCCCTCTTCGACCATCCGCCCACCGCCACCGTCTGGTCGATCAGGCGGGCAGCCTCCGCCAACTCGGGCGGTTCGTCGCCGACGACCGCGTGCACCTTGCCGCTGGCCACCGCGTGCGCCTTGCCGCCCGCCCCGCGGAGCAGGTCCAGCTTCTCCGAGAGGACGCCGCGGAAGTCGCCCAGGCGTTCGACGTGCGTTTCGGACACGGTCGTGACCACCGCCGCGGTGGGCCGGGCGATGCGGGTGAGTTCGGCGATCTCCCCGGGTTCGTTGGTGCCGAGTTCCAGCACCAGGACCGTGGCGTTGTCGGGCATCGACAGGATGGTGAGCGGCACGCCGACCCGGTTGTTCTCGTTGGCGGCGGTGCCGTGCGGGGTCTGCACGGCGGCCAGCGCGCCCATCACGAGGTCCTTGGCCGTGGTCTTTCCCGACGATCCCGTAATGCCCACGACGGGGATGTCGGCCTGGAGGCGCCGGTGGAGCGCCAGGTCTCCGAGGGCCCGGAGGGTGTCGGGGACGCGGTACACCTCGACGGGGCAATCGCTCACGTCCCGGTGCGAGACCACCGCCGCGCACCCGGCCGAGACGGCCTGGGGGATGAAGTCGTGGCCATCGAAGCGCTCGCCCGCGATCGCCACGAAGACATCGCCGGGGCGGAGTTTCCTCGTGTCCGTGGAGATGCCCTGGAAGCGCGTCCGGGCGTCGCCGCCCGGCAGGTTCAGCGCCCGGCGCACCTCGGCGTCGCTCCAGACGAAGGCGGCGGCACTCATGACGCCCCCCCCGCCGCCAGATGGCCCAGCACGATGCGCCGTTCGTCAAAGGGGTGTTCCCGTGTGCCTATGATCTGATAGGCCTCGTGCCCTTTGCCTGCCAGGATAACGGCGTCACCGGGCTGGGCCATGTCCAGCGCCGTGTGGATCGCTTCGCGGCGGTCCACGATCGCGACCGACTCGCAACCGCTCACGCCTGCCGCGACCTGCGTCATGATCGCGGCGGGGTCTTCGGTGCGAGGATTGTCCGAGGTGACGATGGCGACATCCGCATGCCGTGAAACCGCCGCTCCCATCTCGGGCCGCTTGGTCGCGTCGCGATCTCCCCCGGCGCCGAACACCACGATGAGCCGCCCCGCGACCAGCGGCTTCATCGTCTTGAGGATCTGCTCCAGGGCGTCGGGCGTGTGGGCAAAGTCCACGAATACGTCGAACGCCCCACGCACGATGCACTCGAGGCGTCCTGCAACGGGGGTCGCGTTGCCGAGCCGGGCCGCGATCGCTTCGAGCGAGCGGCCCAGGACCAGCGCGCAGGCGGCGGCGCACAGCGCATTCTGGATGTTGAATCCACCCGGCAGCGGAAGATGAACCGGCGCCCTCCTCCCCCCGGCGACCAGCTCGAACCGCGACCCCTCGGCGGACAGCTTGGGCTCCTCCGCCCTCACATCGGCGGTGGGGAGCAGGCCATAGGTCAGCGCCGGACCGGCCGGGCGGAGTTCACGCCATGCGGGATCGTCGGCGTTGATCACCGCCGTCGCCCCTTCCTTGCCGAGTTTCAGCAGGCGGCTCTTTGCCGCGAGATAGCTCGTGAACGTGCCGTGATAGTCCAGGTGGTCGCGCGTCAGGTTGGTGAAGGCCATGGCGTCGAACCGCACCCCGTCGAGGCGGAACTGGTCCAGGGCGTGGGATGAAGTCTCGAGCACGACGCTGCGGACACCGTCCCTCGCGAGATCCGCCAACCGTGCGGCGATCTGGACGGGCCCCGGCGTGGTCAGCCCTTCCGTACCCTCCACCACCCGTCCGCCGGGACCCACGACACCCATCGTGCCGATCGCGGCGGCCGGTGCAGCCTCGTCGAGCAGGCCGCGCAGCAGCAGCGATGTCGTGGTCTTGCCGTTCGTTCCGGTCACGCCGACCGTGCGAAGGCCCCTCCACGGCGACCCCGCCACGAAGCCGGAAGCCACCGCCGCGGCCAGGCGGGCGTTGTCGACCTGGACCAGCGGAAGTTCGGCACCGGCAACCGGGCGCTCCACGATCGCCGCGGCCGCCCCCGCCGCAGCCGCAGCCGGCAGGTAGTCGTGTGCATCGTGGGCCGACCCCGACCAGGCCACAAAGAGGTCACCCGCCTCGACCACGCGCGAGTCCTGCTGCACCCCGCCGATTTCGAGCCGGTCGAGCGCTTCCTCGCGGGCAAAAACCTCCTGCACGCCGACTCCCGCTCCCTCCAGCGCGGCCATCACCCGTGACATGCTCACCTTCACCTCCCCCGCCCCACCACGCGGATCGTGTCTCCCGCCGAGATCGCGGCGCCCCCCCGCGGCTCCGTTCCGGCAACCGTACCGCCCCCTTCGAGGCGAACTCTCAGCCCCATCTTGTGGAGCCTGCGCAGCGCCACCCTGAGCGGCGCTCCTTCCAGATCGGGCACGGCCATCGGACGGTCCTGGATATCGTCCTGCCCGTCGCCGGCGGTCCACGCCGGGGCCGTACCGGGCTCCACCGCCCGCGGCTGTTCGACCACCGATGCGAAACGGACGAGCGGCTCGGACGGAGGCGGCGCCGGGCGGGTGCGTTGCGCACGCGCGAGCGCGGCCCGGTCCAGCGGCGACTGACGCGCCGACAGCAGGCTCTCGAGGGTCGCACGGGTGACGGGCGCCGCCGTCGCCCCCCCGTAGTAGGCGCCGTCCGGCCGATCCAGCTTCACGAAGAGCAGGAGCTGCGGGTCGTCCGCCGGAAAGTACGCGCCGAAGGAGGAGTAGTAGGCGCCTTCCTCGTAGCGACCATCGGCCCCGGTGGCGCGCGCCGTGCCGCTCTTCCCGGCAACCTGGAACGCGGACATGCGCGCGAGCGTTCCGGTACCGTTGTCGACGACGTCCACCAGCACCGGAGTCAGCGCCTGGGTGACCCTCTCCGGAATGACTCGGCGAATCGCACGCGGCCTGCCGAAGCGCACTGGTCTGCCGGCCTCGTTGCGCACTTCCCTGATCAGCAGGGGCTCCATCAGCAGTCCGCCGTTGGCCAACGCCCCGAAGGCCATCGCCATCTGCAGCGAAGTCACCGAGAGTTCGTATCCGAAGGCCAGCGAGTGCGCGGATTGGCCGGTCCACATCTCCGGTCTGCGCAGCACTCCGCCCGCCTCGCCCGAGAGGGGAACCCCCGTCGGCGTCCCGAATCCGAAGTCCCTGAGCGTCGTGTATTGCTGTGCTTGAGAGAGGCGGGACGCGAACTTGGCGATGCCGACGTTGGACGATTCCAGGATCACGTCGTGCAGGGTCAGCCACCCGCCGGACTGGATGTCGGTAATCCGGCGTCCGTTCACCGTCCAGGTGCCGTTGCCGGTATCGACCGAATCGCCGAGCGCTGCCAGTCCATGCCGCAAGAGCGCCGCGGTCGTGAACGGCTTGATGGTCGAGCCCGGCTCGTAGGTCGTGTGCACAGCCGACAGGGAGGAGTTCGACCCATTGACCACCGACGTCATCGCGAAGATTTCGCCGGTGCGGGGATCGGTGATGACGAGGTCGCCCCCCTTGGCCCCGGTGGACTCCAGCGCGTTGGCGAGCATCTCCTCCGCGATCGCCTGAAGGTCCTGATCGATGGTCAGCACCACGTCGCGCCCGGCCACCGGCGGCTGCACCGTGACGACCTGCCCCGGTATCTCCCGGCCGCGATTGTCGCGCGCGACGACTTCCCGGCCCGATTGACCTGCCAATACCGAATCCATGGATTGCTCGATCCCTTCCCTGCCAACTCCGTCCAGCACCACTCCAAGCAATCCCCGGGCCACTCCCTCGCGGGGATAGAGCCGCCGCAATTCGCCTTCGACGTGCACTCCGCGCACTCCGCGCAGCGCCGCCACCTGCGTCATGGAGTAGCGGCCCGGGACCACGTGCCACGACCGTGTCTCTCCGGACACACGCCGCGCCGTACGGGACGGGATCCCGAGACTGGCGGTCAACGCCCCCTCCACCTGGTCGCGGTCGAGGATCTCGTTGGGCGCGATCCCCACCTGGGCTCTCCAGTGACTGACCGCGAGTTCACCCCCGTTGCGGTCGAGGATGCGCCCCCGCGGCGCGGGCACGGCGCGCGTCATGCGGTGCTGGCGCAGAGCGTCCCGGGCCCAGGCCTCGCCTTCCACCACCTGGACCTCGATCGAACGGCCGACCATCACCCCCGCGAGAACCAGCCAGGTCACGAGCATGAGCCTGCGGCGAGTGTGAACCTCCCCCGACGCCTGGCCGCGCTGCGCCCGTCCGCTCATGACGGCCCTCCCGAGGTGATCACCACTTCCTGCTCACTCGGCGGACGCATGCCCAGCCGCTTCGCCGCTTCGGCCCCGATCCAGGGTCGGCTCTCCAGTCCAGCCAGCTCGCGCGCGAGTCCCTCCCGCTCATCGGTCGCGACGGCAAGCTCGCGTTCGACCGTGGCCAACTCCTCCATCGTCTCCCGCGTTGTCGACTGCCGCCACGCCACCACGGTGAGCGACGCGAGCAGGATCGCCAGCGCGACGACCGCCCTCGGGGACACCCCCTTGCCCTTCATGCCGCCCTCCTCCAGGCCCGCAGCCGCGCGGGCCGCGCTCTCGGATTGGCGGCGATCTCCTCCGCGGCCGCGGTGACCGGCTTGCGCGTCAGCACCGATCCCAGCGGGTCCAGCTCGGCAGCACGCACCGGGAGCCGCGGCGGCAGTCCGTGCGACGGATCGCTCCACTCGCGGAAGGCGCGTTTGACCATCCCGTCTTCGATCGAGTGGTAGGAGATGACAACAAGCGCCGCGCCCGGCTTCAGCAGGTCCCGGATCGCCGGGAGCGCCGCGGCCAGGGCGCCGATCTCGTCGTTGACCCGAATGCGCAGCGCCTGGAAGAGGCGGGCCTTCTCGGCGTGGCTCGCGCGGCGGGAAAGCACCGATTCGAGGATGGCCACCAGGTCGTCGCTGGTCCGCGGGAGGCCGCGCGCACGACGCTGGACGATCCTCGCGGCAAGCGCGCCGGGCCTGGGCGCCTGTCCGGCGCGGAGCGTTTCGGCGAGCTCGGCACGGGTCGCGGCGGCAAGGAATCCGGCGGCGGTCGGCGTGGCTTCGGGATCCATTCTCATGTCCAGCGCAGCCCCGCGGCGGAAGGTGAAACCGCGGCGATCGCTGTCCAGCTGCCGGGAACTCACCCCCAGGTCGAGCATCGCCCCGGCCAGGCCCTCGGCGCGAAGCTGACGGTCGTCGGCTACCTCCCTGAAGGACCCCCGCACAAAGCGGACCCGATCGGCGAAGGCCGCCAGCCTCGACTGCGAAGCCGAGAGCGCCTCCGGGTCGCGGTCGAAGGCCACCAGCCGGCACTCCGCACAGCGCTCGAGGAGGGCAAGGGCGTGGCCCCCGCCGCCCACCGTGCCGTCCAGGTAGAGGCCGCGGCCACCGATCAGGTACCGCATGACGTCGTCCACCAAGACGGGGCGGTGGTATCCGGGAGCGCGCACATCGTCTGCCCCGTCATCCGAAGATCTGCGCCGCGAACTCGTCATCGCCCAGGTCCTGCGCAAGCTGCTCGTCGAAGGTGGATGGATTCCAGAGTTCGATCCGGTCGATTGCGCCAATGAAGAGAACCGTTGTATCCAGTCCGATCTGCTCTCGCTGCGGGGGGGGTATGCGAATGCGGCCGTGGGAATCGGGCTCGACGTTCACGGCGTTGGAGGTTATTTGCCTCAGGTAGGCGCCGCCGTCCCTCGTCGCCTTCCGGTGGGCCTTCAGATTCTTCTCGATTTCTTCAGTCCAGGTCTCAATCGGGAACAGAACCAGATGGTCGCTCTGCCACCGGACCAGAACGAGGGGGCCTCCGGACACAACCCGGCGGAAAGGAGAGGGAAAGCTCACCCTCCCCTTATCGTCGATCTGGTATTCGTGTCGGCCAAGGAAACCGTGCATGGTCGCTCATCCCATTTTGTGCCCTGGCCTCCCATGTTACTACATCTGCATCCCACCCGCAAGGAAAAAGAAAGGGCGCCGCAGGTCCGTGCCCTCCCGCGGCGCCCCTCTTTCAGGGAGCGATCACTGCTCAGGTCGAATCAGCGACCCCGCTGAATGATCGCCTCCTGGATCTCGATGTACTGCTGGGTGGCGTCGCGGAACTGCTGCAATCCGACCCCGTTCGATTGCGCATAGGCCGCTACCCGTGGAAGCGCGAAGAGCCGCGCGGCCTGCTGGAATTTCGGGAGAGTCCGCTGCGCGGTCTGGAGCGTCTGTGGCGTTTCCTCCTCGGTCGCCTGCTGGTAGAGCGCGTAGGCGTGCCAGAAATCGATCTGGCCGGCCTGATCCTCCGAAAGCTCTCCTTCGAAGGTCTTCGCCAGTAGAATGAGCCGCAGGCCATAGGCGAGGTTGGGCGGATCCGCGTTGATTCCCTTGTTGTACCCCGGGGCAAAGAAGATCAGGGCCGCCTCGTCCGCGGAGCGTTCGCCGTTCTCGACAGCAGCCTCCAGATAGGGGAGGGCCTCTTCCTCGCGTTCTAGCTCGACCAGCCATCTTCCTTGGCGAAACTTGACATCCGACATGTTCGGGTCCCGCGTCGCGCCTTCGTCGAGGGCCCCGATCGCCTCGTCCACGCGGCCGATCTTCCTGAGCACGTTGGCGTAGTCCGACCAGAACCGAGCTTCGTCGGCGTGCGTCTCCAGGACCCGCTGCGTTATCTCGACCGCCTCCTCGAGCTGACCGAGTTCGCTGAAGGTCGCAATCATGTTCCTCAGATGACCCACCTCCATTTCCACGCCGCGCTCTTCGTAGGCGGCCCCGTAGGATGTCTGAGCCTTCTGGTAGAACCCGGCGGCCTCGACCGACAGGGGCGCGCCTGGCTCGGCGGCCGCCACGAGATCCTGTGCCGCGCGAGTCGCGAACGAAGCGTGTTGCAGCAGGAGGTCTACGTTGTCCGCTTCGAGATCCAGCCCCTCTTCCGCGAGAATCATGGCCCCCTCGGGGTCTCCTGCCTGGGCCAGATCGTAAGCAACCCGCATCCGCACCTGGGCGTTCCCGGGATTGAGCTGGAGGTAGTTCGCATAGTGCTGTCTGGCGGCATCCTCGTCTCCGAGCTGCGCTGCCAGGTATCCGGCGAGCTGGAGCGCCGCCTCGTGGAGGGGATCCTCTTCCATCACCCGCTGGTTCTCCGCATACGCCTCCTCCAAACGCTCCATCCCGTGGAGGACGTTGGCGTAGACGAACCGCACCCGGGTGTCACCGGGGTTCATCTCCAGCGCGTTGGTGCAGTTCGTCATCGCGCCTTCCCAGTTCTGCGACTCGAAGTCTTCTCCGCAGAACGTCGCGTGACGGGACTGGGTCACGTAGTCGTCGAACGACGTCGCGATGTCCTGAGCCGCCAGTTCGGGATCATCCCTGCCCCAGGTCTTGTCCTCGATCCCGAAGGAGACGCCGCCCGGAGCCGCGAACTGGACGCCGGCGAGCGAGAACGTGCGTTCGTCCTCGTTCTCGGTCACGGTGCCGCAGAAGACGAGGGATGCGCGGATCTGGCCGGCCAACTGCAGCGACTGGGTGCAGTTCAGTTCGTCGTACTCGATGTCGTACCTCTTGGCCGCGTCCTTGACCTCGTCCTCGTCCACCGGCTGGTGAGTGGGAAGCTGGTTGATCAAGTCGCGAAGCTCCTTGGCCAGGTCTCTGCCGAAGCCCTTGTTCGCATCGTCGATGGGCTGGAGGTTCGTCACCAAGACCCTTAGGCGCTCCGTGGCCTGCGCGCTCGCGCGCTCCGCCAGGAGGGGACTGCCCAGCATTGCGAGCAGGCCCGTGCCCACTGTTCCGATCCGTAGCCAACTCCTCATGTTCGTCTTTCTCCGTTCATCTTGGCGGACGGGGTCCAAAAGTCATGCTAAACCAACGAGCCGCAGGGCCCACCCCGGAAGGGTTCTGCCAGGGATCGGCACGGCGGCGCACGGTTCCGCTGATTTCTCGGCGGAGGATTGAGTAATGTATGAATGCCTTTTGTGCAAGGTCAAGGAATCAAGACGAATGGCGGGCCGGATGTTCCCCCGGGTTCCATGACCACTTGATACCACGCCGACGCCGAAAAGGTCCCCTGTGCTTCCGGGCGGCCCGGGGCCCTGCCCCTGCGAGTCTGGACGCATCGCCTCCGCACGTGCAGATTCCGGTCTGACGGTCCGGCGGGGCCCGCGGGGCTCCGCACGCTTACAACACCGGATGGAAAGAAAGAAACATGAAGAGAGCCGTATTCGCATTGGTCGCCCTCGGGTCCGCCCTCGCCCTTGGTCCCGTATCGCTTCAGGCGCAGGATTGCTGGGTCGCACGCGGCGATGCGTCCGACCGCCCCAGCCCCCTCGAATCCGCCGTCGTGGCGATGGGCGACGACATGGTCAAGGTGTGCTACGGCGCGCCCTCGGCGAACGACCGGGAGCTGGTGGGCGGCGATATCCACCCGTTCGGCCAGCCCTGGCGCACCGGAGCCAACGAGGCCACCTCGATTCACCTGTCTTTTGCGGCTACGGTGGCCGGAGTCGCGGTTCCCGCAGGTTCCTACTCCTTGTACACGGTTCCGGGAGAGGATTCCTGGGGGATCCATCTCAATTCCGTGGTGGAGCGGTGGGGAATCCCCATCAGTGAAGAGGTGATGGCCAGCGACGTCGGTTCCGGCATGGCTCCGGCCTTCGCGAACGACCACGTCGAGACGATGACGATGGCCTTCGAGAACGCGTCAGCCGACGCGGCAACCCTCGTCCTGCGCTGGGAAGGCTATCGAGTCGAGATTCCGGTCGCGCGCCAGAACTGACGGCGGGGCGGCACCGACGCATCATGGAAGTGATACCCGTCGACCTCGTTGGGCTCGCAGCTGTGATCATGGGGATTTCCGTGGTGCTGGTTCCGGTGATCGGCCTCACGGCCCGCTACGCCCTCAAGCCTATCGTGGGCGTGATCGCCCGCTCGCTGGAGACCAGGGGAACCGAGGAATCCGTGCAGATCGTGGAGCGGCGCCTCGAGTTGCTTGAGCAACAGATCGAGGATGTCCAGGGATCGCTGAGCCGCCTGGTCGAGGTCTCGGAGTTCGATGCCCGGCTGCGGGCCGGCGGGGCTGGAGCGCTGCCGGGTGCGGAGGACGCGGGGCCGGCCGATGCCGAGTCCGAGGGGCCGTAGCTGCCCGTAACCGCGGTCGCGCCTCGCGCCGCTACACCTTGATGAAGATGCCGCGCCTGGACATCGCCCAGGTCACGCCCAGCCAGACGAGGACCGTCGCGATCGCGAAGGCCAGGGAGCCGTTGAGGGAACCTGCCCACGAGGCGAAGACGGTCTCGTAGAGGAAGTTGTACGCCGAGGTGGTCTCCCCCGCGCCGCCCGGCACGCGCCACAGCCCCAGCGTCTTGGCGACCAGGCCCGACGCCACGAAGACCGTGATTGCATTGACGCCGTACACGACCAGGGGGCGGGCCCAGCCGCGCCGGCCCCGAACGTCGATGATCCAGTAGAGCGCCCCGAGGGTCAGCAGCGCCCAACCGGTGGTGTAGGCCACATACGAGCTGGTCCAGATCGGCTTGTTGATGGGGAAGACGAGGTCCCAGACGTGCCCGGCCAGAACCAGGCCCCCGCCGAGCAGCAGCAGCCGGAGGGCGGCGGCGCGGCCGGCTCCCTGGCCCCCGCTCCGGCCCGCGTCCAGCGTTCGCAGGTAATCCCCGGCGAAGAGTCCCGCCAGAGTGCTCGACACCGCCGGCAGCGTGCTCAGCAGGCCCTCGGGGTCGTAGATGCCTCCCCCGCCGCTCCACATGTGCGCGCCGAGAATGATGCGGTCGAGGTACGCGCCCAGATTGCCCTCGGGCGAAAGGTCGCCGGCGCCGAAGCCGGGGACGGGCACCCAGGCCAGCAGGGCCCAGTACGCCGCCAGGAGGGCCAGCATCGCCGTGAAGACGGCGCGCCGCGAGAGGAACAGGACGAGCGTGCCCGCGACCAGGTACACCATGGCGATGCGCGCGAGCACCCCCACGAGACGCACGGTGCTGAAGTCGAAGCCGGGATACGCGGCCATGAAGAGGCCGAGGCCGTAGAGGATGAGGGCGCGCTTCGCGACGTGGCCCCATAGCGTGCGCGATGAATCTCCCCGCGACGCCCGTGCCGCGAAGGAAAAGGACATGGCCACGCCGATGCCGAAGAGGAAGAAGGGGAAGACGAGGTCGGTCGGCGTGGCGCCGTGCCAGACCGCGTGGCGAAGCGGGGCATACACGTGCGACCAGCTTCCCGGGTTGTTGACCAGGATCATCCCGGCAATGGCGAGGCCGCGGAAGGCGTCCAGCGAGGTGAGGCGGCCGGGGGTCGGGGCGCTGGACGATGATGCCACGGGGGCTTTGTCCGCGGGCTGCAAGGTCACAGAAGCCAACCCTCCGCCAGATCGGCGACCCGTGCGGCAACGTCGGGATCGCCCGCATCGAAGACCGGCACCTTCCACTGAAGGTCGGGCCGATCGGTGACGACACCCAGGACCCCGCGCCGGTGCGCCTCTTCGGGGGGCGTGACCGGTTCGGGCTGCGAGCTGTGGCGGAAGATCTCCACCTTGGGCACAGCCGCGTGCCGGAAGCCCTCCACCACGACGATCTCCGCCTCGGAGAGATGGCGGGTCAGGAGCAGATCCAGCGACGGATCCCCCTCGCGGCCCCAGTCGCCCATGAGGCCGAACTCCGTCGGGCCGGCCATCAGGACGCGTTCGGCGCGGCCTTCATGGCGGTGGCGCCAGGAGTCCGTACCGGGGGAGTCGAGGCGGAAGTGGTGCCCGTGCTTCACCGACATCACCCGACGGCCCCGCCGCGCCAGTTCGGCGATGACCGAAACGGAGAGGGTCGTCTTCCCCGAGTTCTTGTTCCCGATAATGGAGAACGCAGGCGGCGGCAGATCTGCGGGCCGGTTCACGCTGCGGAAGCTGCTAGCGGCAACCCCCGTGTCGATCACGTCCGGGTCGATGGAGCGCACGAAGGGTCCGCTCGCAAGCTTCCTCGCGGCCAGCGCCTCATTGAGAGGGCGAAGGGTCGAACCAAGCGGATACACGGCGCACAGCGGATGAAAACCCCAGGGCGGCCCCGTCCTGGGCACGCACGCCCGGCCGTGCTCGCGCCACTCCTCCGCCAGTCGCCTTAGCACGTCGCGCTCGACCCAGGGCATGTCCACCGCGAGCACGAACACCGCCTTGTGGCCGCCCTGCCGTGCGCGATCCATCGCGGCGTCGATCCCTCCCAGGGGGCCCATCAGCGGCCGCCGGTCGGGAAGCGTCTCCACCTCGACCTCCTGGGCCACGCGGGGGTGGTTGACGACCGCCACCACTTCGTCGCACACCTCCCCCAGCCGCTCCGCGGCCACCTGCCAGAGCGGCCTGCCGTGAATCCGCGCGAGCGTCTTCGGCGCTCCGAAGCGCCGGCTTCCACCGCCCGCCAGAATGGCGCCCATCAGACTCATTCGGTCACCCCCGTCACCCCCGTGATCCGTTCACCACCCGAATAGATGTTGTACCCGTCGCTCTTGGTGAACCCGACGAGCGTCATATTGAAGCGCCTGGCGAAGGTAACCGCCAGACTCGACGGGGCGCCCACCGCCACGACCAACGGAAAGCCGGCCATCGCGGCCTTCTGCAGGATTTCGAAGGACGAGCGTCCCGACACCACGAGCCCCAGCTCCGACCCCGGCAGTCCCCCCGAAAGCACGAGCGCGCCGACGACCTTGTCGACCGCGTTGTGGCGACCTACATCCTCGCGCACCAGGGTGATGCCGCCGCCGGAATCGAAGAGCCCCGCCGCGTGGATGCCCCCGGTGCGGTCGAATACCTGCTGCGCCGACCGCAGCCGTTCGGGCAGCCCGCGCATTTCGGCCTCGTGGATGGCCAGGGTGCCATCGGGGACCGCCTGGCACCCCATCACCTCGACCGACTCCAGCGACGCCTTGCCGCACACGCCGCATGACGAGGTGACGTAGAAGTTGCGCGTGAGGCTGGTGGCATCGAAGGCGCCGGGATCTCGCAGGGACGCCGTGACCACATTGTACTCCTGCGGGTCCACGTCGCGGCAGTATCTCACGTCCGCCACCGCGCGCGGATCGGTCACCACGCCCTCGGTGAAGAGGAACCCGGCGGCGAGCTCGAAGTCGTCGCCCGGCGTCCTCATCGTGACCGAAACCGGATGCTCCCGGGTTCCGCCGTCGCCGGGCACCTCGAGCCGCACCTCCATGGGCTCCTCGACGGCCACGCTGTCGGCGCGAGTCGTGAACCAGCCGTCCCGCATGCGCCCCACGCGCACGCGTGCCGCCCGCCGCCGCCGCGCGGTCGCCATCAGTCGCCTCCTCCCCCACCTGCCATCAGCGGCCTCCTTCGGCCGGGACTCGCCAAATGTTTCCGATACCTATATCTATTGTGGCCCCCATCCCAACTCAAACTTCCCCACGTGATGCCCCAGGCCACCAACGAGGAACTTCTGGCGCGCTGGAAGGAAGAGCCGGCACCGCTGCTCCCCCTCCTTCACGCCTTTCACCAGCGCGACGGATACCTCTCGGAGGATGCGCTGCGGTTCGTCGCCGAGGGTTTGCGCATCCCCATCGCCGACCTGTTCGGCACCGTCACCTTCTACCACCACTTCTCGCGGGACGAAGCCGGCCTCGACCGCCCGCGTATCTGCACGGGTCCGGTTTGCAGCATGCGGGGCGCCGAAGTGCTCACGGCGAGCCTGCGCGCCGCCGGCCACGACCCGCAGCCCATGCCCTGCCCCGGCCGCTGCGACCAGCCGGTCCCGGTGATTCACGGGGGGACGGTGCTCACCGGACGGACGGCCGGCACCCTGGTCAGCGGGCCGTCTCCACTTCCACCACCGGCACCCCAGGGCGTGGAGGAGTGCGTCTTCGCGGGAATCCGCACACCTGGGCACAGCACGCTGGCCGTGTACCGGGGCGAGGGCGGCTACGCGGCGCTCACCCGCGCCGTCACCGGGATGACCGCCGACGAGGTGATCGACGTCATCGACCGAAGCGGCCTTGCCGGTCGCGGGGGCGCGGGCTTCCCCACGGGGCGCAAGTGGCGCGCCGTAGCCGATGCGCCCGGCCACCCGAAGACGATCGTCTGCAACGCGGACGAAGGCGAGCCGGGGTGCTTCAAGGACCGGCTCCTGATGGACCACGACCCGCACGGGCTCATCGAGGGGATGGCGCTCTCGGCGTACGCCACCGGCTCGGTCCGCGGCTTCATCTATCTGCGCTACGAGTACCCGGAGACCGTCGACATCCTCGAAGGCGCGATCGCCGAGGCCGAAGCCGCCGGGCTGCTGGGAGACGGCATCCTGAGCTCCGACTTCTCCTTCGACCTGCGGGTCCGGCGCGGCGCCGGCGCCTACATCTGCGGCGAGGAGACCTCCCTGCTGAACTCGCTCGAGGGCAAGCACCCCTTCCCCCGCAACCGCCCCCCCTTCCCCGTCACGCACGGCTACGAGAACCTGCCCACCGTGGTGAACAACGTCGAGACGCTTTCGTCGGCCCCGCCCATTCTCGTGCACGGCGCGGACTGGTACCGGGGACTCGGGCGCGGCGACCACGCTGGCACCAAGGTGATCAGCCTCTCTGGCGACATCGCGCGGCCGGGCAACTACGAGGTGCCGATCGGGCTGCCGCTGGCCGAACTGCTCCACGACTGGGCGGGAGGGCCGCCGTCCCGGCGCTCGATCCAGGCCGTCACGATGGCGGGGCTGTCCGGCGGCTTCCTGGCGGGCGCCGACCTCGACGTCACCCTCGACGAGCCCTCGATCCGGTCGAAGGGCAGCTTCCTGGGCGCCGGCGGCATCATGGTCTTCGACGACTCCCGCGACATGATCCGGGTCACCCGCGAGTCGATGGAGTTCTTCGCCGAGGAGTCGTGCGGCAAGTGCTTCCCCTGCCGGATTGGAACCCAGCGGCTGGTGGAGCGGTTGGAAGGTGAGGGACCGGGCACCGTCGAGGCTTGGGTTGACGAAGTGACCGACCTCAACGAAGTCATGAAGAAGACGAGCGCGTGCGGATTGGGTCAGGCGGCCCCACTTTTGACGGAGAGCCTGATCCGGTACTTCCCCGAACGGGTTCGCAGGCATGTAGCGGGCCGTGGCCCCGGTCACGGATCGGCAAGGAAAGGCTGACCACGATGAAGAGGAACGGCACCCCCGTGACCAACGGCGCCCGGCTCACCATGATGCTGGACGGTGAGAAGGTCGCTTTCACGCGCGGCGAGACGGTCTACGAAGTCGCCGAGAGGCACCGCAAGGAGATCCCGACGCTGTGCTACGACGCACGGCTCGAGCCCTTCGGGGGCTGCCGCCTGTGCGTGGTCGAGCTCGAGGGCGCGCGCAACCCGGTGGCCTCGTGCACCACGAAGGCCGAGCCGGGCATGGAGGTGCGCACCCGCACGGCCGCTCTCGAGGTGCAGCGCCGCATCCTGATGGAGATGGTGGCTTCGGAGAACCGCGACACCGACGTCGACCCCATGCACGGGTACGCGTCGCAGGAGATGGCCGACCTGCTCGACCGCTACGACGCCCGCACCGGCCGCTTCGAGGGGGCGCTCTCGGGCCACAGCCGCCCCGACGACGACAACCCCTTCATCAAGCGCGACTACGAGAACTGCATCTCCTGCTACCGCTGCGTGCGCGTCTGCGCCGAGCAGGAGGGCGACTATGCCATCTCGGTCATGAACCGGGGCTTCGAAACGCAGATCACCACCGAGTTCGGCGGCCTTCTCAAGGACTCGGCGTGCACTTTCTGCGGACAGTGCATCCAGACCTGTCCCACCGGCGCGCTCGGCGACCTCAAGGCGCTGGCCAACCGGGACGTCCCCGGCGAGACCGAGACCACGCGCACCATCTGCCCCTACTGCGGCGTCGGCTGCTCGGTCGACGTCATGTCGCGCGGCGAGAAGATCGTCGGCGTCCTCCCCGCGATGGACGGCCCCGCCAACGAGGGCTCGCTCTGCGTGAAAGGACAGTTCGCCTTCGACTTCGTGGGACACCCCGACCGCCTCTCCACCCCCTTCGTGCGCGACGAGGCGTCGGGCGAGCTGCGCCCCGCCTCCTGGGACGAGGCGCTGGACCGCGCCGCCGGGAAGCTCCGCAAGGTGGTGAAGGACCACGGCCGTCGCGCCGTCTACGGAATCGCCTCCGGACGCGCGCCCCACGAAGCCGCCTACATGATGCAGCGCTTCATCAGGGCGGGATTGGGGACGAATCACATCGACAACTGCAGCCGTGCCTGACACGCCCCCACAGTCGCCGGTCTGGCGGCAACAATCGGAAGAGGGGCCATGTCGAACCCGCTCGCGGACATGGACAAGCCCGATGTGATCTTCTGCATCGGCACGAACATGACCGAGTGCCACCCGGTCGCGGCCACGCGCCTCAAGAAGGCGCTCGCGCGGGGCGCGAAGATGATCGTCGCCGACCCGCGGCGAATCGGGCTGGCCGAGATCGCCGATATCCACCTGCCGATCCGCGTGGGCTCCGACGTGTCCATGCTGCTGGCGATGGCGCACGTGATCGCCCGCGAAGGGCTGGTGAACGAGGACTTCGTCGGGGCGCGCACGGCCCACGGCGAGGACTTCCTGAAGCATGTCGAGCAGTACACTCCCGAGTGGGCGGCCGAAATCTGCGAGTGCGATCCCGCCGACATCGAGAAGGCCGCCCTGCTCTACGGCGGGGCCGACCGAGGCGCGATCTACTACACGGTCGGCATCACCGAGCACATCTGCGGCGTCGACAACGTGCAGAGCCTGTGCAACCTGGCGCTGCTGACGGGCAACCTCGGCCGCGAGGGCACGGGGGTGAACCCCATGCGCGGACAGAACAACATCCAGGGGGCGGGCGACGCGGGCGCGCTGCCCAACAACTACCCCGGCTTCCAGACCGTCACCGATCCCGCCCATCAGGAGAAGTTCCTCCAGGCCTACGGGCGCGAGGTCGATCTCGAGATCGGCATGACCAAGGTCACCGCGCTGGACCTGTGCGGCGACGGCATCCACGCGATGATCATCGACGGCGAGAACACGCTCGTCACGGACCCGGACCGCCACCACTGCGAGCACGCGCTCAAGAGCCTCGACTGCCTGGTCGTAGTCGACATCTTCATGACCGAGACGGCCAAGGTGGCCGATGTGGTGTTCCCGGCCACCGCCTGGGCCGAGACCGACGGCGTCTGCACCAACACCGAGCGCCGCGTCCAGCGGTTGCGCGCGGCGGTGCCGCCGCCAGGCGACGCGAAGCCCGACTGGTGGATCCTCTCACGGCTCGCTCAGCGAATGGGCTGGCAAGGCTTCGATTTCGGGTCCGCCAAGGAGGTCTTCAACGAGCTCTGCGCTCTCTCACCCATCTATGCGGGACTGGACTGGGACCGGATCGACCGCAGCGAGTACCAGTGGCCCGTGCCCACCCCCGATCATCCGGGCACGCCCCGGCTGCACGAGGAGCGATTCGAGAACGGCCGCGGGATCTTCAAGATGCTCCAGTACCGGGATCCCGAGGAGACGATTTCGGACGAGTACCCGATGTGGCTCACGACCGGCCGGCGGCTGCCGCAGTACCACACGCGGACGCAGACCGGACGCTCGGACGGGATCGACTACCTGCTGTCGGAGGAGACGCTGGAGGTGCACCCCGACGACCTGGCGCGGCTTGGGCTGGAGGACGGCGGCTGGGCCGAGATGAGCAATTCGCGCGGGTGCCTGCACGTGAAGGTGCGCGGCACGACCAAGTCGCCGAAGGGGACGGTGTTCGCGTCGTTCGCGTTTGAGGACGTGCCGGTGAATGTGTTGACGGGGGGTGGGTATGACCCGGTGACGCAGACCGCGGCGCTGAAGGCGTGCCCGGTGGCGCTGAAGGCGGTGGGGCCGCCGCCGGCGGTGGGGCAGGCGGGGTTGCACGTCGGAGGATCCTAGGATCGACCCTTCGGGCAGTTCTTGACTCGCTCCTTTGCGACTTCACCCCTATACATCGCCTCCATCACCGCAACCATATCCCCCGCGTCGCCCAAATAGCGCTCCCGCGCCTGCGCCTTGATCTCCCCCGGTATCCCGTGCAGCGCCTCCGCGATCGGGCCGGCGATCGCTGCAACCGTGTCCGAGTCACCGCCGAGCGCCACCGCGTTCCGAATCGCGTCCTCGAACGACGCCGACTCCAGCGCGCAGGTTATCGACTCGGGAACGGTCTCCTGGCAGGTCTCGTTGAAGTCGTAGCCGGGCCGGATCTCATCGACGGTGCGCGTGAGGTCGTAGGCGTACTCGGCCGCGATTGTCGCGCGGATCGTCGCGGGGTCGCCGCCGTTCAGCGCCAGCCAGATCGCGTGGACGGTGGCCCGCGCGCCCTTCATCCCCTCGGGGTGATCGTGAGTGATGGCGGTGACCCGGTCGGAAGCGGCCAGAGCGGCGGCCAGATCGTCCCGGTTGAGGAACGCGGCGGGCGAGACACGCATCGCCGCGCCGTTGCCGAAACTGTTGTAGGGCTCGGGGGATTCGTGCCAAATCCATTGCCCGAACCAGCCTCCGTAGGACCTGCCGGGGTAGCGGCGGCACCATGACTGCAGCGTCGCGGCCTCGGGGAGGTCGTGCAGGAGCATGTCGGCCACCGCGGCCGTGCAGACGGAGTCGTCCGTGAAGTGGCCCCTGTGGCTGAAAAACTCGAAGTCCTTCGTCTTGATCCGGTCCCACTCGTATACGGAACCGACGATGTCGCCGATGATTGCGCCCCACATGGCTGCCCTCCCGGTTGTCACAAGTCCTTCGGACCCGCCGCGCGACTTGCCCCGCGGGCCGGTCCAGCGCCAGACTTTGCAGGCCGTTTTTTCCGCCTGCCCTTCCCCAATCTCGCTCACACAGGACACCCATGCTCTCCGACATTGAAATCGCACAAGCTCACGAAATGAAGTCGATCGCCGGGATCGCCGCCAAGGCCGGTCTCGGTGAAGACGAGATTCTGCAGTACGGCCACTACAAGGCCAAGGTCCCACTCGACATCGTCCAGGCGCGGCCCGATTGCGGCGCCAAGCTGGTGCTGGTGACCGGGTGCAGCCCGACCGCCGCCGGCGAGGGCAAGACGACCGTCTCCGTGGGCCTCGCCGACGCCCTCAACCTGCGCGAGCGCAACCCGGTGCTCTGCATCCGCGAGGCGTCGCTGGGTCCCGTCTTCGGGATCAAGGGCGGGGCGGCCGGCGGGGGCTACTCGCAGGTCGTGCCGATGGAGGACATCAACCTCCACTTCACCGGCGACTTCCACGCGATCACGTCGGCGCATGCGCTTCTGTCGGCCATGCTCGACAACCACCTCTTCCGGCCCAACAGCACGGGGCTGGACCACCGCCGCATCACCTGGGGCCGCGCGGTGGACATGAACGACCGGGCGCTCCGCAAGATCATCGTCGGGCTGGGCGGCCCGTTCGGCGGGATCCCGCGCGAAGACGGTTTCATGATCACGGCCGCGTCCGAGGTCATGGCGATCTTCTGCCTCGCGCGCGATTTGGCCGACCTCGAGCAGCGGCTGGGCAACATCATCATCGGGTACACGCGAAGCCGCGATCCGGTGCGCTGCCGCGACATCGGCGCCCACAAGGCGATGACCATCCTCATGCGCGACGCGCTGCACCCCAACCTCGTGCAGACGCTGGGCGGCACCCCGACCTTCATTCACGGAGGGCCCTTCGCCAACATCGCCCACGGCTGCAACTCGCTCATCGCTACCCGCGCGGGACTCAAGCTCGGCGACATCGTGGTCACCGAGGCGGGCTTCGGAGCCGACCTGGGGGCCGAAAAGTTTTTTGATATCAAGTGTCGCCTTGGCGGGCTCAGCCCCGATGCCGTCGCAATCGTCTCGACAATCCGCGCACTCAAGATGAATGGGGGAGCATCCAAAGACTCTCTGGCGAACGAGGACGTGGAGGCACTCGGGCGCGGCCTGGAGAACCTCTACGGCCATGTCGAAAACGTGGCGAAGTTCGGGGTCCCGGCGGTGGTGGCGCTCAACCGCTTTGCGAGCGACACGGCCGCCGAGGTCGCGGCCGTGCTCGACGGCTGCGCGGCGCGCGGGATCGCTGCGGTCGAGGCCGACCCGCACGGCGGTGGCGGTCCGGGTTGCGTCGATCTGGCCGACGCCGTCTGGGAGCTGGCCAACAGCGGCGATGCCGACTTCCGGCCGCTCTACCCGGACGACATCCCGCTCAAGGAGAAGATCGAGACCGTGGCGACGGAGATCTACGGCGCCTCCGGAGTGGACTTCCAGCGCGGCGTCACCGCCGAACTCGAGCGGCTGGAGTCGTTCGGACTGGCCAGCGCCCCGGTGTGCATCGCCAAGACGCAGTACTCGTTCTCCGACAACCCGGCGCTGCTGGGGAGGCCGCGCGGCTTCCGGATCACCGTGCGCGAGGTCACGCCGTCGGCCGGCGCGGGGTTCGTGGTGGTGAAGACGGGGTCGATCATGACCATGCCGGGTCTGGCGGCGAAGCCGGCCGCACTCAACATGACGATCGACGACGATGGAGTGATCGGCGGGCTGATGTAGGGACCAAGGGGCAGCCTGTCCCATCCGAGCATTCCGATGTCGCGGGTGATTTCCGCGGAATCGCGAACGTGATCCTCCTCCGCCTACGGCACGCTGATCGCGAGGGCCCGCGATGCGCCGGCGGTGGTTCCACGGAAATGACGTGGGTCGCGGTGATGCTTCGATGGGACATGGCCTACCCCGCCAGCCGTGTGATCTGGTCCCGCGGAAATGACCAGGGACACTCCGATGTCTGGTTGGGACACCCGCTGATGGGCGGAGACGGGTTCCTGAGAACCGCACGTACCGGTATTGTGATGTTAACATTACACAATGTAATGTTTACTTGACATTTTGTCAGCGAGTCCATTCTCGTGCGAACGGTTGCGGCGATTGGCGTGGTGGCACTCGCTTCGCCAAAGGGCTAGCGAAACCACACGTCGCTGGCCCAAGTTGGGGCTGCATTGATTTCATCGGCCTCTTCCCCCCAATCCACCCCCCATGCCCGACCCCAACGCCTACTGGGCCCGCAACCTCCGCTACCTCGGGATCCTGCTTTCGATCTGGTTCGTGGTTTCGTACGGATTCGGGATTCTGTTCGCCGACGCGCTCAACGCGATTCGCATCCCGGGCACCGGGTTCAAGCTCGGCTTCTGGTTCGCGCAGCAGGGGTCGATCTACGTCTTCGTGGTGCTGATTTTCGTGTACGCGCGCCTCATGAACCGGCTGGACAGGGAGTACGGGGTGGCCGAGGAATGAGCCGCAGCCCGCTCGCGGCCCCGGTGCGCTGACCGATGGACGTACGCCTCTGGACCTTCGTGATGGTGGGGGTCTCCTTCGCACTCTACATCGGGGTGGCGATCTGGTCGCGGGCCAGTTCGACCAAGGACTTCTACGTGGCGGGCACGGGGGTGTCGCCGCTGGCCAACGGGATGGCGACGGCGGCGGACTGGATGTCGGCGGCATCCTTCATCTCGATGGCGGGGCTGATCTCGTTCATGGGGTACGACGGGTCGGTGTACCTGATGGGGTGGACGGGCGGGTACGTCCTGCTGGCGATGCTGCTGGCGCCGTACCTGCGCAAGTTCGGGGCGTACACGGTGCCGGACTTCGTGGGGGACCGCTACTACTCGCAGGTGGCGCGGGTCGTGGCGGTGGTGTGCGCGATCTTCGTCTCGTTCACGTATGTCAGCGGCCAGATGCGCGGCGTCGGGATCGTATTCAGCCGCTTCCTCGAGGTGGATGTCACCGTCGGGGTGATCATCGGGATGGGGATCGTCTTCTTCTACGCCGTCCTGGGCGGGATGAAGGGCATCACCTACACCCAGGTGGCGCAGTACTGCGTGCTGATCTTCGCCTACATGGTGCCGGCGATCTTCCTGGCAATCATGCTTTCGGGCACGTTCATCCCGCAGCTGGGCTTTGGCGGGGCCGACCCCGAGAGCGGCGTGTTCCTGCTCGACAAGCTCGACGGGCTGCATCGGGAGCTTGGCTTCACGGCGTACACCGACGGCACGAAGTCGATGATCGACGTGTTCTTCATCACGGCGGCGCTCATGGTGGGCACGGCCGGGCTGCCGCACGTGATCATCCGCTTCTACACGGTCCCGAGGGTGCGCGACGCGCGGATCTCCGTGGGGTGGGCGCTGCTGTTCATCGCGATTCTCTACACGACGGCGCCCGCGGTGGCGGTCTTCGCGCGCGCCAACCTGCTGGACACGGTCGCCGGGCAGCCCTACGACGCGATGCCCGAGTGGTTCAGCAAGTGGGAGGACACGGGGCTCATCACCTTCGAGGACAAGGACGGCGACGGGAACATCCTGTACGTGGGCGATGCCGCCGAGAACGAGTTGACCATCGACCGCGACATCATGGTGCTCGCCAATCCCGAGATCTCGCGCCTGCCGAACTGGGTGGTGGGGCTGGTGGCGGCGGGCGGGCTTGCGGCGGCGCTTTCGACGGCGGCCGGGCTGCTGCTGGTGATCTCGTCGGCGATCAGCCACGATCTACTCAAACGAACGCTCAAGCCGGACGTCTCGGAAAAGGGCGAACTGCTGGCGGCGCGGATCAGTGCGGCCTTTGCGGTAGTGGTCGCGGGGTGGCTGGGGATCAATCCGCCGGGGTTCGTGGCGCAGGTCGTGGCCTTCGCGTTTGGACTGGCGGCCTCGTCCTTCTTCCCGGTCATCATCCTGGGAACCTTCACGCGCACAATGAACCGCGAGGGCGCGATCGCCGGCATGCTGTCCGGGATCACCTTCACCGCGGCCTACATCATCTACTTCCGTTTCGTGAACCCGGCCGCGGATTCGCCGGAAAACTGGTGGTTCGGCATTTCGCCCGAGGGCATCGGCACCCTGGGCATGCTGCTCAACTTCGCGGTGGCGTTCACCGTGTCGAAGTTCACACCGGCACCGCCCGCGAGCGTGCGCGAACTCGTCGACCGCATCCGCATGCCTGGAGGCGCCGGGCAGGGAGGGTAAGCCATGAATCCGAAGCGCTGGTTGAGCCCGATCGTCGCGACGCTGCTGCTCGCGGCCGCGCCAAGTGCCGCCCAGGCCCAGACCGAGATCCACTTCCAGTACGGCAGTCTCACCAACCCGTTCGCCGATACCCGAACCGGCACGGCCGTCCTGACCTTCCAGCACGCATCGTTCTGGAGGTTTGGCGACAACTTCTTCTTTATCGATGTGTCCGAGGACGGCGTTGGCGACGGCTTCAACGACAAGGACGCCTACGGGGAGTGGTACTCGAACTTCAGCCTGGGGAAGTTGAGCGGGCGTGACATCGGCTTCGGCCCCGTCGCCGACCTGGGCCTCTTCATGGGCGTGGCCATGGGGATGGACGCAAATGTCCTTCAGTGGCTGCCTGGCGCGCGCATCTCATGGAACCTGCCGGGCTTCATCTTCCTGAACACCGACTTCATGATGGCCGTGGACGGTACCGACGGCCTGGACGGCGGGAGCCCGCCCGAGCAGGACAGCCGTCTGGCGATCGACATCAACGGACTGCTTCCCTTCAACCTGGGCAGTCAGTCCTTCTCGATCTCAGGCCACGCGGAGTACTACACCCCTGGTACGAACGAGCTGGGCGACGACGTGCCGGGCTCGATCCTGGCCCAGCCGCAGTTGCGATGGGATATCGGTGGCGAGAATGGGCTGTTCGTGGGCGTCGAGTACCAGTACTGGAGCAACAAGCTGGGGACGGAGGTGGACGAGAGCGTGGTGCAACTGCTGGGGGTCTGGCAGTTCTAGGGTTCAGCTAACCGTTCTTGTCCCTCGGTAGCGACCGCCTCTTCGGGCGTTCCTCCAGCAGCCTCTCGAGGAAGTCGACCCGCTCCTCGAGACGGTTCAACTCGTCGGCCTGGTAGTCGTCACGCCCTGGCCGGCCCCCGACTGCCAGCCGGTCGATTCTCTCTTCCAGCCTGGCCACTCGCTCCAGCAACCGTGTCCCCCACGATCGCTTTTGCCGGGTCCCCACGAGCAAGGCGGCGACCATCAGGAGGACGAAGATTATTGCGAAACTCATGCCACGCTCCTACGCGTTCGAATGCTTTGCGGTGATTGCTCCAGCTACGGCCAACCCACCCAGAATCGTCACGCCGCCGACCGCCAGCCACGGCTGCGTCCCAACGATAACCCCGAGAATGACCACGTAGAGCAGGATTGTCAGCCCCGCCGTCCAGGCCCCGCCCGGCACCCGGATCGGGCGCTCGAGTTCGGGGTGCGTTTTGCGCAGCCGGAAGAACGCCGACAGCACCATCAGATCCACCGAGATCGCCACCAGCATCATGAACTGGATGAGGAACTCGAGGGCGGCGGTCGAAGCCAGTGCGAGGATGACCACGCCGACCAGAAGCAGGCCCGCGACGGGGGTGCCCCGCGGCGACACATGCCGGAACACCTTGGGGGCCAGCCCGGCACGGCCCAGGGCGAAGGCGACTCGGGGCATCCCGAGGAAGTTCACGTTCAGCGAACTGACCAGGATCAGGATGCTGGCGATCACCACGAAGGTCGCGGCGGCGTTGCCGAACACGCCCTGGACCGCGTCGCGCGCGACCAGCGCGGAACCCGCCATCTCGTCCGGCGCGAGCGCAGTGAGGTAGGCCGTGTTGACCATCAGGTAGAGGATGGCCACGGCGACCGCGCCGCCGATCAGGATCCTGGGAATGGAGCGGCCCGGGTCGCGGATCTCCTCGGCCATCTTCGCCGCATCCTCCCAGCCGTAGTAGGCGAAGGCGACCGACTGGTAGGCGAGGGCGAAACCGAGGAGGGACGCGCGCTCGACGGTCGGGGCCGCGACGAGGCCGCTCCCGTCCCCGGCGGCGATGCCGGCGGCCGCGATCGCCGCAAGCACGATCACCTTGATGAGCGTGGTGACGTTCTGGACGGTGGTGCCGACCTTCAGGCCCCCCATGTGGATGATCACGTAGCCGACGACAACGCCGACGGCGAGGATCCGCACCGACCCGCTCCCCACCAGGATGATCAGGTACTCCGCGATCGCCACCGCCTTGATCGCACCCGAGAAGGCGCGGCTCACCAGCAGCTCGGACCAGCCTGCCACGAACCCCGCGACCGGGCCGTAGGCCTCCCGGGCGTACACGTACTTCCCGCCCGCTTTCGGGAGCGCGGTGGTCATCTCGGCGAGCACCAGGGTGCTGAGCGCTGCGACGATCCCGCCGAGTACCCAGACGCCAAGGATCAGCCAGCCGTTTCCGAGGTATTCCGCGATGAGCCCGGGGGTGCGCAGGATCCCGGCGCCGATGACCATGCCGACGGTGATCGCCAGGCCGTCCCGCACCCGCAGCACACGCTTCATCTTGCCGCCTCCAGCTGCTCCAGAACGCCGCGCGCGGTCTCGTCGCCGGGTGCGAACTCGACGGCGCGGCGGCCGTGCGGGATCGCCTCCTCAACGCGGCCGGCGCGCGCCAGGGCGATCGCGAGGTTGAGGTGCGCGCGGCTCAGCTCGGGGCCGGCCGCCACTGCGCTCTCATAGAACCGGATCGCCGATGCGAGGTCGTCGGAGCGCAGGTACATGTTGCCGAGGTTGAAGTAGGCGAGCGGCTCGTAGGGGTTGAGCGCGATCGCCGCCTGGTATTCGCGGATCGCCCCGGCCGCATCGCCGGAAGCGGCGCGCGCGATTCCGAGATTGACGCGGACGAGCGGCTGGTCGGGATCGGCGGCGAGGCTCCGGGAGAACGCCGCAATCGCACTCGGGTAGTCGCCCGTCTGATTGTGGACAAGGCCCTGCGAGCGAAGGACATCCGGGTCGCCGGGAAGGACCGCGAGTGCGTGGTCGAGCAGGGTCAGAGCGGTGCGGGCGTCGTTGCGCGCGAGCGCCTCGTCGGAGAGGAAGCCGAGGATCATGGTGACGCGGCGGCGCACGGCGAGGGGTTCATCCGCGATGGCGGAGGCCGTGGCCCCGCTGTCGTCCGGGCGCGCGCCGGATGCATCGGCCGCGCTGCCGGCACCCGCAACCACCAGCGTCGCCAGCGCCAGCGCTCGCAGATCGACATCTTCCGACGCAGCTAGCCGGGTCACCCGGGCCATCGCATCCGCCCCGAGTCCGGCACCCGGTCGCACCCATTGCGTCAGGAAGCGGGCCAGTCCTTGGAACTGCGCCATCGTCCCGGGCTCATCGGGGTGGAGGAGCATGCGGGCCGCCTGTTCGGCCCCCATCCCGTCGGTGACGGCCAACAGCCCCGCAGTCACGCGATCGTGCGGCCTGGTCTCGCCCCACCACTCGTCCACCTGCGCCTGCAGGCCGATATCGCTGCGGTCGGTGTGGCAGCCACGGCACGCGCTGACCAGTCCAAGCCGCCCGTCCAGCTGCGGACGCGGCACGGGGATCGTGTGATCCGAGCGGGCGAACGGGACCGCCGGGCCGACCTCCGGATGCTGCAGGTAGGGCATGTGGCAGGAGACGCACTTCGCACCGGTCGAGCCCGCGGGATGGAAGGTGTGGGCCTCAGGATCCGCGGCCTTCGCGGCGTGACACGACGTGCACTGCCGGTCGTCGGTCTCGTCGGCCAGGGGCACGCGGTTGACGTCCCAGTAGCCCAGTCCGTGCGGCTCATGACAGCTGACGCAGGTCATGCTGCCGTCGACGTAGCACGACGACGAGAGGTGGGTCGCCTGGTATGCAAAGGACTTCACGCGCCCGTCGGGCAGGTATGGATCATCGCCGAGCACGGGCAGCTTGAGGGCGTAGAAGTCGGCCAGCTGAGCACCGGGAAGGTAGCCCTCCTGCACCACGTCCTTGAGTGCGTGACACCGGAAGCAGACGCCTAGCCCGCATTTCTCACACGGTGGCCGAGTAGGGTTCTGAGAGCGGGATCTGGGGCCGTTGTTTGGGAAGGGTACCGTGATCTGGGTGGCAGAGTTGCCCGCGGACGTACCGGAAGGAGTC
>LXNI01000438.1_pt1 | contig 48033 bp, 43 predicted proteins | sample 809091 | NCBI WGS metagenome assembly LXNI01 (sample SAMN04870527, study PRJNA318959) | sponge metagenome | biome: 01000161; feature: marine sponge reef; material: water | host: Sarcotragus foetidus | place: Greece: Milos, Mediterranean Sea | collected 2013-05-29 | depth 5-7 m
GGGAGGGTGGGCGCACCGTGGGAGCAGGCACCGTCACCAAAATCATCGAATAGGAACACCAGGTCGGGCAACCGGACAGCGGGAGGGCCGCCATGGCCAAGAAAAAAGGAAGCCGCATCAAGATCACTCTTGAGTGCACCGAGGCGAGGGCCGAGGGAAAGCCCCCGTCGCGCTACATCACCACCAAGAACCGGACCAATACCACGGGACGGCTCGAGCTAAGGAAGTACAACCCCTTTCTCCGGCGCCACACGCTGCATCGCGAAACCCGTTAGTTCCATGGACGGCGCCAAGCGCACCTCCTAGGGCAGGTCGGGATGACGGGCCTGGAGAGCTTGGCCGGTCGCACTTACGGTCCGTCGGCCTTCCGGGTCGACCCGGCCCAAGTGGCCGCATACGTGGAGGCGTCCGGCGACGATCCGGAGCGCTGGCATACCCACGCTCCGCCCTCCTTCGCGGGCGCGGCGCTCTTCAAGGTCGCCACCTCCTTTCTGGGCGATCCGGAGGTGGCTTCGCACGCCCGCTTGCTCATCCACGGTGAGCAGACGTTCATATGGCGCCAACCCTGGCGGATCGGCGCCGCTCTTACCATCTCGGCCCGTGTGGATCGTCTCCGGGAGCGGGCCGGTACCGCCTTCGTCACCTTCGGCGCCGAAATCGTCGACTCCGCGGACCGGACGGTGCTGTCGTCCCGTTCGTTGTTCCTCATGTCCCCGGAGAAACCACCCGGAGGGACAGCTGCGGAGCGTTCCGAGCCTGTGGCCGAGTCCCGCCGCGCCAACTCCGTTCCCAGGGCGGAGCCCTTGCCCGCGGTCGGCGAATCCCTCACGCCGCTGGCCAAGTCGGCCTCCCGGGCCGATCTGGTGCGGTACGCCGCCGCCAGCGAGGACTTCAATCCGGTCCATTGGGACCACCTCCGGGCGGTCGAGTCCGGAGTGGGCGGTGTCATCTGCCACGGCCTGCTGATGGCCGCTTGGGCTACCCAACCGGCCGCTGCTTCGTCGTCCCGGCCCCATCCACTGGCCAGGGCCCGCTTCCGGTTCCGGCGGCCCCTGTATCCCGACCAGGCTGCCCGGGTCAACACCATCGTGAGGGATCGGGACGAGCGGAGGACCGTCCTCAGTTCGAGCGTGTCGTCCGAAGCCGGGGATCACGTCTCGGCTAGCATCGAGATACAGACGGACGACGGGAGCGGGTAGAGGGTGCAGGACCACCGGTTGGAACCCGATGTCATCGAGCTGGTGGATCGGTCGCGACAGGGAGATCGGGACGCCTTCGGAGAACTGGCCCGCCTCCATCAACACGAGGTCTACACTCTGGCGATCCGGTTGACGGGTGATCGAACCCTGGCCGCTGATGTCACCCAGGAGGCGCTGATCCGGGCGTGGCGGGCCATCGGGCGTTTCCGGGGCGACTCCAGCTTCTCCACCTGGCTATACCGGATCACAGCCAACGTAGCCTGGACGCTCAAGGGACGGGCGGCTCGGCAGCGCACCTACCAGCTCGACGCGATGATCTTCCAGCCGCAGGCGAGCGACCGCGGCAATCCCGAGGTGGCGGGGGAGCGGACCGAGTTGCGCGCCCGGCTCGGGGCGGCACTCGCAGAACTGGCGCGATCCCAGCGCACGGTGGTGATCCTGAAGGACGTTTACGGCTGGTCACATAAGGAGATATCCGACGCTCTGTCGATATCCGTGACCGCCTCCAAGGTACGGCTGCACCGCGCCCATCTCCGGTTGCGGGAGCTGTTGAAGGAGGCGAGTTGAGCCGCCTGGTGTCCCGAGCCGGCCTCGATCGCGTTCCGCGGACCGCTACCTGCGGCCTCACCCGGCTGGTTCTCCACGGGGCCGAGTCGGGCGGGATAGACCTGCCCCCGGTGATGGAGCGACACCGCAGCGGTTGCCTGTCGTGCCAGGCGGCCACCGCTCGCCAGCGGAGGATGCTGGCCGAGTTGGGCGCGTTGCGAACCGAGGTCGAGCCGGTGCCCTACGATATGACGGCCGGCCTGGAGTATCCGGTCGAGGCGGGCGCAGACCACGCCTCGACGCAGCGCCGCTCCACCAATCGAAGAACCGCCACTGCGGTGGCATCGGCGGTATCGATCGCCGCCATAGGGGTGGTGGTGCTGGTCCGCCGGATGAGATCACCCAGTATCCGGAAGCCGGCTTAGCGGCGGCGCGGCCGCCGGCGACCACACTGGGCCGTGAGGTGTTTACACTAGGGCGACCTGTTCGTATACTCCCTGCGGCAGCCGAGGGGCGTAGCTCGAAATTGGTTAGAGCGCCGGTCTCCAAAACCGGAGGTTGGGGGTTCGAGTCCCTCCGCCCCTGCTCGACTCGTTCACTGCGATTCTCGTCGCAGTGCCCACAACAAAAGGCAGTAGAAAAATGAACCGCGAGATGCGTCGCATGGCCGAGCGGGAAGAGCGGCGCAAGAAACAGCAGGGCGACCGGCGCCGTTCGGCACTCCCGGGTTCACCGGGTGGCGACGGGTCGATAACGGGCCGCTGGGCCCGGCTGGTCCAATTCCTCCGCGAGGTGCGGGTGGAGCTGAGCCGGGTCAACTGGCCCAGCCGCCGGCAGATGGTCGCATTCACAACCGTGACCGTCATCACGACCGGCGTCCTGACCGGTTACGTATTCCTGGTGGACCTGGCGCTCAGCCGATCAGTGCTGGCCGGGATCAGAGCTTTGACAGGTTGAAATTGGCAGAACGGGCAGCAACGCAGCAGGATCGAGCTCCAACCGAGCAGGGAGATCGTGAGGAGTCCTCGCTCGGATCCCTAGGAGCGGCGTTCGTGCATGCCGGTTTCCTGGAGGATGGATCCCGTGATGAGACCGAGCCGGAACCCGCCGCGGAGGTCCGGCCGGAGGTCTCGGACACATCGACCAGCACCGAGCCCGAGCGGGACGAGGCGGTTGCGAAGACTCCGGCGACCGGCGCCAAGACCGCCGTCACTCAGGAACTGGTTCCCGAGTTCGTAGAAGAGGACCCGATCAGCCCCTACGACAAGCGCGGGTCCTGGTACGTGATCCATGCGTATTCGGGTCACGAGAAGAAGGTTCGCGCCAACCTCGACACCCTCAAGGCATCCCAGCACCTGGAGGGGAGCATCTTCGAGGTCGTCATCCCCACCGAGAAGGTGGTCGAGATCAAAGGGGGTCGCAAGGTGGAGGTGGAGCGGCGCATGTTCCCCGGCTACCTCTTGATCCGGATGTACGACGACACCGCAACCTTCAACGTGGTGCGGAACACCCCTGGAGTCACCTCGTTCGTAGGTAGCGGGATGGGAGGCGGATTCCGGCCCACCCCGCTGTCGCGCCGCGAGGTGGAGCGCTTCCTAGGCCTCAAGAGAGAGGCGGCCAAGAGAGCCCCGAGGTTCCGCCCGGCCTGGGATATCGGAGAAACGGTGCGGGTGTCCAAGGGACCCTTCGCCGATTTCAACGGCGTGGTGGAAAACATCAATGTCGACCAGCAAAAGGTCACCGTGCTGGTCGAGATATTCGGCCGGGACACGCCGATGGAACTGGATTTCGAGGACATTCAGAAGCAGTAGCAAACGCCGCGGACTATCCGGACCGAGCCGGAACAGCAAGAAGAGACGATTCGAAGGACACACCGACCATGGGCAGAAAAAGGGTTGCAGCCATCCTGAAGGTTCAGATCCCCGCCGGCGAGGCGAGCCCCGCGCCGCCGGTCGGGCCCGCGCTGGGTCAGTACGGCATCAACATCATGGAGTTCGTCAAGTCGTACAACGATGCCACCCGGGCCCAAGTGGGCACGATCGTTCCGGCCGAGATCACTATCTACACCGATCGGTCGTTCAGCTTCGTCACCAAGTCACCTCCCACGGCCGTGTTGCTCCGGCAGGCGGCTCGGGTGGAGAAGGGGTCGCCGGAGCCGCACCGGGAGAAGGTCGCCACCCTGTCCAGGGATCAGATCAGGCGGATCGCCGAGACCAAGCTTCCCGACCTGAACACCAACGAAGTCGAGGCGGCCATGAAGATCGTGGCCGGCACGGCCCGGTCGATGGGGATCATCGTCGCCGACTGACCAGGCAGGCCCTTCGTTCCAAGGAGGGGCCGGGACAACCGAAAACCGCTGGGAGAGTCACCGCGAGGGGTGGCTCGTTTTACCACAAGGAGGAAACCCTATGGCTCACAGGGGCAAGCGCTACGACCGGCTCTCCGCCGCCTACGACAAGTATCTCCACTACGACTCGCTCGAGGCAGTGCGCATGGTGAAGGCTTCTGCCGCTGCCCGCTTCGACGAGACCATCGAGGCGGTGATGAAGCTAGGGATCGATCCCCGTAGGGCCGATCAGTTGGTCCGCGGCACCGTGGTGCTTCCGCATGGAACGGGCAAGGCGGTTCGCGTCTGCGTGTTGGCGGTCGGTGATCTGGCAACCGAAGCCGAGTTGGCGGGCGCCGAGGTGGTCGGTGGTGACGAACTGATCGCGTCGATCGCCTCGGGCGGGGATATTGCTTTCGATGTCGTGATCGCGTCACCGGACATGATGCCGAAGGTGGGTCGCCTCGGAAGGATCCTGGGACCTCGGGGCCTGATGCCCAACCCGAAGGCCGGGACCATCACCCGAGACGTGGCGAGGACGGTCGGGGAGTTCAAGGCCGGCAAGATCGAGTATCGCAACGATCGCTACGGCAACGTGGCCGCTCCCGTCGGCAAGGCCTCCTTTGACGAAGCGCTCCTTCACGAGAACCTGATCACCCTGGTCTCCGAGGTAGTGCGGGTGAAGCCGGCTGCTTCCAAAGGCACCTATCTCAGGGGGTTGTCGATATCGTCGACCATGGGCCCCGGAATCAGGGTGGACGTGACGAAGGTGGACCGTCTGTCGGCGTAGCGTAGACGGTGTGGTCAGTGGCCACTGGTCAGTGGTCAGTGGTCAGTGGTCAGGGTTGCTCTGGCAGGGAGCACTAGACCATCAGAGGGGGCTCGCTACAAGACCAGAACAGCCCCAGTCCCAACTAGCCACTGGCCACTGGCCACTAAACGATCGAGCTGTCTGGCAGTGGGTCGGCACGCCCGCTACACTGCCCCAGGTTTCCCGGCTCCGGGCCGGGAATGTTAGGCCGTAGACAGCCGGTACCCATAGCGGGTGTAAGCAATCCGGAAGGATTCGCCTGCCGAGGTCGGATCGGGGCGCTCGTCTCGTTCCTCCTTGCTGTCCCTGCGCCCGCTGCGGCGCGTGCGGCCTAGCACCAGCAAAGTCGCGGGCTGGCCCGCGACCCGCAATCCAGCGGAGGAACTCATGCCACGACCCGACAAGGTCCGGGCTGTTGAAGACATCAAGGGTTACTTCTCGGCCTCGCCCTCATCGTTCCTGACCGAATTACGCAGCGTGCCGGTTGCGGCCCAGCAGGAACTTCGCCGGAACCTCCGCGAAGCCGGGGCAAGGTACCGGGTTCTGAAGATGACGCTCACCAAGCGAGCCCTCCACGATCTCGGCCACGTTGACCTAGACGAATGGCTCACGGGACCGACCGCCGTGGCCTTCGTCGAAGACGATCCGGTCTTGGCGGCCAAGGCGCTGGTTGCCTTCAGCCGGGACAACGAAGGTCTGGTCATCAAGGCCGGCATGCTCGACGGCCGGGCCATCGGGGCCGATCAGGTGGCGCTCCTGGCCACCCTCGACAGCCGGGATGTGATGCTCGCCAAGGTCGCCGGCGCCTTCAACGCGCCCCTGGCCAGAGCCGCTTCGCTAATGGGTTCCTTTACGAGGAACGCAGCCTCGGTGTTTTCGCAGTTGCTCGAAAAGAAGGAAGACGGATGAGGCCGGCCCCAGGCACGGCTACCGGTGCCGGGCACCGGCCGAACGAACGGAATCTAGGAGGATGGCAATGGCCAGTATGACTACTGAAGAACTGTTGGGTGTGTTCGAGGGGATGACGGTCCTCGAGCTCAAGGAGTTCCTCGACGCCTTCGAGGAGCACTTCGATGTGACTGCGGCAGCCCCGATGGCGATGGCGATCGCAGCCGGGGACGGCGCCGGCGCCGAGGCGCCCGTCGAGGAGCAGACCGAGTTTGACGTGGTGCTCACCGGATCCGGCGACAAGAAGATCCAGGTCATCAAGGAAGTCCGGGCCATGACCAGTCTTGGGCTCAAGGAGGCTAAGGCCGTTGTGGACGGCCTTCCCAGCACCGTCCTCGAGGCGGTCTCCAAAGAGGAGGCCGGCGCCGCCAAGGAGAAGATCGAAGCGGTTGGAGGCTCCGTAGAGATTCGCTAGCGGTCCGGGTTCCGACCGGAAACGGTTGACGGCTGCTCCGGACACCCATTATCATCACCGCGAAGTGGACGGCATAGCCCGTACCAGTAGGGTACAGCGACGGGAACCCGTCGATAGGAGTTGACTTTCCGCCTAAGGCTTCGGGTTTAGGCTGCTTTGGCGCGTGCTAAACTACCAACTTGCTGTGCCCCTATGGTGCCGGGAGAGCGCGCGTACTTCACAACATTCCGCCTGATGGCGACCGATATTCGGAGAGCATGGTGATTGTTCGTGTCCGTAATGGCGTCGGAACACGGACGAATCGGGTCAAGTGAGTCGAGATGGCCGGGATTGCCGGTCGGAATTCTATTAGGAGGAAGCTTTGGCCGTAGTGCGTGCTGTTGATCGACTGTCGTTCTCCAAGATCCCCGAGGTCAGTCCCCTACCCGACCTAATCGCGGTCCAGCGCGAATCCTTCAACTGGTTCCTCGAAGAGGGCCTCAGCCGCATCTTCCGGCAGATCTCACCGATCGAGGACTTCGGCGGGCAACTGGCTCTCGACCTCAGCGATCACTACTTCGGTGAGCCGCTGATGACCGAGGAGGAGGCGAAGGAGCGGGACCAGAGTTACTCCAAGCCCCTCCACGTGATCGCCCGGTTCGTGAACCGCAACACCGGGGAGATCAAGGAACAGAGGGTATTCCTCGGTGACTTCCCGATGATGACCCGCAACGGGACCTTCATCATCAATGGCACCGAGCGGGTGGTGGTGAGCCAGTTGGTGCGGTCCCCCGGCGTGTACTTCGACCACGCGGTCGACAAGGCCTCCGACAAGGACATCTACGGAGCGAAGGTGATTCCGGGGCAGGGCGCCTGGATGCAGTTCGATATCGACAAGCGCGGGACGGTCGGCGTGCGGGTGGACCGCAAGCGGCGCCAATACATCACGTCGTTCGTGAGGGCGCTGGACATCGCCGAGACCGATGACGAGATACTGCGCCTGTTCGATGACGCCGACGTCATAGCGAACACCCGCGACAAGGATCCCTTGAGCAGTCTCCCTGAGGACCAGAAGGTCGATGAGTCCAAGCTCGATTTCTACCGGAAGCAGCGCCCTGGCGAGCCGACCACCCTTGACTCCGCCAAGGGCCTGATCGGCGCCATCTTCTTCAACACGAAGCGTTACGACCTCACCGAGGTGGGTCGCTACAAGGTCAACCAGAAGTTCGAGAACCCGGAGGGACACTCGTCCGAGAACGGTCTCTTCACCCCCGATGACTTCATCGACACCATCCGCTACATGATCCACCTCTGGCAGAGGGAGGAAACCATGACCACTCGGGCGGGCAACGAGGTGGCGGTCCGTACCGACGACACGGACCACTTCGGAAACCGCCGGGTACGGACGGTCGGGGAGCTGGTCCAGAACCAGATCCGGGTGGGTCTAAGCCGGATGGAGCGCCAGGTCAGGGAGCGGATGTCCACCCAGGACCCGGATTCCATCACGCCCACCTCCCTCATCAACATCCGGCCTGTGGTGGGTTCGATCAAGGAGTTCTTCGGATCCAGCCAGCTCAGCCAGTTCATGGACCAGCCCAACCCGTTGGCCGGGCTCACCCACCGGAGGCGCCTGTCGGCACTGGGCCCCGGCGGCGTGTCGCGGGAGCGGGCAGGCTTCGAGGTGCGGGACGTCCATCCCTCCCACTACGGGCGCATGTGCCCCATCGAGACCCCGGAGGGTCCCAACATCGGGTTGATCGGGTCACTCGCCAGTTACGCCCGGGTCAATCGGTTCGGCTTTATCGAGACCCCCTACCGCGAGGTCAAGGACGGCAGGGTGACCGACGTCACCAAGCATTTGACCGCTTCGGAGGAGGAACGTTACGTGATCGCGCAGGCCAACTCGGAGTTGAACCCTGACGGCACGTTCGTTCGCGACCGGGTTCTCGTCCGTCGGGCCGGCGGCGAGATCGACCGGGTACCGCCCAGGGACGTCGACTACATGGATATATCACCCAAGCAGATCGTCTCCGTGGCCACCTCCCTGATCCCGTTCCTCGAGCACGACGACGCCAACCGGGCCCTCATGGGCTCCAACATGCAACGCCAGGCGGTTCCCCTGCTCAAGGCCGAGGCGCCTCTGGTGGGCACCGGAGTGGAAGCCCGCGCGGCCCGGGATTCCGGTGATTTGATCACTTCCGAAGTGGCGGGCGTGGTGACCTCCCTCACCGGCAACGAGATCGTGGTCACCGAATCCGGCACCGATGAGGAGCACCGCTACCGGCTCCGCAAGTTCGAGCGCTCCAACCAGGGCACCTCGATCAACCAGAAGCCGGTGGTGGATGTCGGTGATGAGGTGTCGGCGGGCACCGTAATCGCCGATGGACCCTCGACTGAGGCGGGGGAGCTGGCGCTGGGCAAGAATCTGCTGGCCGCCTTCATGCCTTGGAAGGGCCACAACTTCGAGGACGCCATCGTCCTCAGCGAGCGCCTGGTGAAGGGCGACGTGCTGACTTCGATCCACATCGAGGAGTACGAGGTCGACGCCCGCGACACCAAGCTGGGCGCCGAGGAGATCACCCGTGACATTCCGAACGTCGCGGAGGAGGTGCTCAAGGATCTCGACGACGAGGGCGTTATCCGGGTGGGCGCCAATGTGGGCCCGGGTGACTACCTGGTCGGCAAGGTAACGCCCAAGGGCGAGACCGAGATGACCCCGGAGGAGCGCCTGCTACGTGCCATCTTCGGCGAGAAGGCCCGCGAGGTCAGGGATTCCTCTCTCAAGGTTCCCCATGGCGAATCCGGCAAGGTGATCGATGTACGGGTCTACCGCCGGGAGGAGGGCTACGACGACCTCCAGCCCGGGGTCAACGAACTGGTACGGGTATGCGTGGCGAGCCAGCGCAAGATCTCCGAGGGGGACAAACTCGCCGGCCGGCACGGTAACAAGGGTGTGATCGCCAAGATCCTCCCGGAGGAGGATATGCCCTTCCTGGAGGACGGGACCCCCATCGATATCGTGCTCTCGCCGCTGGGCGTTCCGTCCCGGATGAACTTGGGCCAGGTTCTGGAAACGCATCTGGGCTGGGCCGCCGCTCAGGGATGGCGCCCGTTCAAGAGCGGTACTCCGGCGGCGGAAGGGCGGCCGCCCCAGTCTCCCGTGGCCACGCCCGTGTTCGACGGGGCCCGCCAGAGCGAGATACGCGACGTCATCGCCAACAGCCTCCCCAACCGGGACGGATTGCGCATGGTCGGCGACGACGGCAAGGCAGTCCTCTACGACGGGCGTACCGGGCGACCCTTCGACACGACCATCACGGTGGGATACCTCTACATCCTCAAGCTGGTCCACCTGGTGGATGACAAGCTCCATGCCCGTTCGACCGGTCCCTACTCGATGATCACCCAGCAGCCGTTGGGCGGTAAGGCGCAGTTCGGTGGCCAGCGCTTCGGGGAGATGGAGGTGTGGGCGCTCGAGGCCTACGGCGCCGCCTACGCACTCCAGGAGTTGCTGACCATCAAGTCGGACGATGTTCTGGGTCGCGTCAGGGTCTACGAGTCGATCGTGAAGGGCGACAACATACCCGAACCGGGGATTCCGGAATCCTTCAAGGTGTTAATCAAAGAGATGCAGAGCCTGTGTCTCAACGTTGAGTTGCTGTCGGCGGGAGAGGAGATCCAGTTCAGAGACCTGGACGAGGATCTCTATCGCGCGTCGGAGTCGCTCGGAATCGATCTGTCGCGTCCGGAGCGCAGGGAAGAAGGTTGACAAGCGTGGATTGGGGTCGAACACCTGACCGTTTCAGTACGTACGGGAGCTACCCGGCTTCCTCCAGCGCGCCCACGAGGGATGTGTTCGACGAGCTCAAGATCGGCTTGGCCTCGCCCGAACAGGTCCGTTCCTGGTCGTTCGGGGAGGTGAAGAAGCCGGAAACCATCAACTACCGGACGCTCAAGCCCGAGAAGGAGGGCCTGTTCGACGAGCGTATCTTCGGTCCCCAAAAGGACTGGGAATGTGCCTGCGGAAAGTACAAGCGCATCCGTTACCGGGGCATCACCTGCGAGAAGTGCAACGTGGAGGTGACCCGGAGCAAGGTACGCCGGGAGCGCATGGGCCACATCGAGTTGGCCGCTCCGGTCACCCACATCTGGTTCTTCAAGGGTGTTCCCTCCCGCCTCGGCTACCTGCTCGACATGTCACCCAAGCAGCTCGAGAAGGTCATCTACTTCGCTTCCTACGTGGTCACCGAGCTCGACGAGCGGAAGCGTCTCGAAGACCTGCCCGATCTGGAGGCCCAGATGGAGGCTCAGATCGAGATCGAGCAGGAAGACTTCGACGAGTGGCGGGAGGCCCGGCTCCAGCGGCACGAGGAAGAGGTCCGGCGCATGGAGGAGGGGGGCGCCAAGCCCCAGGAGATCACGGCGCGGCGCCGCGATGTCGAGCGTGAGGTCTTGGATCGCGAGTACCGGTGTCAGCGGGAGTGCGAGCTCTACCGGGACGCCTTCGAGACATTCCGCAGCCTGAAGCCCAAGAAGCTGGTGGAGTCGGAGCTGCTTTGGCGGATGCTCGACGACCAGTACAAGGACTACTTCTCGGGAGGCATGGGCGCCGAGGCGGTCAAGGCCCTGCTGCGGCGGATCGACCTGGATGCCGAGATGGTCATGCTACGCGAGAACCTGGTGGCCACCTCCGCCCAGCGCCGCCACCGGGCGACCCAGCGGATCAAGGTGGTCAAGCCGTTCTGGGAGGGCAAGCATGCTCCCCGGAGCATGATCGTGGAGTCGGTACCGGTGATCCCGCCCGACCTCCGCCCGATGGTCCAGCTGGACGGCGGTCGGTTCGCCACCTCGGACCTCAACGATCTCTACCGACGGGTCATCAACCGCAACAACCGGCTGAAGCGACTTCTCGATCTGAACGCTCCCGAGATCATCGTCAACAACGAGAAGCGTATGCTCCAGGAGGCCGTGGACGCCCTGTTCGACAACGGTCGGCGGGGCAAGGCCGTCACCGGCCAGGGCAATCGGCCTCTCAAATCTTTGACCGACATGCTGAAGGGAAAGCAGGGCCGGTTCCGCCAGAACCTGCTGGGCAAACGGGTCGACTACTCGGGGCGCTCCGTGATTGTGGTGGGTCCGAAGCTCAAGCTCCATCAATGCGGTCTGCCCAAGGTCATGGCCCTGGAGCTGTTCAAGCCCTTTGTCATGAAGCGACTGGTCGATCGGGACATCGCCCAGAACATCAAGTCCGCAAAGCGGATGGTGGAGCGCCGCCGTCCCCAGGTCTGGGACGTGCTCAAAGACGTGATCCAGGAGCACCCCGTGCTGCTCAACCGCGCTCCCACGCTGCACAGGTTGGGTATTCAGGCCTTCGAGCCCATCCTGGTCGAGGGTAAGGCCATCCAGATACACCCCTTGGTGTGCGAGGCGTTCAACGCCGACTTCGATGGAGACCAGATGGCGGTGCACCTGCCGCTGTCGACCGAGGCTCAGGCGGAGGCCCGGATCCTGATGCTCTCCACCAACAACGTCCTTTCGCCGGCCAGCGGTTACCCGATCGTGGCGCCGTCCCAGGACATGGTGATCGGTATCTACTACCTGTCCGAGAAAGTGGAGGGCGCCAAGGGGGCGGGCCGGGTGTTCGCCGACCCGGACGAAGCCGTGATGGCCTACGACCTGGGCGAGATATCCCTGCACGCCCCGATCAGGCTGCGCCTCGGCGAGATCGCCGGCGATCCCGAGATGCATGCCGAGCTGAAGGACTTCATCCCGAACCTCATAACCGAGACACCGGTGGACGGTAACGCGCTGTTCGAGACCACCCTCGGCCGGACCTTGCTCAACCAGGCCATGCCCGAGGGCTTCCCGGTCCTTGATGCCGTCCTGCTGAAGGGCGACATCAAGGTGCTGATCGCCGAGATCATCGAGCGGTACGGGAAGAACGTGGTCCAGCGGACCCTGGACGGACTCAAGGAGCTGGGATTCGACTACTCGACCAGGTCCGGGCTGACCATAGGACTGCGGGACGTACGGGCGCCCCGTGACAAGCAGAAGATCCTCAACCGGCACCAGAAGAAGGCCGACGGGGTGGATCGCGAGTACCAGCGCGGCATCATCACGCAGGACGAGCTCCAGCAGGAGCTGATCGAGATATGGACCGAGGCCACCGAAGAGGTGACCGCCTCCATGGAGAAGACCCTGGCCGGCGAAAGCTTCAATCCGATCGACATGATGGTGAAATCGGGCGCCCGGGGGAACAGAATGCAGGTCCGCCAGATCGCCGGCATGCGGGGGCTGGTGGCTAACCCGAAGGGTGACATCATCCCCCGTCCGATCAAGGCCAACTTCTTGGAGGGCCTGACCGTGCTGGAGTACTTCATCTCCACCCACGGCGCCCGCAAAGGCTTGGCCGACACTGCGCTCCGGACGGCCGACTCGGGCTACCTGACCCGGCGCCTGGTGGATGTGTCCCAGGAGATCATCGTGCGGGAGGAGGACTCGGCGGATCGGGGCCTGAGTATTCCCATCAGGGTCATGGGAGACAACGGGTTGCAGCTGATCCACAACCTGCGGAATCGTGTCTACGGACGGGTACTCGTCGACGATGTGCTGGTTGACGGCGAGCCTGTGGTGACCAAGGACGGACGGGAGCTGGTGGCCGGCGAGGTGCTCGACCGCTACGCGATGGTTGCCCTGGAGACCGCATCGGAGGTTCGAAGCGTGCGGGTGCGCTCGCCCCTGACCGATGAGATCTCCTACGGAATAAGCCAGAAGTCGTATGGGCTGAGCATGGCCACCGGCAAGATAGTGGAGCCCGGCGAGGCGGTCGGGATAATGGCCGCTCAGTCGATCGGCGAGCCAGGAACGCAGTTGACCATGCGCACGTTCCATACCGGCGGCGTGGCCGGCCAGGACATCACCCACGGCCTCCCCCGGGTGGTCGAGCTCTTCGAGGCCCGCTCTCCCAAGGGCAAGGCGGTGCTCTCCGAGGGCGGCGGCCGGGTCCGGATCGAGGAGACGGAGGAAGGCGGCCGGGCCATCGTGATCGAGTCGCCGGAAGGAGAGCGCCAGTACGAGGTTTCCCGCCGGGCTCGCCTCACGGTTCGAAATGGCCAGCAGATCCCGCCCGGCACTGCCCTCACCGAGGGTCCGCTCGATCCCAAGGAAGTGTGCGACATCCGGGGAGTGAGGGCATGCCAGCAGTACCTGGTGGAGCAGGTACAGGAGGTCTACCGGAACCAGGGTGTGGACATCCACGACAAGCACATCGAGCTGATCGTGCGCCAGATGTTGCGCAAGGTTCAGGTGGCGAGTTCCAACGACTCGGAATTCCTCCCGCTTCAGATGGTGGACTACGGGGAGTTCCGCGAAGAGAACCGCCGTCTGGTGGCCGAGGGCAAGCAGCCGGCCGAGGGACGGCGCGTGCTGATGGGAATCACCAAGGCCTCCCTGGCCACGGATTCGTGGCTGTCGGCGGCCTCGTTCCAGGAGACCACCCGTGTGCTGACCGAGGCTGCCATCAACGGTCGCTCGGATCATCTGCGGGGGCTCAAGGAGAACGTGATCATCGGCAAGCTGATTCCGGCGGGCACGGGAGCGACCCGTTACCAGTCGATCCAGCCGGATCTTCCGGAGGCAAGCATGCTCCCGTCGAACCTCGGCGCCGACTGGTTGGCATCTCTCCAGATGCCGGGCGAGGACGGCGAACCGAACGGGGAGTTGGCCGAGCACGGGGAAACCGGCGCAGGAATCGGCTTCCGCGAGCCCGGAGACGATCTCGTCTCCAGCGACCCGGCCCCCTCGCAGTCGACGGTCGAGTAATGGCCAGTGGCCACTGGGCTAACCCGGGGTTAGTCAGGTTCCCGTGGCCGTTAGGCCGGGTGGGTTGTTGATGTCAGCGCGTGTCACAACCCCGTGTCACACCATTCACTGGCCACTGGCCACTGGCCACTGGCCACTGGCCACTGACTGTCAGTCCGGGTGGTCGCCGCCCGGCGCCGGGGGCCTGACGTCCTGGGCCCGGTCCATGGCCGCCACCAGGACCGCGTCCCCGGTGTCCACCACGATGATCCCGTCGAGGCCGAGTACCAGGACGGGCCGTTCCCCGGCTGAGACGTAGCTGGACGCGACCGAGCGCACCTCGGCGGGCCCGGTGACCACGTTTCCGTCCCGGTCACGGCTTGCTCTCTCCCAAATAGCGGCCCATGACCCCAGGTCCGACCACCCCGCGTCGAGGGGCGCCATGGTGCCGCGGCGGGTCCGCTCCATCACCATACGGTCTATGGAGCCTTCCGGACAGGCTGAGAATGCCTGGCTGTCCAGCACGGCCGGACCATCGCCGCCCTCGCTACCGAGAGCGGCCCGGACCTGGCGGACCATGCCGGGACTCGCCGACCGCAGCTCGTCCAGAAAGGCGTCGGCCCGGAACAGGAACATTCCGGAGTTCCATGAGTAGCGGCCCGAATCGAGATAGCGACGGGCGGTGGGACGGTCGGGCTTCTCCTGGAACGCGGCGATCCGGATCACGCCCTGGAGGCCGGCGATGGCCGGCCCGTGCTCGATGTAGCCGTATCCGGTCTCGGGCCGGTCCGGCGTGACCCCGAAGGTGACCAGCCAGCCGGCGTGGGCGGCGGCCTGGGCTCGCCCCACCACCTCGACGAAGGCCTCGGTGTTCTCGATGGCATGGTCGGCAGGGAGCACCAGCAGCAGGTCGTCCGCCGCGGACAGCAGCGCCGCGGCGGACGCGGCAGGGGCGGTGCCACGCCCCACCGGTTCCAGCACCGCTCGGAAGTGGTTCACCCCGATCTCGGCCAGGTGATCCGATACGGGCTGGTAGTGGCCCTTGCCGCACACGATGATCGGATCCGCCGGCGCCCCGAGGAGAGCGGCGCGCAGGACGGTTTCCTGCAACATCGAACGGTCACCGGCCAGGCGGGCGAGAGGCTTGGGGTATTCGGGACGTGACAGCGGCCACAGCCGGGTGCCTGATCCTCCCGCCAGGATCACCGGTCGGAGCATCTCGCCCTACCCGCAGCGAGCCGCGTGGACCCGGGTGGCGAAACGATCGGTCATGCCGGCCACGTAATCGACCGCCTGACGCAGGGGAGGATCGGACTGCCGCGCGGAGGGGGGTAACTCGGACGGATGCGCCTCGTAGTAGCGGACCAGGTCCTGGACTACTCCTATGGCACGCTTCCGCAGAGTTTGACCTTCGGCCCGAAGGTAAACCCGCTCGAACATGAAGTTCCGCAGGTCGTCCATGGCCTCGGCCACGTCGGGCGCCATCCGAACCCGGCCGGCGCTGATCGAGCCGTCGACCACCGCATGCACCATTGCGGTCACCCACCGGCCGTGCTGGTCGCCGAGCAGGGCTTGCGCCCGGAACGGCAGATCCCGGTAGCGGATAATCCCGGCCCTCATGGCATCTATCGGATCGTGGCTCAGGTAGGCGATCCTATCGGCGTAGCGGCACAGCGCCCCCTCCGGGGTGGCGGGTCCCTCCTCGATCCGCCACGGGTGGGCGCGGATGCCGTCCCGGGTCTCCCAGGTGAGGTTGAGCGGCTCGATCACGGACAGGATCCGCACTGAGTGATCGGCATGGACCCAACCCTCGTCGAGGATCTCGTCGAGGGCGTCCTCTCCGGTGTGACCGAATGGGGCATGCCCTATGTCGTGACCCAGGCAGATGGCCTCGGTCAAGGACTCGTTCAGGCCGAGCGCTACCGCCATCGAGCGTCCGATCTGGGCGACCTGGAGCGTATGGGTGAGCCTGGTTACGAAGTGGTCGTTGCCGGGGTCGATGAAGACCTGGGTCTTGCGAGCCAGCCGCCGGAAGGCGTTGGAATGGACGATGCGGTCCCGGTCCCGTTCGTATGCGGTACGCAGCGGGTCGGGTTCCTCCGGCCTTTCCCTGCCCCTGGACTCGATCGCCTTGGTGGCGGCGGGCGCCAGCTGTTGGTATTCCAACCTCTCTCGAGTCTCGCGAGCAACGTGCCAGAAGGGTTCCGCATGGACGACCACGCCCCGACGATAGCGAGGCCGCCCCGGTTGCCGGCCCGCGCCGGAGGAGTACGCTTCCGGCGATGGAGTACCAAGCGCTCTACCGCAAGTACCGGCCACAGCGCTTCGATCAGGTAATCGGCCAGGAGCATGTAACCGTAACCCTGGCCAGGGAGATCGCCGGGGGCCGGGTGGCCCACGCCTACCTGTTCGCAGGTCCCAGGGGCACGGGCAAGACCACCACCGCCCGCCTGCTGGCCATGGCTCTGAACTGTCCCGACCGGAGTACGGACAGCGAACCGTGCGGCGCGTGCCCGTCCTGCTCCGGCGTGGCGTCGTCCGTCTCCATGGACGTGATGGAACTCGATGCCGCCTCCCACAACAAGGTGGAGGACATCAGGGATCTCAAGGCCGGCGTGTCAACGGTCGCGTCGGTGGGCGGCGCTCGGCGGGTGTTCATCCTCGACGAGGCGCACATGCTCACCAAGTCGGCCAGCAACGCCCTGCTCAAGACCCTGGAGGAGCCGCCCGATCACGTGCATTTCGTGCTGGCCACCACCGAGCCCTACCGGTTGCTCGACACGGTCCGTTCCCGGAGCCAACGGTTCGATTTCCACCTGGTACCCACCGATACGCTGACCAGCCACCTGCGAAGGATCGCCGAGGCAGAGGGATTCGAGGCCACCGACGGTGCCCTGCTGGCGGTGGCTCGCCGGGCGGGCGGGTCGGTCCGGGACGCGTTGAGCCTCCTGGAACAGGTGGCTGCGAGGGACCGGACCGTCACCGAGGAAGGAGTCCAGGTGGCCCTCGGGGTGGCAGGACCCGAGTCGCTCATGAAGCTGGTGGATGCGGTTGCGGACGAGACGCCGGCCGCCGCCCTGGAGCTGGTGGCCCACCTGTCGGCGGACGGAGTCGACCTGCGACGCTTCGCCGGTGATGCGCTGGGGTTCTTCCGGGGGGTCTTTCTCACGCAATGGAGCTCCGATGTGAAGGAGCTCACCGACGAGCCGCCCGATGTGATCGAGCGCTGGCAGGAGGTTGCAAGCCGGATCCCTTCCGCGTCGGTGACGAGGTCGATGGACCTCCTGGGAGAGGCGCTGGTCAAGCTCAGGGAGGGCCGGGACGAGCGCATGATGCTCGAACTGGCGGTCCTGAAGCTGTCCCGCCCGGAGTTGGATGACAGTCCGGAGGCGATGCTGCGGCGGATCGAGAGGCTCGAGAAGGGCCGACCTGCCGCTCCGACCAGCGCCCCGCCGGCGGCCATCCCCCCGGCCGTCCCGGCCGCCATTCCCACGGCCGTCCCGGCGGCCATTCCCACGGCCGTCCCGGCGGCCATTCCCACGGCCGTCCCGGCCGCCGGCCCGGTGGAACCCCCGGTCCCGACGCCTGGAGAACCACCGGCGCCCGCCCCGGCGTCCGACCAACCCCTCACCGATGCCGACCTTGATCGCATCTGGCCGCAGTTGAGCAACGCGGTGATGGAAGGGACCAGTGGCAGGATGGGCGCGTTCTTCCGCGACGTCGTCCCGGACGGGGTGGAGGGATCCACTCTCGTACTGTCCGTTCCGAAGGGGTATGAGCTTCACTACAAGTTTCTCTCGTCCGACGCCGATCTGGCGGCGCTGCTCTCTCGGGTGGCGGGAGAGTTGCTCGGCAGACCGGTGAAGATCGATTTCCGGCTGCAGGGCGCGGGTCCGGAAACCTCGGGCCCGCCGGATCAGACGCCTGAGCCCGAACCGGCGCCGTCGGCCCCGTCCGAGCCGGTGGACGAAAACGCCGCCCGTCCGGCCCCGCCGGAGGTGGACGCGGCGGCCGCCATGCATCAGGCCACACTGCTGGTCGAGTCCGAGCTGAACGCCCGGGAGGTCCAGCCCGACTAGATGGTCGGTGGTCAGTGGTCGGTGGTCAGTGGTCGGTAGAGCCATCCCCACCGGGGACCTAACACCCCCAGTCAAACACGCATGGTCAGCGGTCAGTAAAACCCGTGTCAATAACCTCCCGGACAGTACAACTGGCCACTGGCCACTGGCCACTGGCGGGATGCGACGGTTTCGTGACTACCACGGACTACCCTGGTCAGGCTGATGTTCGAGCGTCCCGTCCAAAGACTGATCGACGAGCTGAGCAGGCTTCCCGGGGTGGGTCGTAAGTCCGCCCAGCGCCTTGCCTTCCATCTGCTCAACGTAGAGGAGGCTGAGGCCCGCCGCTTGGCGGAGGCGATTGTCGACCTGCGAGAGCAGACCTCCTTCTGCTCTCGTTGCTACAACGTCACGGCAGGGGCGGAGTGCTCGATCTGCCGCGATCCTCGCCGCGAGCCCGGGCATATCTGCGTGGTCGAACGGGCCCAGGACATTGCGGTCATCGAGCGCACGCGCGAGTTCGCCGGCCAGTACCACGTGCTGGGCGGCGCCCTCTCGCCCATCGACGGGATCGGACCCTCTCAACTCCGGATCGAGGAGCTCGAGCTCCGGATCGAGGAGCTCCGGAATCGGCCCGGGGACAACGGCGCGGGCGCGATCGGGGAGCGGCGGATCGAGATCATCATCGCCACCAATCCCACCATCGAGGGCGATACCACCGCCATGTACCTGGCGCGGCGCTTCAGGCCCTTCGGGATAACCGTTACCCGTCCTGCCAGCGGTCTGCCGGTCGGAGGCGACATGGACTATGCCGACGAGATCACCCTCGGCAGGGCCCTCGCGGACCGGCGGGAGCTTTAGGGGAACCGTCCCAACCTCGATGTTCGGGATGGCCGGATAGGTTGATATCGTGTGCGCCGATCCAGAGGCGCTCGGAAATGGACTCATGGGCAAAGGCATCGGACCGGTCGAGACCCGGTTCTTCACGTTCGGCAGCGAATCAAAGCCGTTTGTCTGCGAGAGCGGCGAGAAGCTGCCCGAGGTGACCCTGGCCTACGAGATCTACGGTGAGCTCAACGAGGCCGGCGACAACGCCATCCTCCTATTCCACGCCCTCACCGGCAGCCACCACGCGGCGGGCGAGAACCCCCACTACACCGGTGCCGGGGACCGCTGGACAGACGAGGTGCATACCGGCTGGTGGGATGACTTCATCGGGTCGGGGCGCTCCCTCAACACGGATAAGTTCGCAGTGATCTGCGCCAACTGGCTGGGTCATTGCTATGGCTCCACCGGCCCCGCCAGCATCAACCCAATCACCGGCGTGCCCTACGGGCCGGGCTTCCCACGGGTCTCCGCGGGCGACACGGTCCGGGCACACTTCCAGCTGCTGGACCACCTCGGCGTGGAGAAGCTTCATGCGGTGGTAGGAGGCAGCGTGGGCGGGATGATGTGCCTGGACGTGGCGGTCCGCTACCCCGATCGGGTGCGCTTCGTCGTTCCGATCGCGGCAGGCCTCAAAGCCACCACCCTCCATGTGATCCATGACTTCGAGCAGATCAACGCCATCTACAACGACCCGGACTTCAAGGAGGGCAACTACTACGGCGGGCCGACACCCGATGCCGGGCTTGCCCTCGCCCGGATGATCAGTCACAAGACGTTCGTGTCGCTGGGCCAGATGAAGAAGCGGGCCAGGGGAGAGGTAGCCGAGTCCGCAGATCGGGTCCGGTTACCGATCGAGAGCTATATGTGGCATCAGGGCCAGAAGTTCGTCAAGCGCTTCGACGCCAACGCCTACCTGCGGACCATGTGGGCCTGGCAGGACTTCGATCTGTATGCGGAGGCGGAGCGCCAGGGGGTCCCGCTCCGGGAGATGCTGGCGGCCGAATCGCACAAGTATCTGGTCTTCTCGATCGACTCCGACGTGTGCTACTACCCGTGCGAGCAGAAGGAACTGGCGGAGGAGTTGAAGGCGGCGGGTCTGGAGTTCAACTGGATCACCGTGCACTCGGAGAAGGGTCACGATGCGTTCCTGCTCGAGCCGCATCTGTTCGAGCCCCACCTCCGTTACCATCTGGAATCCGATTGGAATCCCTGATGTCCGACCCGGCCAGGAGGCGCGCCAGATGAGCCACGAGTTTGGCTTCGACACCCGTTCTATACACGCCGGCCAGCGGCCGGATCCAGAGACGGGTGCGCGAGCCATGCCCATCTACCAGACAACCTCCTACGTGTTCGAGGATCCCCAGCAGGCCGCGGACCTGTTCGCCCTCCAGAGCTTCGGCAACATCTACACCCGGATCGGCAACCCCACGAATGCGGCCTTCGAGGAGCGCATGGCCTCGCTGGAGGGAGGGCTGGGCGGCCTGGCGGCCGCATCCGGTATGTCGGCGCAGCTCCTGGCGATACTCACCATCTGCGAGGTGGGGGACCATATCGTCGCCAACCGGTCGCTGTACGGCGGGACGTTCACCCAGTTCGACGTGACGTTACGCCGGATGGGCATAGACACGACCTTCGTGGACACCAACGACCTCGATGCCATCGAGGCGGCCATCACCGACCGGACCCGGCTCGTCTACGGAGAGACCATCGGCAACCCGGCGGGTGATGTGCTCGACCTGGCGCCGATCGCCGAGTTGTCTCGCTCCTACGGCGTACCCCTGGTGGTGGACAACACCTTCGCCAGCCCGGCGCTGTGCCGGCCGATCGAGCACGGCGCCGATGTAGTGGTGCACTCGGCCACCAAGTTCATCAGCGGGCACGGCACCACCATCGCCGGCGTGATCGTGGAGAGCGGGGTCTTCCCATGGGATAACGGACGCTTCCCCGCCATCACCGAGCCGTCACCGGCATATCACAACCTCACCTTCTGGGATAACTTCCGGGAGTACGCATACCTGATGAAGGCCCGCATGGAGTTGATGCGAGATGTGGGCGCTGTCCTGTCGCCCTTCAACTCGTTCCTGCTGCTGATCGGGCTGGAGACGCTGCCGTTGCGGATGGAACGGCACGTGGCCAACACCCAGGCGGTGGCCGAGTTCCTGGAGGCGGATCGACGCGTGTCGTGGGTGTCCTATGCCGGGTTGCCCTCCCACCCCTCCCACGACCTGGCCCGCCGCTACGTTCCGGCCGGGCCGGGAGCGGTGTTCACCTTCGGTATAGCCGGGGGTTACGAGGCGGGCGTGTCGTTCATCAAGCGGGTGGAGCTGGCCAGCCATCTGGCCAACGTGGGTGATGCCAAGACGCTGGTGATCCACCCGGCCAGCACCACGCACCAGCAGGTTCCGCCCGAGCAGAGAGATGCCGCCGGGGTGGGCGACGATATGATCCGGATCTCGATCGGTCTCGAGAACATAGAAGACATTCTTTGGGACCTCGACCAGGCACTGGGGAGTGGAAGATGACCGAGGTACTCGAAGCCGACTCCCGCACCCGGCTGCGGATCATCAGCAAGGCGAGGTCGGTGGCTCTGGTGGGTGTGTCCGGTAACGAGCTCCGGGCGTCCAACTTCGTCGCCACCTACCTGGTCCGGACCCACCTGCGGATCTATCCCGTCAACCCGGGCTACAAAGAGGTGCTGGGGCTGAAGTGCTACAAGTCGCTGGCGGAGCTACCGGAGGTTCCCGACATCGTCGACATCTTTCGCCATCCTGACGCCATCCCGGGGATCGTGGACGAGGCAATCGCCATAGGCGCCAAGGTGGTGTGGTTCCAGCTCGGCCTCCGCCACGACGGGGCGGCCCGGACAGCCATAGACGCCGGCCTCGAGGTGGTTCAGGACCGATGCCTCAAGATCGAGCATGCCCGTTTCTCGGGCCGTCTGAACCTGGCCGGTTTCGACACCGGAGTCATCTCCAGCAAGCGTCAACGGGACATCTGAGCCCACCCATCTTCAGCGGCGTGTTGATCCTCTTCCGGCGTGGCCGGACTGCCTGCCTCTGAGTCCCGGCGGTACACTGGATTCGCGGAATATGATAAGGTATGACTTAGGTTATACCTATCGAACACACTGAGAAGTTCGCAAGACAGTACGGAAAGGAAGAAACGTATGGCCAAGGCCGTCGGAATCGATCTGGGGACCACCAACAGCGTGATCGCGGTGCTGGAAGGCGGCGAACCGACCGTGGTTGCCAACGCCGAAGGGGCCCGCACCACCCCGTCAGTGGTGGCCTTCAAGGACGGTGAGGTGCTGATCGGTGAGGTCGCCAAGCGGCAGGCCATCACCAATCCCGATCACACCGTCCGATCCGTCAAGCGCCACATGGGAACCGACTGGTCCGTCGGCGCCGATGGCAAGTCCTACACGGCCCAGGAAGTGTCGGCTCGGACCCTGATGAAGCTGAAGCGGGATGCCGAGGCATACCTTGGATCTCCCATCACCTCCGCCGTTGTCACCGTGCCCGCCTACTTCAACGATGCGCAGCGGCAGGCCACCAAGGAAGCCGGGCAGATCGCCGGCCTGGAAGTGTTGCGGATCGTCAACGAGCCCACCGCAGCCGCCCTGGCGTACGGTCTCGACAAGGAGGAGTCGGATCAGACCATCCTGGTATTCGATCTCGGGGGAGGGACCTTCGACGTGTCGGTCTTGGAGATCGGCGACGGCGTGTTCGAGGTGAAATCGACCAGCGGCGACACCCAGCTGGGCGGGGACGACTGGGACCAGGCGATCATCGATTGGCTCGTCAAGGGTTTCAAGAACGAGAACGGTGTCGACCTGAGTGCCGACAAGATGGCTGTGCAACGGCTCAAGGAGGCCGCGGAGAAAGCCAAGATCGAGCTGTCGACCGTGCCGGAGACCGATCTCAACCTCCCGTTCATCACCGCCACTGCTGACGGGCCGTTGCATCTCCAGAAGAAGTTGTCTCGCTCCGAGTTCGAGAGACTCACCGGTCATCTGGTGGGCCGGACCGAGGGGCCGTTCAAGAGGGCGGTGGCTGACGCCGGGGTGTCCGCTGACGAGATCGACCACGTGGTGCTGGTGGGCGGTTCCACCCGGATGCCGTCCATCCAGGATCTGGTGAGGCGATTGACCGGCAAGACCCCCCATCGTGGGGTCAACCCGGACGAGGTGGTGGCGGCCGGCGCCGCGCTCCAGGCCGGCGTGCTGACCGGTGCCGTGAAGGACATCCTGTTGCTCGACGTGACGCCCCTGACGCTCGGTATCGAGACCAAGGGGAGCGTGATGACCAAGATGATCGAGCGGAACACCACCATCCCCACCAAGCGGACGGAGATCTTCACCACGGCGGATCACAACCAGCCGGAGGTCGAGATACACGTCCTCCAAGGGGAGCGCCCGATGGCCGGCGACAACAAGAGCCTGGGCAAGTTCCGCCTGACCGGAATCCCGCCTGCCCCGATGGGTGTGCCCCAGATCGAGGTGAGCTTCGACATCGACGCCAACGGGATCGTGTCGGTCAATGCCAAGGATCTGGGCACCGGCCGCCAGCAGGCCATGACCATCACCGGCGGGACCGCCCTATCCCCGGACGAGATAGAGCGGATGGTTGAGGATGCGGAGCGCTACGCGGACGAGGACCGCAATCGCCGCGACCTGGCGGATGCTCGTAACCGGGCAGATCAGGTTCTCAACCAGACCGGCACCCTGCTGGAGGAGCACGGCGACAAGCTCGATGACGATGAGCGGTCCGCTATCGACGAAGCGGTGGCAGCCCTACGGTCGGTCTCCGAGGACGAGGCGTCCACGGCCGATGACATCCAAGCCGGTATCGATGCCCTCTTCCAGGCGTCCGCCGTGCTGGCCCAGAAGATGTACGCGTCGGAGGCGGAGGAGCACGCGCCCGCCGGCGAGGGCCAGGCGACGCCGGATGACGAGGACATCGTGGAGGCCGAGATCATCGACGAGGGGGAGGAAGGTTGACCGGCTCCACCCGGCCGAGTGCTGGTCCGTCCGGCGGCCCGCCTGAAGACGTGACGCCGCCCACCCCGGAAGAGGTGGTTGAGGCTGTCATCGACGAGGCCGTGGCTGACCACATCGACCGCATCGAGCTCCCCGGGGATCCGGATGAGGCCATAGCCTTCCTGATCAACGAACTGCTGGCGGTCCGGGAGGCGGCCGAGCAGGCGGAGGACAGGTGGAGGCGGTCGGTTGCCGAGTTCGACAACTATCGCAAGCGCACGGCGCGGGTCCAGCAGGAGTCGGTTGCCCGGGCGTCGGAGCGGGTGATGCTCCAGCTCCTTCCGGTGCTCGACAGCCTCGACGCCGCCCTCACCATTGAGAGCGCGGACGGGTCCTCGGACGGCGGCATGCGCCAGGGAATGTCCAGCACGCGGGAGCTCCTGCTCTCCACGTTGGCTCGCGAGGGGCTCGAGCCGATCGAGGCCCTCGGCGCCGAGTTCGATCCCACCCTTCATGAAGCGGCCCAGATGGCCGAGGGGAGCGGCAAGATGGTGGTGGCGGCCGAACTCCGCCGTGGCTACCTTCTCAAGGGAAAGGTTGTCAGGCCTTCCCTGGTCGCGGTCGGCTACGAGCAGGCCTCGCCTGCCGAAGCGGAAGCCGGGGAGGAGAACCCGGCATGATCCTGTCCGGGGGTCTCCCATGAACCGCGACTGGCTCGAGAAGGACTTCTACCGGCTTCTCGAGGTGAGGAAGGACGCCGACCAGGCGACCATCAAGAAGGCGTACCGGCGCCTGGCCCAGAAGCTCCATCCGGATGCCAACCCGGATGATCCGAATGCCGTCGAGCGTTTCAAGGAGGTCTCGGAGGCCTATTCGGTGCTGTCGGACGCCGACCGTCGCCAGGAGTACGACCAGGTCCGCTCCATGGGAGCGCAGGGTTTCGGCGCACGGGGCGGCCCGTTCGCCGGAGGGCAGGTCCGGATCGAAGACCTGTTCGGCGGTGCCGGAGGTATCGGCGACCTGTTCAACTTCTCCCGGGGTGGCAGGGGCCCCCAGCGCGGCTCTGATGTGTCGGCGACCCTGGGACTGACCTTCGAGGAGTCGGTAAGGGGAACCACCAGTCCGGTGGCGGTGTCGGGCGCGGTCCAGTGCGGCCGCTGCTCGGGGTCGGGAGGGGAGCCGGGGACTCCGGTGGATGTGTGTGGGAACTGCGGCGGCACCGGCACGGTCGCTTCCAACCAGGGTTTCTTCTCCTTCACCAACCCGTGCCCGGTGTGCGGCGGCGCCGGCAGGAACGTGGAGTCCCATTGCCGCCAGTGCGGCGGTTCGGGCCAGGAAATCCGGGCGCGTAGCATCAGGGTGCGTATCCCTCCCGGTATCAAGGATGGGAGCACGATCCGGCTGCGAGGCCGGGGAGCGCCCGGGCCGAGGGGTGGTCCCCCGGGTGATCTGCTGGTCAGGGTTACAGTGGGTCGGCACCACTTGTTCTCCCGCAAGGGCGACGACCTGACCATGCAGCTGCCGATCACGTTCACCGAGGCGGCGCTGGGCGCCAAGGTGAGGGTGCTGACGCTGAACGGCCCGGTCAGGCTCAAGATCCCGGCCGGCACACCTTCCGGCAAGACTTTCCGGATACGCAAGGAGGGGGTGCGAAGGGATTCGGGGCGCCCCGGTGATCTGCTGGTCACGGTGCAGGTGACCGTCCCGGAGAAGCTGCCGAAGGACGCCAAGAAGCTCCTGGAGGAGTTCAAGGACAAGTACGAGACCGCCGACCCGAGAGCGCATCTCTAGAAAGGGGCTACGGATGGCCGGCAAGAGAATCTCACCCGAAATGGAGGCCGTCTACGTCATCTCGGTCGCAGCCTCGCTATCCGGCATGCATCCCCAGACTCTCCGTATCTACGAGCGAAGGGGGCTGATCGATCCGTTCCGGACCCCGGGTGGTACCCGCCGTTACTCGGACGCCGACCTCGAGCGCCTTTCCCTGATCCAGGATCTCACCGGCCAGGGCATCAACATCGAAGGCGTGAAGCGCATCATGGCGCTGGAGGAGGAGAACCAGTTCCTGCGGGACGAGGTGCGGAGGTTGCGCCGCCAGAAGAAGGGCGCTCAGGACGCCGCGATAGCGGCAACCGAGGCTCTACATGAGACCAAACGCAACATGGCCGGCGAGATCCTGGTGCGCCGGGACATCCTCCGCTTCCCCGAGCTTCCGCGATAGCCGGAGGAGCACCCGTGGAGTTCCAGCCGATCGGGCTCGGTGGCAGCGAGCGCCCCAGAGTCGTATTGCCCGTCCCCGATCCCGGCTTGTCGGATCGGATCGGCGCGGCCTCGACACTCGATGAACTCGCCCGGACCGTCGCCGCCCATCCTGACTCGATGGATGCCTGGGCTGCGTTGGGGGAGCGATACGAGCGGAGCGAGGCCACGTTGGTGGCCGCGGTCACCGCATATGCATGCTTCCGGGTCGGTTACCACCGCGGGCTGGACGCGCTACGCAAGAACGGCTGGACCGGTAGCCAGTCGGTCAGGTGGGAGGACGAACCCAATCGGGGATTCCTGCGTTGCGTCTCCGGGCTGGCACGGATGGCCGACCGCCTCGGTGAACTCCCCGAAGCGCAACGATGCGCCCGGTTCCTGATCGACCTGGATCCGGACTGGGCCTTGTCAAGCCGGGAGTTACCGGAGCCGGCGGCTGATTGACTACGATTCGCCCGCGGCCCTCTGGTTCCTGCCGGGGCCGTGGACGCTACGCGAACCTGAGAGGTAATCAGTCAATGGCTTCAACGGCAGACCGACTCACTAATCTGGTCAACGAGAACATAGAGGTGGATGGCCAGACGCTCACAATACCGGAGGACTTGAACATCAGCCTTCTTGGCTCCGGTGTATCTTCCATGGATATCGTTGCTCTGGCGAACCTGATAATGGAAGAATTTGGCGTAGAGTTTGCTCTAGATGACTGTTTTGCGTTAGAGACCTTGAGGGATGTCGTAGCCTTCATCGATAGCAAGAGCGCTTAGCCCAGATGGAGCCGTCGGGGCCGATCCGGTCCCGTACTGTTCTCCTCTGCCTCTCGGTTTGATTGCGATATCAAATAGCAGTGATCGAGCCGATGTAATCGCGTACTACCGCCGCGCATTGCTCCGGCTTCTCGAGTGGCAGAAAATGGGTGGCTTCCGGAAGGAAGTCGTAATCGACACTCATCATGTCGCTGAGGTCAAGTGTGGGCAGGTACGAGTACGGTACCAAGGGGTCAGCCCCTAAGACCTTTGTCGGACACGCGACATTGTTGAAGTCTACAAGCACTGAGTACGAGCTAGCATAGCCTATTATCTGTGCTTCAAACTCTGGAGGACATCTAAGCCTGTATAGATCTTCGTTACTGTCTTTACGGAGAGTCGTCCTCGCCATCAGATCAAGAACACCGGGTACCACTTGCCGGAAGGTGGGCGCGAAGCCGAGAAGCTGCACGAACTCATCGCGAGAGCGGAAGCGGTTGGTGCGTCGGCGTGCGATAGCAGCTGTCCGGGTCGCAGCTATGTCGAACTCCTCGTAGCTCCTGCCAGGGGTGCAAAGGGGTGGATCCAGCAGGATCCGTGCGGCGAAGCCACTCCCTCTGGTAGGGGACAGGAGGCTTACCAGGCCGGCCAAGGAATGAAAGACACCGACCTTCGGTTTCTGTCCATATAATTCATCAATAGCCGTTACAATCCGATCATGGTCCTTAACAAAAGTTGGGAGGGTATGGGCCCTCAAAGGGCCTGTTTCATTCCACCCGTGGTTTCTCAAGTCATAGACTATAAGATCAAAATCCTCGGCAAGTAATGACCAGAAGGGTAAGTAAAGATCAATGGCCAGCCCGTTACCATGGCTCAGAACGAGCCGCTGACCCGAAGCCTTTCCATGGCGGCGCAGAATGACTCGGGTGCCGTCGTCCAGACGAACACCGTCCACCGAACTCGGCTCCGGGACCTTCCACACAGTGCCTGACCCTACTCAAGCCGGTGCGGTTACTCGCTCGTCCCCCTGTTGATCGCCCGATCCGGAAGGCCGCGGTGGACGGCCGGGTAACGTCCTACAATCGGGCCTATGGCTGAGTCCGACCCCCGACCGATCGACTACATCGCCCTGACCAGGGAGACCTACGCAGGGCTGGGTTACCCGCCCTACCGCTGGGCTCTCAACGAGGATCCGCCTTCGTGGGCCACGCTCGGCAAGCCGCTTTCGGAATCCCGGCTGGGATTGATCGCGTCCGGCGGCATCTACCGGCACGGGCAGGTGGCCTTTACCCACCGCGATGATGTGACCCACCGGGAGATTCCCACTGATGTGGACACCGCCGAGATCCGGGTGACCCACTTCGCCTTCGATCCGGCCGCCGCCCGGCGGGATCCCAACGTGGTCTTCCCGATCGACACCCTTCGTTCTCTGGTTACCGAGGGCACAGTGGGGGAATTGGCGCCGGTGGCGCTCACCTTCATGGGTGGCATCTACTCGCAGCGCCGGCTGGCCTCCGAATTGATCCCGGTGTTGGTGGACCGGACCCTCGAAATGGGGGTCGACGCGGTTCTGCTGGTGCCGGTCTGACCGGTGTGCCACCAGTCAGTTGGGCTGGTCAGCAGGGCGATCGAGCGCAAGGGGGTGCCCACCCTGTCCATGACCAGCGCCCACTCCATCACCGCATCGGCCAACCCGCCGAGGGCGGCCTTCACCGACTTCCCGCTGGGTCACACCTGCGGACCGCCCGACCGACCGGAGGAGCAACGGTCGATCATGCACGACGCGCTGGCGCTGTTCGAGACCATGGAGCAGCCGGGAATCGTGGAGTTGGACTACAGCTGGCCCGCGCCGTGGAAGGAAGAAGCGCGGCAACCGGTGGATCATCGGACTCCTCGTCACGACACCCCGCAGTACCAGAACCAGGATGACCGGGCGGCCGCGGTGGCGGCACACGGGGTCGGGGTAGCGTGCCGACCCGGCGCCCCGGGCGACATACCTCGTTGCTGATGGTCTCCGAGCTGTTCGATCCGCATGCCTGGCGCCGGGTCGAGGGCTTCTCCTTCGACGACATCACCTACCACCGGGCGGTCGATGAGGGAACGGTCCGGGTCGCCTTCGATCGACCCGAAGTGCGCAACGCATTCCGGCCGCAGACGGTGGACGAGCTCTACATTGCCCTCGATCATGCCCGCCGCTGGAGCGACGTGGGGACCGTCCTGCTGACCGGTAATGGCCCGTCTCCCAAGGATGGTGGCTGGGCGTTCTCCTCGGGCGGGGACCAACGCATTCGCGGGAAGGCCGGTTACATGTACGCCGAGGGTGAAGGCGCCGCGGACATCGACCCCGCCCGTCTGGGAAGGCTCCACATCCTCGAGGTCCAGCGCCTGATCCGGTTCATGCCCAAGGTGGTCATCGCGGTGGTGCCGGGTTGGGCGGTCGGGGGTGGCCACAGCCTCCATGTGGTATGCGATCTGACCCTGGCTTCGGAGGAGCATGCCGTCTTCAAGCAGACCGACGCCGACGTGGCCTCGTTCGACGCCGGGTTCGGCTCGGCCTACCTGGCCCGCATGGTCGGCCAGAAGCGGGCCAGGGAGGTGTTCTTCCTGGGCGCCGACTACTCGGCCGCCGAAGCCTCACGGATGGGGATGGTCAACAAGGTCGTGCCTCATGCGGAGCTGGAGGAGACCGCGCTGGAGTGGGCCCGGGCCATCAACTCCAAGAGCCCCATGTCGCAGCGGATGCTCAAATACGCCTTCAACCTGATCGATGATGGTCTGGTGGGCCAGCAGATCTTTGCCGGCGAGGCCACCCGTCTCGGCTACATGACAGAAGAGGCCCAGGAAGGGCGGGATGCCTTCGTGGAGAAGCGTCCGAAGGACTTCTCGCGCTTCCCCCGGTACTACTGAGTGGTCAGTGGTCAGTGGTCAGTGGTCGGTGGTCGGTGGTCGGTGGTCAGTCTGGCAGGGAACACCGGACTATCAGAGAGGGCTCACACGAACAGAGGGGGTTCACGAGTTCCGAGGCAGTCCAAGACCCAACTGGCTACTGGCTACTGGCCACAAGTCGGTGGTCGGTGGTCGGTCTGGCAGGGAGCACCGGGCTATCAGAGAGGGTTCACACGAACAGAGGGGGTTCACGAGTTCCGAGGCAGTCCAAGACCCAACTGGCTACTGGCTACTGGCCACAAGTCGGTGGTCGGTCTGGCTGGGAGCACCGGGCTATCAGAGTGGGCTCACGAACGGAGGGGGTTCACGAGTTCCGAGGCAGTCCAAGACCCAACTGGCTACTGGCTACTGGCCACAAGTTAATGGTCAGTGGTGTCGGTCTTGGCTTGTTGAGCCAGGTAGAGCCAGCCGAGACCATGAAGGGCGACCCCGATACCCAGAACCAGTGTGACTACCAGGTGTCCGAGGATGGCGGCGCCCAGCGCGGCCAGCACCGCCAGCGTCACGAGCGCCACCCGTACACCGTTCAGGGGTCCGTACATGCCGCTCCAGTATAAGGAGACAGCGTCAGTATCCTCAGAGAGCACCCGTTAGCGAATTGACGGCAGGATTGAGCAGCAAGGTATCAGGGGCAATGGCGTGGTGATCCAGCGTCACCGCGCGCTCCCTTCCTTACATAGAGACTGGAGACGATTATGGACAATGAAGTCTGGAGATGGGTGTGGACCGGCCTGGCCCTGCTCATGGGTATCGGAGAGATCGTCACGGCCGGGTTCTTCCTGCTCCCGTTCGCTATCGGCGCCGGTCTCGCCGCGGTGGCTGCCTGGATAGGCGTGACCGATATAGTCCAGTGGTTGCTCTTCTTCGGTGGCACGGGGCTGTCCATGCTCTACTTGCGCCGCTTCATGAGAGCCCAGGATGAGGACGGGGGGCTGGTGGTGGGGCCCGGTCGCTACGTCGGAATGGAAGCGCTGGTGCTGGAGCGTGTGGACAGAGGTGCCAACACGGGGATGATCAGGGTGGAAGCGGAGGAATGGCGGGCCTCCACCGAAGGCGAGCCGATCACCGAGGGTGCGAGGGTGGAAGTGGTTGCCCTTCGAGGTACCCGCCTGGTAGTCAGAGAAGTCGAAGACCACTCAAAGTGACTGGTAAAGACCAACATAGAAAGGAAATCTGATGGAGGTAGCGGGCGTATTACTTCTAGCCGTCATTGCTGTGGCGGTATTACTTGTTGCAGCGACCGGGTTCCGGATCGTGCGGCCGTACGAACAGGGTTTGATCGAGTTCCTCGGCAAGTACAAGCGGACCGTCTCGCCCGGGCTCCGGTTCGTCATCCCGTTCGTGCAGCGCATCCTGAAGGTAGACATGCGGGAGCAGGTGGTGGATGTGCCGCCGCAGGAGGTCATCACCAAGGACAACGTGGTCGTCACGGTGGACGCGGTGATCTACTTCGAGGCGACCGATCCGGTGAAGCTCAAGTATGCCGTGGGCAATTTCATCCTGGCCGTGACCAAACTGGCGCAGACCAACCTGCGTAACGTGGTTGGCGACCTCCAACTCGACGCGGCGTTGGTGTCTCGCGAGCTCATCAACGGCAAGCTGCGCGAGATACTCGACGACGCCACTGACAAGTGGGGAACCCGGGTGGTGCGGGTCGAGATACAGCGAATCGAGCCTCCACCGGACGTGACCGACGCCATGCATCGCCAGATGAAGGCGGAGCGGACTCGCCGGGCGGTCGTCACGGAAGCCGAGGGCGAGAAGACGTCGGCCATCCTCAAGGCGGAGGGTGTCAAGCAGTCCGCCATTCTGCGGGCCGAAGGTGAGGCGGAGGCCATCAAGCGGGTTGCCGAGGCCGACAAGTACCAGAAGCTCACGGTGGCCGAGGGTGAGGGCCAGGCCATCGAGCGGGTCTTCCTGGCGATTCACAACGGCGATCCCACCGATGACCTGATCGCTATCCGCTACCTGGATGCCCTGCAGGGCATCGCCAACGGTCAGGCAACCAAGATATTCCTGCCGCTCGACACGTCGGGGCTGCTGGGCTCGGTGGCGGCGATCGGCGAGATGTTCAAGGAAGGCGCCGACAGCGGAACCGGTTGATCCTTAGTCCTCTTAGGAGACGGGCCCCGTTCTCTTTGGCCGTGACTTCCGCGCAGGTGCGGCTGGTGGCGGTTAGCCGGCTGTTATTGAGTCGCTCTTTCTGATGAAGGCGAGGCCGACCAGGAACACCCGGACCACTTGGAGCAACAGGGCACGACTCCCTGCCAGGTACACCTGGATCAGCGAGTCGTGCACGTGAGCTTGACTTACTGCGCTCCCTACTAGAGGATTTGGCTCAGGAACAGCTTGGTGCGGTCGTGCTGGGGGTTGTGGAAGAAGTGTTCGGGCGTTCCTTCCTCCACCACCATCCCGAAGTCGAAGAAGAGCACTCGATCGGCGACCTCCCGCGCGAAACCCATCTCGTGGGTGACCACGATCATCGTCATGCCCGATTCGGCCAACTCCTTCATCACGTCGAGGACTTCTTTGATCATCTCAGGATCGAGCGCCGAGGTGGGCTCGTCGAAGAGCATGATCTTCGGGTTCATGGCCAGGGCACGGGCTATGGCGACCCGCTGTTGCTGGCCGCCCGACAACTGGCCCGGGTATTTGTTCGCCTGTTCCGGTATCCCGACCCGTTCGAGGAGCTTCATGGCGTCGGCCTCTGAGCTGGAGCGGGTCCGGTTGCGAGCCCAGATCGGCGCCAGGGTGATGTTCTGCAGCACCGTGAGGTGGGGGAACAGGTTGAACTGCTGGAAGACCATGCCGACCTCGCGGCGGATGGCGTCGATGTTGCGGAGATCGTTGGTCAGCTCCATCCCGTCCACCACGATCCGCCCCGCCTGATGGCTCTCGAGGCGGTTGATGCAACGGATGAAGGTGGACTTGCCGGAGCCGGAAGGTCCGATCACCACCACCACCTCGCCCCAGCCGATCGAGGTGGTTACCCCGCTCAACGCCTGGAAGTCACCGAACCACTTCTTTACGTCCTCGCAGATGATCGCCGGCGATCCGTTGGTGCTCATTACGCCCTCCTCAAAGAATCGGGGTTGATGGTTCGACCATCAGCGTTCTCCAATACCGAGGCTGCGCTCGTAGCGCATGCTCAGCTTCGAGATCGTGAAGGTAACTACCCAGTAGAACAATGCCATGAAGAACATCATCTGGGGCAGGGTGCCCTGGAAGTTGGGGTCGCTCTGCTGAGGTATGAAGCTGCGCGCGATCAGCAGAATGTCGGCCAGTCCGATTATGGCCACCAGAGAGGTGTCCTTGAAGGCGACGATGATCGACCCGACCAGCGCCGGTATCACCGTCCGCACCGCCTGGGGCAGGATCACCAGCGAGGTGGACTGGACGATGCTCAGGCCCGTAGCCCTGGCTGCCTCGTACTGGCCCCTGTCGATGGCCTGCAATCCTCCGCGGATGTTCTCGGCGACGTAGGCAGAGTTGAAGATGGTGATCGCCGCAACAATCCGGACGATCTCATCGAACTCCACGCCGCTCGGCAGGAACGCAGTCAGCATGGCCGAGCCGAAGAACAGCCAGGTGATCATCGGCACGCTACGTACCAGTTCGATGTATCCGGTGGCCAGCAGGCGGAAGATGGGCATCGAGGAGGTTCGGGCCAGGGCGAGGATCAGGCCGACGGGGAGGGACAGGGCGATCCCGCTAACGGCCAGGAGGATGGTCAGATTGAACCCCCCCAGGAAGGTGGTGCCCTGGAACTCGAGGGATGTGTTGGTGGCGCCCATCCGGTATGCCACCACTATCAGTACCGAAGCTACTGTCCAAGCCCGGACCATGTTGGTCCTTCCCCGCTGCGTACCTCCGAAGGTGGGTGTCACGAGGAGGAACAGGGTGAAGGCGATGATCAGTGTGCGGTAGAGGAACGGCATGGGGGCGAACCAGATCAGCAGGCATACCAGGGTGAGGCCCGCAGCGGACGCGCGGACCTTTTCCGCGGGCTCCTTCACCGTCAGGGCGGCGGTCAGTATCGCCAACCCGATTATCACCAACGCCGCCGTGAGCCAGAGCGGCTCTTCCGCGGAGGCGAATGGCAGGGCGGCCGTCACCAGCCCGATAGCCGCCACTACCGCGGTGGCGGCAAGCCCTTTGGGCGGGAGGCTCAGAACCCAAATCGCGCCGCCGCCCAGTACAACTGCCAGGATGATGGAGACGACATCCGAGCTTAGGAAGGTGGTCAGGCTCAAGCCGTCAACAAAGGTGGCGCCCAGCCGGAACGCCACCACTATCAGCAACGAGGCCCCAATCCAAGCCCGGACCAGGTTGGCCCTTCCCCGCTTGGTCACTCCGAAGGTGGGTGTGACGAGGAGGAACAGGGTGAAGGCGATGATCAGTGCGCGGAAGGGGAACGGCATGGGGGCGTACCAGATCAGCAGGCATACCAGCGCAAGGCCCGCAGCCGATGCGCGGACCATTACCACCGGCTCCTTCACCGTCAGGGCGGCGGTCAGTATCGCCAACCCGATCAGCACCAACGCCGCAGCGACCCAAAGTGGCTCTTCCGCGGCGGCGAATGGCAGTGCGGCCGTCACCAGCCCTATAGCCGCCACTACCGCGGTGGCTGTCGGCCCTCTGGGCAGAAGGACCAGCACCCGGAGCGCACCGGCGCCCAGCACAACTGCTATCAGCATGACTATGTCGGACCAGTCGAGGATCGGGTTGCGCTGGATGACGAAGATGATCACCGGGTAGGAAAGGACCCAGGCCGAGATCAGGAACCGCCGGAAGGCGCGGGGCCAGATCCCTTCGATCAGGATCCCGAGGGGGTAGGCGACCACCGCCAGGGCGAACAGAATCGTCCACGGGCCGGCGGTGGTGGCGGCTATCGGTGCGGTGGTCTCGTCAAACTGGCCCAACGGAACCGGGAGTTCCACGGTCCATAGGATCGCGGCCACCGCCGCCATGATCATCACCGGCACGGTGAGCGTCGGGATGCCCGGTGACGGAGCGGCGGCGCGGCTCCACCGGACGGCAAAGTGTGCCAGGACGGCCGCCAAGACGGCGGCGACGAGTATCCAGGCGCGTACGTTGCTCCAGTCGGCGGGCGAGTCGAGTTGCAGGATTGGAATGCCGAAGGTGCGCGCCTCGGCCGCGTGGTGCATGATCGCCGTCACCGCCACCACTACAGCGCCACTCCTCAGACCTCCCGCGAACGTGGTGAGCTCGAGACGGCCGCCGACCTTCCAGGATGCCATCGACCAGACCACCAGCACGATGAATATGCCCAGGGATGTCCAGATCCGGATCAGGTCGTCTTGTGGGAAGGCCTGGACCATCAGCAGCTTCGCATTGTGCGTGACCGCCGCCCACTTGCGCTCCGGAGCGAAGAGGTAGGAGGTGATGAACCGCAGGATGTTCAGGAGAACCAGGGCGAAGACCAATGTGAGCAAGGAGTTGAAGGCGATCTGCCCCCAGGTATGGCCCGAGAAGAGGTTCTCCCGCATCCAGCGCCATGGCCCGGCGGGTGGGGGCTCGGGAGCCCTCTCGGTTATATCGACAGCAAGGCCGGTGGATGCGGGTTCAGTCATATCAGCGCTCCACCAGAGCCATCTTGCGGTTGTAGTAGTTCACGATGCCCGACAGGAACAGGCTCACGAGCGAGTAGAAGCCCATCCAGAATATGAACACCGCCAGCGCCTGGCCTTCCTGATTGAAGATGGTCTGGCCGACTTGGACGATGTCGGCGTAGGCCACGGCGATACCCAAGGAGGTGTTCTTTGCCAGGTTGAGATACTGGGAGCCGAGCGGAGGGAGAATAATCCGGAAGGCTTGGGGTAGCACGATCAGGCGCAGCACCTGACCCCGGCGCAGACCGACCGCCGCCGCGGCCTCGCCCTGACCGCGGGGCACGGCCATGATCCCGGCCCGTACGATCTCGGCGATGAAGGCCGCGGTGTAGAGCGTGACTCCCAGCCAGACCGCCATGAAGCCCGGTGTGAGTGCCTTGCCGACTTCGTGGGAAAACTGAGGGAATCTGGTGGGCACCACCACTTCGGGAAGCGTGAAACGCAGGGGGGCGCCGCCGGAGAAGTCGAACCTTGACGCCAGGAAGTCGAAGAGCGGCTCGAACCCCCAGTTCATCTGGTACCAGAGGTTCCGTCCCAGAACACTCGAGAGGGTTGTCTGCCCGGCCCCGGAAACGAAGAACAGCACCGCCCCGATACCCACGATGGCCGTCACCGCCAAGCGGAAGTAGTCGTCGTCGGAGAGCTTGGCCATCCCTGCGGGCGAACGGAGCCGCCTCAGGTAACGCACGATGTAGCGGGCCGCCAGCCAGGCAGCGAGGGCGGCCAATACCAGTTGGAGACCGATCACCGGTACGACCCCGGCCACCCACGCGAGAGCGGTGAACAGCCATCCCAGTACTCCGGCGACGGGATGGGCGAACCAGCCTCCCACGAGAAACGCGCCGAACGTCCCCATCGACCAGGCGAAGGCGTGGGTATCGCGGCCTTCCAACTCCTGGCGTGCGATCAGGCGGCGGTATACCCAACGCGCCACTACCACGCCCACGATCAACACCACGGTGTACTGCCAGCGCCCGCCGAGGGGGGTCAACCAGGGGAAGGCGATGCCCTTCGGGCTGGCGAACAACCAGCCGGTCCCCTCCATCTCGGTGGTCAGATCCGGCAGGAGTCCGACGATCAGCGCCTGCCAGAAGAGGATCTGGACGAGCAGCGGGATGTTGCGGAAGAACTCGATGAAAGCGTTGGCGATCCGCGAAACGATCCAGTTGGACGACAGCCTCGAAACCCCGATCACCGTGCCGAGGACGGTGGCGGCGATGACACCGCTCCATGTGACCCTCAACATGTTGACCATTCCCACCGCCAACGCCTCCAGGCCCGACTCGGGGTCGGTGTTGAATCCCTCGCCGAGTTTTACCCCTAGTGGTTCACCGAGGAAGTCCCAAGAGAAGGGGATGCCGGTGGCCCGGAGATTGGCGGTGGCCTGGGTTATGACGACATAGCCCAGCCAAAGGATGCCGAGGAGGATGCCGACCTGGGTGGCCCATTTGATGGCGACCACGTTCCGCCATATGGGTACGCGTGTCTGAGAGGATCGCTTGGTGGGTGTGACCAATTGACCTTCCGTCTTAGCCGGCTCTTAGACCATACCAACTCATAACGCGAGGAGGGGGCACCTAGGCGGTGCCCCCTCCGTCTTTTCGGATCGAGTTGGTCTAACGGGCCGGTGGTGCGTAGACGAGACCGCCCTCGGTCCAGCGGGCGTTGGCAGACCCGGCTCGGGAGAACCCGAGCGGATGCAGGTTGTTGGCGTAGATCTCGTCGTAGTTGCCGACCTGCCGGATGGCCTGGGCGTATGCGTCAGCCGCAAGACCCATCTTGGTCTGGAGCTCGTCGTCACCCACGCCGAGGAAGCGACCTGCCTCGGGGTCGGGCGGGTTCGCCACCATCTCGTCGATGTTCGCGGAGGTGATCCCCTTCTCGTCGGCGATGATCAGTATGTAGACCAACCAGTTGACGACGTCGGCCCACTGGCTGTCATTCTGCCGGTACATGGGCCCGAGGGGCTCCTTGGAGATCGGGGTGGTCGGGAAGATGATCCAGTCTCCCTCGGCTATTTCCTCGTTCTGGATAGCTGCGTAGCGATGTCCGAACAAGGCCGATCCGTCAGTGGTCACCAGGTCGCAAGAACCCTGCCGGAAGAGATCCATCGCCTCCGGGAAGTTCTCGACGGTTACCAGGTCGATCTCGGCGCCGACCACGCGGGCACCCTCGGTGATGTTCTTCTCGGTGGTTGTACCGGCGTTGGTGCAGAGCCTGGCGCCGTCCACATCTGCCAGAGTTGAAGCATCGTCGAATCCGAAGTCAGCCTTGCCCATGATCTGCTGGCCGTCGTAGAACGTGGTGGGTCCGAAGTCACCGCCGATCTCCGTATCCCGGCTCTGGGTCCAGGTGGTGTTACGGAACAGCACGTCGATCTCGCCCGCAGCCAGCACGTTGAAGCGCTCAGCCGCAGTGGTGCCCACGAACTCGACCGCATTGGCATCACCGAGCACGGCCGCAGCGAGAGCGCGGCAGTAGTCGGCGTCGAATCCGCTGTAGGAGCCGTCGTCCTGGGGCTCGGCAAAACCTATGGCGCTGGTCGACACGCCGCATCGGAGGCTACCGCGGGCCTGGATTTCGGCCAGCGTGCCGCCTTGCAGAGGAGTTACCACCACTTCCTCTGCCTCAGTGGTTGTGGTCTGGGCGGCGGTCGTAGTCGTTTCCTGGGCGGCGGTCGTAGCGGCGGGCTCGTCGGCTCCACATGAAGCAACGACCAGCGCGCCCACCATGAGCAAAAGTGCTAACCTTCGAGTCATAGTAAGTGCCCCTTTCCGTTCTTGCGTTTGGTTGGTATCTTCCCCGCCTGCCGGGACTTCTGGTATAATTATAACACCGCCGTATGCAGGTGCTCTTTGACCGCCGAAACAATCCCAGAAGCGTCCATCCGGTAACGGGCGAGAAGTTCGTCGATCTTACCATGAGGAAGGTGTGCAGTCGGGAGGCCGATCGTCACGACCCGGGCGGACCCGACGCCGTCCACCTTGTCCCGGATCGCCTGCCCGATCCCACCCGCGCGAAGCCCGTCCTCGGCGGTGACCACCAATCCGTGGTCGGAGGCGTCGCTGATCATCACCGGATCGAGCGGCTTCACTACCCTCGGATCCCACACCGAGCAGATGATTCCTTCAAGCTCGAGGAGGTCGGCCGCTTCGCAGGCGGTTGCCAGCATCTTGCCGATCCCGATCAGGCAGACGTCGGATCCCTGGCGGACGCGGCGAGCCGACAATCCGGAACCCACCTCATCGATCGATGCTCGGGGGGCCGGGGTCTTGGACCACCGGATGGCGGACGGGCCGGTGGTTATCTCCAGCGCGGTGTCGAGCATCACGGGGAGTTCCTCGTACGAGGTGGGAGCGAAGATGGTCATGCCCGGGATCTTCGACAGCAGGACCATGTCGAGGAGTCCGTGGTGGGAGGCGCCATCATCGCCCGTGATGCCGGCCCGGTCGAGGCAGAAGATGACCGGGCACCCATGGAGGGCGGTATCGAGGTTGATCTGGTCGAGGGCCCGGGTGAGGAAGGTGGAATAGATGGCCACCACCGGGCGGAGGCCTCCCATGGCCATGCCCGTGGCCATCGCCACCGCGTGCTGCTCAGCGATGCCGACATCGAAGACCCGGTCCGGGAAACGGTTCTGGAACGGCAGCACGCCGGTGGAGTCGGGCATGGCGGCGGTGATCGCCACCAGTTCGGGATGGCGGCCGGCGAGAGTCAGCAAATGGTCGGCAAAGGCGGACGTGTAGCTCCCTTCCTTGATGGACGAGAGGTCATGCATCGCCTTGATGGGGTCGTTCTCGGCGGGGGCATAGCCGCGGCCCTTCTGGGTGATCACATGCACGACGGTGGGCCCGCTCATCGCCCGGACCTTCTTGAGGATGCGTTCGAGCTCCGGCAGATCGTGGCCGTTGAACGGACCGAAGTAGCGGATGCCCAACTGCTCGAAGATCTGGGGCGGTTCCCACATGTGGCGAATGGCCACTTCGGTGGCGTCGATACCACGGCTCACCAGGTCAGCCACCCAGGGGATCGACTCGGCGATCGAGCGGGCTACGCCCTGGCTGCGCTCGTACACAGTGGTGGTCCGTAGCTTGATGAGGCTCTCGGACAGCTTCGAGATGGTGGGTGCGTAGGAACGGCCGTTGTCATTGAGGATGATGGTGACGTCGGCGTTGGAATGGCCGATGTTGTTGAGCCCTTCGAGCGCCATGCCTCCCGTCAGCGCGCCATCGCCCACGACCGCCACCACCCGCCGATCATCACCACCGGCCCGGAAGGCGGCGGCCAAACCGTGAGAGTAGGAGAGGGCGGTCGAAGCATGGCTGTTCTCGATCCAGTCGTGTTCCGACTCGGCCCGGCTGGGATAACCGGACAGCCCATCCGGAAGCCGGAGGGTGGAGAATCGGCGGCGCCGTCCGGTCAGCAGCTTGTGGGGATACGCCTGGTGCCCGGTGTCGAACAGGATGGCGTCGTGGGGGGACCGGTAGACACGGTGCAGGGCCAGGGTGAGCTCGACTATCCCCAGGTTCGACCCCAAATGACCGCCGTTCCGGGTGACCGTGGCAACGATGAGGTTGCGGATCTCGGTGGCCATCTCCTCGAGTTCCTCGAGACCGAGGGATCGGAGGTCGGCGGGCCCGCGGATCGTGTCCAGGCGGGGAGTATCGGGATAGGTCATTGTGAATACTCTACAGGTGAGCTCTGTCCACCGTCGAGCCTAGGAGGGTGGCGGAAAATACCTGGTAAATCGGCCCGCCGTCCTCCGGCCCGGCCAACTGTTGCCGCCTGCCGGTCGACCGGATTTCTTCTCAGCCCTCCGGCCCCTGACAGAGCGTCCACTCCCGGGCGCGGTCCAGCATCTCGACCACCGAATGGTCCGGGGTGGGGCGGAAGTCGCGATAGAACATGCCGATGGCCGCGAACCGCCGCGGCGTGTGGGCCACCACCAGCTCGTCAGCTACCTCCGCGAAGGTCGCCGACGCGTCGCGGGGAGCGACCGGCGCAGCTACCACGACCCGCCCGGCCCCGAGGCGGCGGGTGATCAGGCAGGCAGCCCGGGCGGTGGCGCCCGTGGCGATGCCGTCGTCCACGATCACCGCGGTCTTGCCCTCCAGGTCCGCGGGACGGGCTTCGCGACGGAAGCGTTCCGTCTGACGGGCCAGTTCCCGGCGCTCTCGCCGTTCTACCCGTTCGACGGCCGCCGACCTTATCCCGAGCCTCTCGATCCGTTGCTCGTCCAGGACGCGTATCCCGCTCTCCCCGATGGCGCCCATTGCCAGTTCCGGCTGGGTCGGCACTCCCAGCTTGCGGACCAGCAACACCTCCAGGGGGGCGGCGAGGCGCCGGGCGATCTCGAAGCCGACCGGGACCCCGCCCCTGGGCAGGCCCAGGATCACGACGGGATGGTCGGCGAAATGCTCGAGCATTCCCGCCAGCACCCGGCCGGCGTGCGACCGGTCTGTGAACCTCATGTCTCGTTCCGCGCCATAAGGTGATTGTGCCATCTGGCAGGGCTAACCTGCTCTCCGGGCCGGTACCGATCCGGCCTCGAAGAGTTCTTCCAGTCGGAACGGTGGCGTGATATGTCTTCCTACCTCTACCTGATCGCTCAGTCCGCTGCGGACGCCTGCGGTGTCGATCCGGGGTCCGTGTGCGGCCTCGTCTATGACCTGACCAATAGCACCGCGGCCGGGCGCGTGGCGGATCTGGCGGCCCGCCCGGTCAAGGTGTTGATCATCCTGTTCCTCGCCTGGATCATCAACCGGCTCGCCCGCCGTTGGCTGGACAGGCTGGTAGAAGGGTGGCTGTCGAGCCGTTCAGCCGTAGCGGAGGCCATCTCCAACAACATCGAGCCGGATGACGACGGGCCGGGACTGGGCGAAGCCGCTCTCGAGAGGGCCCGCCGGATGGTGGAGCAACAGGATCGGAGCAGACAGCGGACCCGGACGCTCGGTGCGGTGCTCCGGTCGGTCTCCTCGACAGTCATCTACGGCATGGCCGCGATGATGGCCTTGGCGGAGTTCGATGTGAGCCTCGGCCCCCTGATCGCCGGCGCCGGCATAGCCGGTGTAGCTGTCGGTTTCGGCGCCCAGAGCCTGGTCAAGGATTTCATGTCCGGCGTGTTCATGCTGCTCGAGGACCAGTACGGGGTAGGGGACGTGGTGGATGTGGGTGACACGGTCGGTGTCGTGGAGGAGGTCAAGCTCCGAACCACCCAGGTGCGCGACATCAACGGGACGCTCTGGCATATCCCCAACGGGCAGATCGCCCGGGTGGCCAACCTCACCCAGGACTGGGGCCAGGCCGTGGTCGATGTCGAAGTCGCCTACGACACCGACATCTCCATGGCGATGGCCGTCATCAAGGAGGTGGCGGACGGGTTGTGGCGCGAGCAACTCGACGCCTTCACGATCATCCAGGAGCCGACCATGGCGGGTGTCCAGGCATTCGGGGACAACTCGATCGCCCTCCGCCTGATGGTCAGGACCGAGCCCGGGGAGCAGTTCGGCACGGCGCGGGAGTTGCGAAAGCGTCTCAAGTACGCCCTCGACGAGGCAAATATAGAGATCCCGTTCCCGCAGCGGACCATCTGGGTACGTTCCCAGCCGGGCCAGGCCCTGCCGGATGGATCAGGCGGTACGAGCAGCTCCGGTTAAAGGTCGCACGGCAGAGGCAGTTGCCGTTTTTTCCCACACTCGTTCGATCATGGCCCGTAGCGGGACGTGCCCGGGCGGGCTTGGCTAAGGTTCCTGCCCGTGCTGGTTCCCCGCGCTGATAAGAAGCTGACGTGAAACAGGTGCTGGCTGCGGTCGATCTGTCTCCGATGTCCCGCCGCGTGGCCGATCGAGCCAGGATCCTGGCGGAGGCCCACCAGGCCGAGCTCAAGCTGGTCCATGTCGCAGAACCACCCGACGTCCCGCTTCCGGACAAGATGCTGGAGCGGATCCACCTGTACCGCCAGAGCCAGGCGGAAGACCTGCTCACCTGGATCAATGCCCGCGCCCGCTGCCAGGCGGACCTGGTGTTCCGGTCGGGGAACATGGCCATCGAGCTGGCCAAGCTGTCCCGGCAAGCCGGGGTGGTGATCACAGGCACCTCGTCAGTGGACCAGACCAGGATCGGCCCCCGTACCACCAGGCTGGCCCGCAAGCTGCATGCCTCGGTGCTCAGCGTGCGGAGGTTGTTGCGTTCCCCGTATCGCCGGGCGATCGCGGCCGTGGATCTTTCCGATGCCAGTGCCTCCGCGGTCGATCTGGCTCTTCTCCTGGCTACGGGCTCCGACACGGTGACGGCGGTGGCGTCGTTGCCGACCGACGACGAGACGATGCTCTCGGATGCGGGGGTCGCACCCGAGCGGCTCGATGTGTTGCGCAGGGAGCGGCTCTCCTTGCTGGAGGAGCGCATGCAGAAGTTCGTGGCCGGCTGGGGCGGCCTGGTCACGCCGGTGGTTCTGGACGGACCCCCACCCCAGACCGTGGCCGAGTTCGCCCGGATCAGCAACGCCGATCTGGTGGTGGCGTCCAGCCGCGGCGCCGGAAACTCCAACATGGTCCTCCTGGGAAGCAACGCCGAAGCCCTCATGGGCACCGTCCCCTGCGATGTGGCCATAGCCCGAGTGCCAGGCCGGTTCTACCGTCCCTAGCCCGCCAGGTCGATCACTCGCCGGGAGTATCCTTCCCCCCACAGGGCCCGTAGCTCAACCGGTTAGAGCAGCGGACTCATAATCCGTTGGTTGCAGGTTCGAGTCCTGCCGGGCCCACACCGGTTCTGTTGGTTGTGTACTGTTTCGGAAACAACTAAAGGCCCAGGTCGCAGGCATTTACTGCAGGTGTTTATCCGCCCAGTGACGGACGGTAGCGTTACGTCGACTGTTTCCTTGACTTCTCGCTCGGTTCCGAGTTCCTTCTTCTGTGGGACATAGTGCGATATTAGGGAGAGGGAATTGCCCCAACGTACAGCTGCATGGGTGCGTTCAGTCACTGAACCAGGCAAATACGGCGACGTTCACACGGCCTGATACTGCGTGTGCAGCCGTCCGGCCCGATATGCTCATCGTGTCGTGACCCCATATCCAGCCGTCCTTTCGTGAGTTTGGCGTACACCCTCCCCCACGGACCGGCCCAAAGTCGGCTGCCCCGCCATCAGGGAGTACAGGCACAGAAGGCTACGCCCCGATTCTCGACACACCACAACCTCAGCCCACCGGGGAGGTCTGCTGAATGTGGGGTCATGCCAAGCCGGACACCGCTAGCGACAGTCAAGGGATGGAGTACGTCAGTCGAAGATGTCACGTTTCAATTCGCTGTACACCTGCATGCTGGAGGTGATGAGCGGTGCGAGGGTGTCTCTCATGAAGGTTTTGGTGTCATTGCCAGGGGCAGTGAGCTCTAGATACCTCTTGCAGGCCAAATATATCTCACCGCTGGAGGGTTTGAGATCATCGGGGGCGTCCCCTGGTCTAGCGTCGCGGATCCTCTCCTTCTCGCTGAGAAGTATGTCTGCTCTGTCCTCTTTGTCGACGGATGCCGCCAGCGCTCGCAGCACTTCATCGTCGAAGAGGTAGGACTCCAGATTCCGTTTCGAGAGAACCCGGACTCCTCTCCGTATCAACTCTGAGCGTTCGTCGGGAGAGCGCGCATCGCGATCGACGAGTCGGACCACCTCCGTCCCCTGGGTCAATACACCTAGTACATAGGCAATGCCCCGCTTGTCGTCCACGACCTCTGACGCGCTCCCTCCAGGAACGAACTGCGTCTCTGGGAACTCCTCTTGGAATATCTTGTCATAGCACCGAGCGTCATGAGAGTAATGCTTTCGCACATTCCGCGTCTGTGGTTCGCCTTCGCAAATGACGACCCTCTCCGGTGCCACGAGTGCAGCGAGGTCGTCGAGTGCGACATCGTAGACACTGGTCCAGAACGCTGTATCAACCTTTGCTGGCGTAATGGTTACGGGCTGATCAAAGTCGTGACCGTCGAAGTCCAGAAACACGACGCTGCCGGGCTGTTGCGCTGCGATGTCTCTTGCCCGTCGCATTATGCTAATGGAGTGGGTAGCTAGCACTAGCTGGCAGTTGTCTGGAACTTGGCTGTAGAGCACAGATAGCAGTTCTGCTTGCAGACGCCCATTCATGTGTGATTCCGGCTCGTCGATACAGAACACTGTGTTGTCATAGGCACGCGTTGCTATAGCAAGATCAAGAATTAGGTCAAAGGCTGCCTTCTCTCCACCCGAGAGATTCTTGAAATTAAACCCTCTACTCTTTCCCTTGGTAAACCGGAATGTACCATCCGTCAAGGGATTCGCGAGATCGTTGAGGACTAGACTCGGGAACAGTCTCTGGAGAGGGGCACGAATGGGAGCGATGATCCTCTCTATGAACTGATCGGTCATCTGAGGGGTCGTCTCGAAGATGTCGAATACTTGAGCTGCTAGGCGTTGATAGTTTCTACCAATCGCTGCATCATTATCGATCATTCGGTTAACGCGTCGTTCGTCTAGTGGGTTCGCTAGCTTCTTGAGGCTCTGTGTTTGGTATTCTGGATCGTTTCGATATGCGGATCTTACGTAGATTAGCTTTTTCTTGTCCTGTTCACTGAATTGAGTATGGAATCTCACGTCGAGCTGATCTTCTTTCCATTGTTGTATCTTATGGACACCGACTTTCATGTGATAGTCATCGCTCCATGCCTCGCCCCGGCTTGAGAGAGAATGCCATCTGTGCAAAGCATCGAAGAAGGACGACTTCCCGCTGCCATTCGGGCCAGCGAGTATTATCAGGCGCGCTGTTTGGGGGAGTCCTGTCACGGTAAGCTGTGTGAACCGCTTGAAGTCTGCGATGGCGACACTACGAAGTTTCATATGTGCTCTCTAGTCCTCTTGTATGCTATACGGCATGCTAGTACCGCTCCGAGCGTTCGGTTTCTGTCCGGTCGTTCTGCTTGGAAACGATCCTGGGGTTGGTGATCGCGAAATCGATGATCCGTTTGTGTGACTAGGCGGGCGAGTTGAGCGGCCACTCGTGTAGCCGGTTCGTCCGGGGTGGCCACCCGCTCGGTCCGTAGTGGCCGACAGGGGCTCGCACAGACACACCGAGAGTTGGGGGCGTTTGTTCTTGGTTGCAGGCGAAGAGCCGACATCGGGACCTGCGGATGTTTTGTCGGTGTGCACGAAGCCTGGGGTCGAAGCAGTAGCCAGGCTCACCGCCAACCAGTTCGACGTGCTGGTCCGCTGATCAAAGACGTCGTTCTGGTTGGTGGGGCGTGGCTGGCTGTACTCGGGGGGACCGTAATGAACATTCAGGAACAGTGTGGGGTCTTCGCGACCACCCCCGACCAGGACCCTAGCCAACAGCCAGGGGAGGAGGTCACCTGAGGGACACGCTACGTCACCTCCTCCCTACAGGGGGACAAAGCCCTGCCCGCGATGCCCGTGCGGGTTCCGCATCCGGTTCCTCCCCCTGGGCCGTAGGCTGCTGTTAATGGGAGAGCATCGGTTGAGAGCGACACGGCTGGCTGTCCTTGACAACCGGCCCCGACGGTGGCGCGGTGAGCAGCGATGGTAACCCAGAGTTCGCCACGTCGAAGCGGCACCATCAACGCGTCGCCAGCGAACTCCTTTAGGAGATGGTCGTGGCCATGTGCCATCTGACGGAGAGCGAAGGCGTCTTGCACGAGGTTGGCGAACTGCTTGCCCAAGGTGTCCACGATGTCCTTCGCGGTAGCGAACGGGAATGTCCATACGTAGCCACTCCCGCGGAACGAATCGATGAACTCGAAGACGCGCGGTGTGTCGACAACGCCTGAGTAGTCGGCGTCGGGGTTGCTCCGCCCCACACTCAAATGTGCCAGAACGTCGCTGTCGACGAAGACGTACGTGGGTATACCCCGTGCTTGGGCTTCAAGGAATTCGAGGTTGGTGACGGACTTCTCGGTATCGGGGTCGATCGAGCCGTACCGCGCGCCGACAATCATCACGAAGACATCGGCGTTCTCGCGGACGTTCCTCCGGCGGATCGGTGCTGTTGCTCGGTTCATGACGAAGTCGCGGGTTTCCGGGTGATTAGGGCAGAGGTGGCATTCCCAGGGGCAATAATGGAGACGTGAGGCCTGAGGATTTCTTCGTGGATGATCCGGTGGGAAACCGCGTGCTCAACTTGGGTCTCTTGGAGCGTGTTCGCTCTGGTGGGATTGCTGATCGGTCCGATGTGGAGATTGGTGTTGCCCTGTTGCGGTTGGCCAATGACGAGCTTGAAGCCTACGGCACAGATGGCGGCCAACGAACCGACGCAACTGAGATACGTCTGATCCTGCGGACCTGTAGACGCCTTCTACTGCGAATCGGGATCGATGCTGATCTTCCGCTCAGCTACTTCCGGACGTTCCGATCTCACTGGATGGCTAACGACGCGTACGGTAGCTGGCAAGCACGGCGTGACATCCTGCATGATTTATTCGAGCCGCTCCACGTGGAGTTGGCGCAGCTTGAGGACAGTGAGATCGTGTCAACCTGGTGCGGTCTGCACCAGTCTCCCGGGAACAGGCTGGGCACAGGTGGAGGCCGAGATAAGCGAGCTTCGCCGCCACTTCGCGATGGCTCGCACTGACCAGGACTACCGCACCATCGGCAACGACTGTGTAGCAGTAGTTGAGAGGCTAAGCGCAACCGTGTTCGATCCAGATCGCCATGTCAAGGGCGAGGACCCCCCGCCCCTCGCTAACACCAAGCAGCGATTGGGCCTATTCGTTAGGCACACCGCTCCGGGTCCGCCGAACGCAGAGATCAGAAAGGTCGCCCGCGCCGTCATTGAGCTGGCACAGGCAGTGAAGCATCGCAAGACCCCATCACGCCGAGATGCGGGCATAGCCGCTGACTCAGTTATCCAACTCGCCAACGTACTCCGCCGTCTCGCGGACGAGTGAGACTAAAGACGGCCGACGGATCTGGTACCGCGAAGCCTTCGAGCGGGACGTGTGGTGGTGGCTACATCTGATGCCATGATCTGATAGGCGCTACGGCACGGATTCGCTTCACGAAACGCGAGAACGGCGTGGATCTGGCGTTTCGTGATCCTGCGAGCATGGATCGAATCGCTTTGAGGGGGCTGGTTTTCACATTCGGCGTCGCGTCCGTGGCAAGCTCGATCGGGCGGGAGCGTGCGCGTCGCTAAGCCCCGAACGATGCTATGGGCGCTGCGTATGGAGGTCGCGGTTCAGAGTCCGGGCCGTGGCTACGAAGGTGTCGAGCCATTCTGGTGTGATCCAGAACTGGGTGGGTGGCCGTTTGGGATGTGTGATGTCGTGGCGTCGGAGCCGCTGTCCTGTCACACCGCCGTGGCCATAGGTTGCTGGATGAGCATGGGCGAGATGTTCACGGTTCGTGACTAGGGCGTGTTGACACTACGGCCCCACACTTCGATGAAGGTATATACCGTTATATTACGATACTGAAGATGGCCGGCCAGCCTTGAGAACCAACGCGTACCCTATCTTATGACAGTGGTAA
>LXNI01000439.1_pt1 | contig 47926 bp, 28 predicted proteins | sample 809091 | NCBI WGS metagenome assembly LXNI01 (sample SAMN04870527, study PRJNA318959) | sponge metagenome | biome: 01000161; feature: marine sponge reef; material: water | host: Sarcotragus foetidus | place: Greece: Milos, Mediterranean Sea | collected 2013-05-29 | depth 5-7 m
ACTCGGTTACCGTAACGCTCGAAGCGGTTGCGCCCGCGTAGTCCGCTCCGACCACGGCATGTGCTATCGTCGCCGCGCCGTTTAGCGCGTCCGCATCTTCCGCCGCCGACACAGATACCTGCTGCGGTTCGTTCCAGTCCGACGTGGTGAAGGTGAGCGCCGCCGAAGATGCGAGCGTAATGTCCGCATCCGAACCCGCAGCCAGCGAAGGCGTCACCGTCACGTCGCCAGTGGGCCGCGTGTTCAGAACCACCTCGTACATCGCACTGGCCCCCTCGGTGATCGTCAGCGCCGTCGGAGATACCATCACGCCCACCGCATCGTTATCCGCTTCCGTTACCGTCACGTCCGAAGCGGTTACGCCCGCGTAGTCCGCTCCGGTCACGGCATGTTCTATCGTTGCACTGCCGTTTATTGCGTCCGCATCCGCCGCCGCCGATACCGTGACCTCCTGCGCCAAAGACCAGTCCGACGTGGTGAAGGTGAGCGCCGCCGAAGACGCAAGCTTGATGTCTGCATCCGAACCCGCAGTCAGCGAAGGCGTCACGGTCACGTCGCCAGTGGGCCGCGTGTCGAGCACCACCTCGTATGTCGCGTTACCCCCCTCGGTAACCGTCAGCGTCGTCGGAGATATCGTCACGCCCACCTCGTCGTTGTCCGCCTCCGTCACCGTAACGCTCGGAGCGGTTACGCTCGCGTAGTCCGCCCCCCCGCTCACGGCGTGCGCTATTCTCGCCGCGCCGTTTACCGAATCGTCGTCCTCGGCGGCACGCACCGTCACCGTCTGCGCCAAAGACCAGTTCGACGCGGTAAACGTGAGTGCGCCGCCGCTTACCGTAATGTCCGCATCCGAACCCGCAGCCAGCGAAGGCCTCACGATCACATCGCCGGCAGGCTGCGTGTTCAGCACCACCTCGTACGTCGCGCTGGCCCCCTCGGTAATCGTCAGCGTCGTCGGAGATATTCTAACGCCCGGCGCATCGTTGTCCGCTTCCGTTACCACCACGTCCGAAGCGGTTACGTTCGCGTAGTCCGCCCCCGCCACGGCATGTGCTATCGTCGCTGCGCCGTGCGCCGTGTCGTTGTCCTCCGCGGCATGCACCGTCACGGTCTGCGGCTCGTTCCAGTCCGACTCGGTGAAGATGAGCGCCGCCGCAGGAGCAAGCGTAATATCCGCATCCGAACCCGAAGCCAGCGAAGGCGTCACGGTCACGTCGCCGGTGGGTTGCGAGGTCAGCGCCACCGTATACATTGCGCTCGAACCTTCCGTTACCGTCAGCGCCGTGGTCGAAAACGTCACGCCCGCTTCGTCGTCGTCAATGATCGTGACGTCGGCGCTGGCCGGGCTCCCGCTTGTTACGCGCGTGGGCAACGTCCCTAAACTGATCGTCACCGTCTCGTCCCCCCCTGCTATGTCGTCGTCGGCGGTTGACGTAAAGACGACGGTCTTCTCCGTATCGCCTGCGGCGAAGGTCACCTCCGACGGTATGGCATAGTCGTCCGAGGCGGGCGCAATGTGCAAAGGAATCGTCACCTCCCGCTCGGGGTCTGCGCTCAGCTTCACCGTTACGGACACGCTCTCGCCCTCGTTCACCGTGTAGGCGCCGGCCCCGAACGACGCCGACACCGACGGGGCTATTCTGGCAATCCTTTCGGTCGGCCTGCTTGCAAGGGGGGCTTCCCGCGTCCCCTCATCGTCGGTAAAATGGATCCGGACCTTGAGAAAACCTCCCACATCCGCCGCCACCGGCGTGTACGTGCTGCTCGTCCCGTTCGTGGATATGTCCGTCTCGGTCCCGTTGTAGGCCACCCGGATCCACTGGTACGTATACGCATAGCCCGCCTCGCCATTTTCGGCCTTCGTCTTGCCGTTGGGATCCGTGAGCCCGCTCGTGTCCACGGTCAGCGTTTCGCCAAGCAGCGGCGTGCCCGTTATCGATGGGATGCCGCTGACGGGCGAGTTGCCGTCGCCGAACTTCAGGCTCACCGTCATCTTCTGGCCTTCGACTATTTTGAGGCCGGGGGGGGATGAATAGATATATCTTCCACCTCCAGAAGGAGGCTCGGACCAGCTCTCGCTATCCGCCGTGAATGCAGTCCCGCCCAGATTGAAGACCGTCCCGTCCGGCACGGACGCGCGGTTGGTGAAGAACACGCGCACGAGGGTGTAATCGCCCTTGACGCCCGCCTCAATTACCAACCAGTTGATTTTATAGTTTGTATCGCCATAGGGAATATTCCTGTTGCTGAGCATTCCGAAGTTATAAGACTTATAGCGGCTGAATCCGTAGAAGTAATAGCGCGGAAGGTACTCAGGGAATATCCCGTCTCCCACCGTCATCTCCGCGCACCAGTCGTGGTCCGAGGGGCATGCCGTCTTCGCCGCCGCGATGCCGATCTCGTCCCAGGGGTATCCATTCGAGGGATAAGCGTCGCTGGTAACCGCCTCGGCATTGCCCGCGCCGTCCGTGAAGCTCACCTCGACCCTGACCTTCTTGCCGATGTCCGCCGCTACCGGCGAATACGTGCTGCTCGTGGCGTCGGAGATGTCCGTTTCGTCATCGCCGTCCACGAGAATCCACTGGTAGCTGAACGCGCCCAAGCCGTTCGCATCCGCGATGCCGCTCGTGTTCGCGGTCATGGTTTCCCCCACCTGCGGCGGGCCGGAGATCGTCGGCTTGCCGGTGGCGTTCTGCGCCTTGGCGTTTGGCGCGGACAGTACGGACAGTAAGGCCAGTAAGACCAGTGCGAACAGCCCTGCCGCTATACGGCAAACGCCGGCGGCCGTGGAGCGGATAAGGAATTCTCCGGATCCCTCATTTTTCTCCCCCCGTTTTTTAACAGATAGCATAACCTCTTCAAAGGGGGCAACGACATGCATTACTTAAAGGATACTCTGATCAAAACCCCTTCGCTCAGCACTTTACTTTCGCGCGTAAATGACATCATGATTCCATCGTTGAGATCAGCAGGAAGCACTGCGAATTCGGGGCATCGTGATCGTGAAGCACCCCTCGCAGCCTCTGAGCTTTGTGGACTTAATCAGAGCATCACTAAATTTCATCAATGCCTGGCAGAATTAAAATGAACAAAACATATTTAACAGGCCAAAAATCATGTTTTTACCATGACTTTTAAATGCAAAACGCCTCTGAAACGCTATTGCCCGCGCGGCCCGCATGACCGGATGCCGACTTTTCCATCGAACTGAGCCGAGCTGAACCTGGCGCCAATGATCCGTTCTTATCCCTTTTTGAGTAGTTTTTATACCTTTTCTATACCATTTCTATACCTTTTCGGTATAGTTTTTACTCAAAACGGTGAATTGCAGGCGCAGCGGCGCTACGCGAGCGCATCGCGGGGCGAAGGGCGACCACCCTGCGCATCGGCGCCGGCCCGTCACCCTTCCGAACCCTTTCTCCTTTCAAAGAGTACTTATTTGCTTTGACCGATATTTTCTTCACCGAGAGCAGGCATGGCCGGATATCCCTTCGCCGAAATAGAGCAGAAATGGCGGCGGTACTGGGAAGAAGAACAGACCTTTCGGACCCCCGACGACCCGGATCCGGATAAGGAAAAGTTCTATATCCTGGACATGTTTCCGTATCCGAGCGGAACGGGCCTGCACGTAGGGCACCCCGAAGGCTATACGGCGACGGACATCCTTGCGCGCTACAAGCGCATGAAGGGCTTCAATGTGCTGCACCCGATCGGCTGGGACGCCTTTGGCTTGCCCGCCGAGCAGTACGCGGTGAAGACGAACACCCACCCGCGCATCACCACGGAAGCGAACGTTGCGCGTTTCCGCGAGCAACTCAAGATGCTCGGCTTTTCGTACGACTGGGAGCGCGAGATCGATACGACCTCTCCGGATTATTTCCGGTGGACCCAGTGGATATTCCTCAAGCTGTACGAAAGGGGGCTTGCGTTCCAGAGCGAGGTGCCCGTCTGGTGGTGCCCGGAACTGGGCACGACGCTGGCCAACGAAGAGGTGGTGGACGGGAAGTCCGAAGTGGGCGGCTACGATTGCGTACGCCGGCCCCTGCGCCAGTGGATGCTGCGCATCACGGAGTATGCGGAGCAGTTGCTTGAGGGGCTCGACGAACTCGACTGGCCCGAGAGCACGAAGGAAATGCAGCGCAACTGGATCGGCAAGTCCGAGGGCGCCGAAGTGGATTTCCCTGTGTGCGATTTTCCGGACGAGACGATCCGTGTGTTCACGACCCGCCCGGATACGCTGTTCGGGGCCACCTATATGGTGCTGGCGCCCGAGCATCCCCTTGTGGCGAAGGTAACGACGCCCGACCGTCTCGAAGAGGTTACGGCCTATATCGAGGAGGCGTCCCGCAAGACGGATCTCGAGCGCGCCGAACTGCAGCACGACAAAACGGGCGCGTTTACCGGCGGATTCGCCCTCAACCCGGTGAACGGGGAGCGCATTCCGATCTGGATCGCGGACTATGTGCTGATTTCCTACGGGACGGGCGCCATCATGGCCGTCCCCGCCCACGACGAACGCGACTACGATTTCGCAAAAACGTTCGACTTGGCGATCCGGGAGGTCGTTTCGGGCGGCGACGTTGCAAAGGAGGCCTATATCGGGGACGGCGTGCTTGTCAATTCTTCGAGCGAGGACCGGGCGATCCCGGGCGTTGCGGAGCGGGGCGTTTCCATCGATGGATTGCCCGTGGACGCCGCCAAGCGCAAAATGATCGACTGGCTGGAAGCGAACCGCTGCGGGTGTGCGAAGATCAACTACAAACTGCGCGACTGGCTGTTCAGTCGCCAGCGCTACTGGGGCGAACCGTTTCCGCTGATTTTCGTGGACGGCGTTCCGAAACCGCTCCCGGAGGATGCGCTACCCGTGACCCTGCCCGACATTGCGGATTTTCGGCCCTCCGGACATGTGGAAGGCCCGTTGGCCGCGGCCACCGAATGGGTTGACACGGTCGATCCGGAAACGGGCGCGCCCGCTCGCAGGGAGACCAATACCATGCCGCAATGGGCCGGGTCCTGCTGGTATTTTCTCCGCTTTATCGATCCGCGCAACGACCGCATGCTGGTCGATCCGGAGAAAGAGCGGTACTGGATGCCGATCGATCTCTACATCGGCGGCGCCGAACATGCCGTGCTGCACCTCCTGTATGCGCGGTTCTGGCACAAAGTGCTCTACGACGCCGGAGTGGTCAGCACGCCCGAACCGTTCGGCAGGCTCATACACCAGGGAATGATCCTCGGTGAAATGGAGTATACGGTCGATGGACAGTGCGTGGAGGAATCGGAGGTGCGGAAAGAAGGGGACGGGTTTGTGCTCAAGCGCGATCCTTCGGTTCCGGTCGACGCCCATGCTCACAAGATGAGCAAGAGCCGGGGCAATGTGATCAATCCGGAAGACGTGGTGCAGCAGTACGGTGCGGATTCGCTCCGCCTGTACGAGATGTTCATGGGGCCGCTGGAACAGGTGAAGCCCTGGAGCATGCGCGGCGTCGAGGGGGTGCATCGCTTTTTGAACCGGGTATGGCGTCTCCTTATCGACGAGGAGACGGGCGCTCTGCAGGGCCGCGTGAACGGGATCGCTGCGTCGAAGGAGCAGTTGCGCGTGTTGCACCGGACCATTGCAAAGGTCACCGACGATATTGAACGGCTGCACTTCAACACGGCCATTGCCGCCATGATGGAGTTCGTCAACGTCGCCAACAAATGGGACGCAGTGCCGCAGGAAGCAGCCCGCGCGTTCGTGCTTCTGCTCAGTCCTTTCGCTCCGCACCTTGGCGAGGAGCTCTGGCGCAGGCTGGGAGGAGAAAACACGCTGGCCTATGAATCCTGGCCGGAGCTCGTGCAGGAATACCTGCATGAGGATTCCGTGGAGATAGCGGTGCAGGTAAACGGCAAGATACGGGCGACGATCACGGTGGCGCAGGACGCCGGGAAAGATGCGGTGCTGGAGACGGCCCGCATGGAAGAGAATGTGGCGAAGCATATCGGGCAAGGCGCCGTAAAGCGGGAGGTATACGTCCCCGGGCGCATCGTAAACTTTGTGGTGTAACATGGCTTCCGGTGCTGCTTCCATAACGCCTCCGCTGGATGTGCTCGCCTTTGGCGCGCATCCCGACGATGTGGAATTGTGCGCGGGCGGCACGATCTGTTCGTTGACGAAGCAGGGGTACCGCGTCGGCGTGGCGGACCTGACGCGGGGTGAGCTGGGTACGCGGGGTACGCCGGAATTGCGCGCCGAAGAAGCGGCCCGCGCCTCGGAAATCATGCGGCTGGCCGTACGCGAAAATCTCGGCCTTCCCGACGGAAACATCGCCAATACGCCCGAAAGCAGGCTTCCCGTCATTCGCGCGCTGCGGACCTGGCGCCCGCATATCGTGCTGATCGGCGGGCCGGAGTGCCGGCATCCCGACCATAGCGCCGGAGCCCGCCTGTGCGCCGACGCCTGCTTTTATGCGGGGTTGCAAGGTATACCGACCGAGGACGACGAGGGGACGTCCCAGCTTCCCTGGCGCCCGCAGCATGTGCTGCACTACATGCATGTCGTCGAGTTCGAACCCACGTTCGTGGTGGATGTAACGGACGTGTGGGAGCAGCGGCTCGAAGCGCTGGGCGCGTTCCGTTCGCAATTTTACGTTCCCGGCTACGAGGCAGGCCCCGGCGAACCGGAGACCTTCGTATCGAACAAGGGGTTTCTGGACTGGATACAGGCTCGGGCGAAGACGTTCGGTCACCGGATCGGGGTAGAATACGGGGAACCCTTCCTGTACCGTCACGGTCCGGTCGGCGTAAGCGACCTCATGCGTACGCTCGACAACAGGAAACAATTTCGGTAGACATTCCTCTGCCTCCCCGAACCATGGCCGAACTGAAAACCAGAAAGAACGACCGGAGCGTCGACGGTTTTATCGCATCTCTCGACGATGAGCGGAAGCGGCGCGAGAGCCATGCGCTTATTGCCCTGATGCGGGACATCACCGGTTCCGAACCCTCCATGTGGGGCGAAAACATCGTCGGTTTCGGGAATTACCGGTTCAAATATGCGAGCGGGCGGGAAATAAACTGGATGCTGACGGGGTTCTCGCCGCGCAAGCGGGCCTTATCTATCTACGTCATGACCGGATTTGACGGGCAGGACGAGATCATGGGCGCGTTAGGCAAGCACAAGACGGGCAAATCGTGCCTGTACGTGAACAAACTCGACGATATCGACCTGGACGCGTTGCGAAGATTGCTGGAAGCCTCCGTGTCGCGTCTGGTTGAAAAATACGGTCCGGCGCAGCCTGCGGAGGCGTCCGGCCATGCCCGGATTGACTGACAGGCCTCTCCGGGGGTATATTAGCCCTTCGCCATACGCATTCCGCACAGGGCCCTAAAGCCCTGTTTTACGTCTTTTCCCGTGCAACGCACCGGTTCCCGTCCCGTTCGCCATGCCTGATACAAGCGATTTTCGCAACGGTCTTACCCTCGTCCGGAACGGCGAACTGTGGACGATCGTGGAGTTTTTGCACGTAAAGCCCGGAAAGGGAGGCGCCTTCGTGCGCTCGAAGCTGAAGCAGGTTCGCTCCGGAAAAATCGTGGACCATACGTTTCGCGCCGGCGAGAAGGTGCAGACCGCGCGCATCGAGCGTCGCCCGCACCAGTTCCTGTATCAGGACGATCTGGGCCTTCATATGATGAATACGCAAACGTACGAACAGTTTTCGTTGCCGGCGGATCGGGTGGAGGGAAGGGATTTTCTCATAGAGGGCGTCACTGTGGATATTCTGTTTCATGCCGAGGCCGAAGAGCCGCTCAACGTCGAGCTGCCTGGAAAGGTCGATCTTGCCGTAGTCGATACGGACCCGGGTTTGCGCGGCGACACGGCTACCGGCGGCACCAAACCGGCTATCATGGAGAGCGGCGCCGTGGTGCTGGTTCCTCTTTTTATCGACGAGGGAGATGTCATTACCGTCAACACGCAAACCGGCGAATACGTAACGCGCGCGGCTACGGCGGCCAAGGCCTGACCGACTGCTTCCAACCTCCGTTTTTCCGGTTACTTCTCCGCTGAATCCAATCCTTGCCACCGCATTGCATATGGATCTGCCTCTGATCAAAAAGCTGATTAAAATCGTCAAAGACAGCGGAGTCTCCGAGGTCGAGATTACGGAAGACGATTTCAAGGTGGTTATTCGTACGCAGCCGCCTTCTGCGCCGGCGTCTTCCCCGCCGCCTCCGGCATATTCTCCGTACGCAGCGCCTCCTCCGGTCGCCTATGGCCCGCCTCCGGCGCCTGCCCCTGCGCCTCCTGCACAGGCCCCGCCCAGCGCTCCTGCGCCCGCATCGCCTCCATCGCAGGAAGCGGCGGATGCAAGCAAACTGGACGCCGCCCGGAACGGCACGGTCGTCAAGGCGCCCATCGTGGGTACCTTTTACCGGGCTCCGGCGCCCGGCGAAGCGCCGTTCGTGGAAGTGGGGGATATCGTGCGCACAGGGGATACGCTGTGCATTATCGAGGCGATGAAACTCATGAACGAGATCGAGAGCGAGGTGGACGGCAAGGTGGCGGAGATTCTGGTCGATGATGCGTTGCCGGTCGAGTACGATCACCCTCTCTTTTTGATAGAAACCTGATACCTGCCGGGCAGGTCGATCCCGTTGCCGTCGTGATCAAGAAGGTACTCATCGCTAACCGCGGAGAAATCGCGCTCCGCATCATTCGAACCTGCCATGAAATGGGGCTTCGGACGGTGGCCGTGTATTCGACGGCGGACCGGGATGCGCTGCATGTTCGATTTGCAGACGAAGCGGTATGCATCGGCCCGCCTCCTTCCCGGGAAAGTTACCTGCGCCCCGACCGGATCATTGCCGCCGTAGAAGTGACGGGGGCGGACGCCGTACACCCCGGCTACGGGTTTCTTGCCGAGAATGCCGATTTCAGCGCCATTTGCGAAGATCACGGGGTGGTTTTCATCGGGCCGAAAGCGGGGACCATTTCCCTGATGGGGAACAAGAGTACGGCCAAGGAAACCATGCGGAAAGCGGGCGTACCGGTGGTGCCGGGTTCTGACGGGGCTGTGCCCAACGTACGAACCGGCAAGAAAATCGCCGATGGCATCGGGTATCCGGTGATGGTCAAGGCGTCCGCAGGCGGAGGCGGACGCGGCATGCGGATCGTTCGGGAAGCGGGCGATTTCACGCGCCAGTTTTCGGCAGCCAGCGCTGAATCCGAGGCCGCCTTCGGCAACGGCGAACTGTATATCGAAAAATATGTGGACGGCCCGCGCCACGTTGAAATCCAGGTGTTCGGAGACGGCAAGGGGCATGTCGTGCATTTCGGCGAACGGGAATGCTCCATCCAGCGGCGGCACCAGAAACTGCTCGAGGAATCGCCTTCCCCCGTGGTCGATGCGGATCTGCGGGCCCGCATGGGCGCTGCGGCGGTGCTTGGGGCGGAGGCCGTACAGTATGCCGGCGCCGGGACCGTAGAGTTTCTTCTCGATGCTTCCGGCGATTTCTATTTCATGGAGATGAATACGCGCATCCAGGTGGAGCATCCGGCCACGGAAGAGGTGACCGGCGCCGACCTGATCGAACTCCAGATTCGGATTGCGATGGGCGAAGGAATCCCGGAAAAGGAAATTCCGATGACGGGTCATGCCATAGAGTGCCGGATCAATGCCGAGGACCCGTTCAATAATTTCCGTCCTTCGCCAGGCGTCGTGACCGCGTTTCATACGCCGGGGGGGCAAGGTATTCGCGTGGATACGCATGCGTATGCCGGGTACGCCATTCCCCCGTACTACGACTCCATGATCGCCAAGCTCATCGTGTATGCCAGGACCCGCCCGCTTGCGATCCGGAAAATGATGCGCGCGCTCGACGAATTCGTGATCGAAGGCGTACATACCACGATCCCGTTCCATCGCCGGCTTATGGAAGACCCCTCGTTCCAGGCGGGCGAGTTTACGACGGCGTTTCTCGACACATTCGATCTGGCGCCTGCGGAAGCCTGACGTTTTTTGCCGTATTAGAACCACAGTATTTCATGAAATACCCTGCCGACCTTTTGTATACGAAAGACCACGAGTGGATACGCATCGAGGACGACGGCGCGTCGGCGACCGTGGGCGTTACGGACTTTGCGCAAGAAGAACTCGGGGACGTCGTGTTTGTCGAATTGCAGCCGCCCGGCTCGGAGATTGCCCGGGACGATCCGTTCGGCGCCGTGGAGGCGGTCAAGACAGTGTCCGATGTGTACATGCCTTTGTCGGGCCGCATTCTGGAAATCAATGAGGACCTGGAGGCGCACCCCGACTACGTCAACACCGATCCGTACGGGAAAGGCTGGATGATTCGCATTGCGCTTTCCGACGCCGCGGAGACGGGCGAGTTGCTTTCCGCGGACGATTACGAACGCATGACCGGGTAGGCCGGGCAAGATGCACGAACGCATCGTTATTCTGGATTTCGGGAGCCAGTATACGCAGCTCATTGCACGGCGCGTGCGTGAGGCGGGCGTGTATTCCGAAATTCACCCCTGCACCAAACCTGCGGAGGAAATCCGGGCGATGAACCCGCAAGGGATCATCCTGTCGGGAGGTCCCTGCTCCGTATTCGACGAAGGAGCGCCCCAACTGGACGCCGCCTTCCTCGAAATGACGCAGAGCGACGGGTCGCCGACGCCGGTGCTCGGCATCTGCTACGGCCTGCAGGCTATGGCCCGCCTTTCGGGAGGAGAGGTCGCTCCGGCCGAGCGCCGCGAATTCGGGCGCGCGCATCTGCACATCGACGACGCCAGGGGACTCTTTCAGGGCATATCCGACGGTTCCATCGTCTGGATGAGCCACGGCGATCATTTGACTCGCCTTCCGTCGAATTACCGGGTTATCGCCCATACCGGCAATGCGCCTATTGCGGCGGTAGCGTCCGACCGGCTTCCCCACTACGGCGTACAGTTTCATCCCGAAGTGGTGCATACGGCCGCCGGGCGCCTGCTCATCGAAAACTTTGCAATGGGGATCTGCGGGTGCCGGGGCGACTGGACGCGGGCCTCCTTCGTGGACGAGAAGAAACAAGAGATACGGGAGACCGTCGGCGACGCCCACGTGATTCTCGGCCTGTCCGGCGGGGTGGATTCGTCGGTGGCCGCCGTGTTGCTGCACGAGGCGATCGGCGACCGGCTCATTTGTATTTACGTGAACAACGGGGTGCTTCGGAAAGGCGAATGGGAGGAGGTGCAAGCTGTTTTTCGGGATCATTTTCACCTGCGCCTGGAGGCTATTGACGCCACCGACCTGTTTCTGGATCGTCTGGCGGGCGTATCCGATCCGGAGACGAAACGCAAGATCATCGGCAATGCGTTCGTGGAAGTATTCGACCGCGCAGCCCACGACATTGCGGAAGAGGCGGGCGACCGGCCCGCGTTTCTGGCCCAGGGGACCCTGTATCCGGACGTCATCGAAAGCGTTTCGTTCAAGGGGCCGTCGGCCACGATCAAAACGCACCACAACGTGGGAGGCTTGCCCGAAAAACTCGACTTCGAAGTGATCGAGCCTTTCCGGGAGCTCTTCAAGGACGAAGTGCGCGAAATAGGCCGCCTGCTTGGCGTTCCGGAGCTTATTGTCGGACGGCATCCTTTTCCGGGGCCTGGCCTGGCTGTGCGGATTGTGGGTCCGGTGACGCGGGAGTCTCTCGCCACACTGCGCGAGGCCGACGCCATTTTTATCGAGGAACTTCGCTTGAGCGGTCTGTACGATGCGGTATGGCAGGCCTTTGCCGTGCTGCTGCCCGTGCAGACGGTGGGCGTCATGGGCGACGAGCGCACGTACGAAAACGTGTGCGTGCTCCGTGCAGTGACCAGCGTGGACGGCATGACGGCGGACTGGGCGCGTCTTCCGGACGATTTTCTGGCCCATGTGTCCAACCGGATCGTGAACGAGATCCGAGGGGTCAACCGGGCCGTATACGACATCAGTTCCAAACCTCCGGCAACGATCGAATGGGAATAACGAGACGATTTGCGATGCAGGGCCCGGTGCGTACGTTGCTTTTAAGGGCGGTGTTGTATGTATGCCTGGTATTTGCGCCTGCTCTTGCGTTTGCCCAGGAGGACCCGCCTGCCCCCGGTGTGCCCGAAATGGAGGATGCGGAGCGGATGTTCGAGGATGCCCTCGAGGCGTTCGAACAGGGCGAATACGCCATGGCCGGCCGGCTGTTCGGAATCGTCCGCTCGGCCTACGACCTGCACCGGAAGACCACGGCGGCCTTGCTTATGGAAGCCAAAGCGCTCTACCGGGAGGGGCGTTTCGAAGAAGCTGCGGAGCGCGCCCGACTCCTCGAGTCGGAATTTCCGTCGAGCGGCTACGTCGAAGCAGCCCGGCTTCTCCGGGAGATGGCCGAAGAAGGGCTGGAGCGCGACATTCCGCTGCCGCGCAACCTGGGCATTCTGTTGCCGCTGGACGGCAATGATGCGCCGCTTGCCCAGGCCCTTTTTACCGGGGTGCGCATAGCCGTGGACGAACATAACGAGCAGCACCCCGACCGTCCCGTGCGCATGATTTTCCGGAACACGGGCGCCGATTCGGCCCGTGCCGCCGGAGCTGTCGAGGAACTGGTCCTCCTGGGCGTGCAGGCGGTCATCGGTCCGCTCTACAGCAGCGAGGCGATAGCTTCCGCCGGGGCGGCCGAACGGGCCGGGGTGGTGCTGGTGGCGCCTCTTGCCACGGACGAGCGCGTGTCGAGCGGGAAGCATTACGTTTTTCAGGCGAATCCCACCATTGTCATGCGCGGGCGGCTCATGGCCCGCTTTGCCGCAAGGAGCCTGCGGCTGGACGATTTCGGGGTGATTGCCGAACAGGATCGCGACGGGATCAGCGAACGCATGGCGCAGGGATTCGTCGAGGAGGCGGTGCTGGAGGGAAAGACAGTGCAGTACGATACGCTGCTGGTCTCTCAAACGGCCTGGGGCCGCTTGTCCGAAACGCTTGCCCGCAATACCATTCTCAGTGCGAGCGCCGTCTATATGCCGATCGTGTCGGGGGAGAGCGTGGCCCGCATCGATGCAGCCATGGGAAGTTTCGAAAGTATGAGGCTCGGCGATCGGATCCGCGTACTGGGGAACGGGGACTGGCGGCTTGCTCCGAATGCGGTCCGGGCTTCCCGGTACGCCACGACCTACGCCGACGATTTTTACGTAGCCGGGGAGGATCCTGCTATGCAGGCATTTGCGGCGCGGTACCGTGAACTTTCCGATGCGGAGCCGGAAGGACGCCTTGCGATCACCGGGTACGATGTGGCCCGTTTTCTGCTTCCGCTTCTCGTGGACGATTCCGAAGAAGCGCTGGCGGATCGCATGCGTACGGCGCCGCTCCGGGAAGGACTGGGTACGCGCATCGACTTTGAGGGGGGCAATGTGAACGCGGCCATGTTCTGGTTCAGGTATCAGGACGGCATGGTGCGGCGGCTACGGTAGGCGCCGGCGAAACCCCGCAGTGCGCTGTACGCCGGATGCCAGGAACAGCAGGGGCGGGTGGAAGTACATATTTTCAACCCTTTCTTTCCCGGCGCGTTTCGCGCGCTTCCCTTGTTCCTGGGTACGTATTCACGCCGCTGGTTATGTCCTGGTCCTTGCGTCCGTTTCTCCCTGTTTTATTGTTGCTTGCAGCGGTCGCGCTGTCTGCGTGCGCCGGCGCCGGGCGCATCCGGTACGATTCCCCTGAAGACGCCTATACAAAGGGCTTGCGCCTGTTTGAGGAAGGGCGATATGACCGTTCCGTTCCGTTCTTTCAGGGCGTTTTCGATTACGGACGGACCTCTGAGGTGGCTGCCGATGCGCAACTTCACCTTGCGCGCGCTCATTTCGAAAGCCGCGATTATATTCTGGCGGCTTCCGAATACTCGCGGTTCGTGAACACCTATCGGACCCACGAAAATGTGGAGGCGGCCACGTTCGAGCGGGCTATAGCGTACTATCATCTTTCTCCGCAGTACGACCTCGATCAAACCAGTACCCGTCAGGCGATCACGTATCTGCAGCTGTTTCTGGATCAGTTTCCCGATTCCGACCTGCAGGAGGAGGCGGAAGATCACCTGAGGGTCTTGCGGGAGAAGCTGGCGCGGAAGGGATACGAGTCGGCGGGCTTGTACGAGCGCCGGGGCATCTATGAGGCGGCGGCGCTTTCGTATGAGCGGGTCTTCGATACGTATCCGGATACCCCGTGGGCCGACGATGCGCTGCTGGGCGCAATGCGCTCGTATATGGCCTTCGCCGATTTGAGTATCGAATCGCGTCAACCCGAACGGCTCCAGTTGGCGATCGACAATTATACCCGCCTCATCGAGCTTTTCCGCGACAGTCCGATTGCGAAAGAAGCGGAGGGGCTTTACGAAGAGGCGTCCGGGCGGCTTGCCGAACTTGCAAGTAGCAATTAAGCGTTACGTGGCCGGATCCGCAACGGAAAGCGTACTGCGCATCGGTGTTTTCGGGGGGACCTTCAATCCGCCGCACAGGGGGCATCTTCGCCTGGCGGGGATGATCCGCGAGCAATTCGGCCTGGATCGCGTGCTATGGGTTCCGAACAGCCGTTCTCCTTTCAAGACCGATGAGGAACTGGCCGACGCTGCGGACCGCCTTACAATGGTTCGCGCCGCCACGGCGGGAGACGCCGCTTTTTCGGTCTCGGAAATCGAGACACGACAGGGGGGTACCTCGTATACGGTGGAAACGCTGCGAAAGTTACAGGGAGCGTATCCCGGCGCAGTTTTTCGCCTGATGGCAGGCAGCGATCAACTCCCCGGATTTTCCCGGTGGCGCGAGCCGGAAGAGATCGTCCGGCGGGCGCCGCTCATCGTGTTTCCGCGCGCAGGGTACGAGCAGGCGGCGGTCCCGGAAGGGTTCGAAAAATACGTGGAATTCGCCGACACGCCCCTTATCGAGCTGTCCGGTACGGACATACGGGAACGCATCCGGACCGGGCGGTCCGTTCGGGACATGGTTCCCCCGGCGGTGCTTGAAATCATAGAGGAGCGGGGGTTGTATCGGTAGGGTGGAATTCATCCGGTTTTTCCGGACGGATTCCTGCGTACGTAGTACATCCGGCGGCGGTTTTTTTATTTTGCCGGGAGCATTCTCTTCGCTCGCTTGACAATCGCACGCCCAAGGGTGTATTCTGCGGGCGCAAGACGCTGCTCGAAGCAGCATGCACAGGATACATCGACGCCTGTCCGCTTTTTATCACCCTTTTTTCATTTTCCACGTACTACAAGGCAGCATTATGGCGCTTACCTACTCGACAATGAAGGAGCTTGGATCGGCGGCTCCGTACTTCGATCTGCCCGTCGCAAATCCCTCTGCAGACGGTCTTTCCGGCGATCGCCGGAGCCTCGACCAGTATGACGCGGCCGCGCTGGTCGTCGTCTTTACCTGCAACCATTGTCCGTTCGCGAAACATGTGGAGGATGCGCTGATCCGGTCTGCCGCCGCCTGGGCAGACAAGGACGTACAGTTCGTGCTCATCAGCGCAAACGACGCCGGGGGATACCCGGAAGACTCGTTCGATGCGATGGCGGCGCGGGCCGCCGCAAAGGGCTATCCTTTTCCCTATCTGTACGACGAATCGCAGGAGGTCGCCAAGGCGTACGGCGCCGTATGCACGCCCGACCTGTTCGTGTACGACCGGGACAAGAAACTGGTCTACAGAGGGCGCTACGACGAAACCCGTCCCGACATGGGCATCTCGACAGGCAAGGATCTGCACGACGCGCTCGATCTGTTGCTTTCTTCCGGGGAGGTTCTGGCCGAGCAGGTTCCTTCCATAGGATGCAATATCAAGTGGAAACCCGGCAACGAGCCTGCCTGATCGACCGCCTCCGTATTTCCCGGTGATTCCGTGGACTGGATTGTCCTTTTACCCCCTGTCATTGCTATTTCTCTGGCGTTGTGGAGCCGGCGGGTGTACCTGTCCCTCCTGGCGGGATTGTGGGTCGGAACCATCATCCTTGCGGGGGGAAATCCGGTGCAGGGCCTGGGCGGACTGGTGGAGCAACTGGTGGCTGTTTTCCAGGATCCGGGCAATACGCGGATCATTTTTTTCTGCATGCTCGTGGGCGGCCTGATCGCGCTGATGCAGGCGTCCGGCGGCGTGCATGGCTTTGTGGAATGGGCGCAGCGCCGGGGATGGGGAACGTCGCGGAAGGGCGCCGAACTGTTGGCCTGGGTCGTCGGGATGGTCGTGTTCGTGGAGTCGAACATTACGTCCCTGACGGTTGGCGCGATCAGTCGGCCGCTGTTCGACAAACTGAAATTGCCCCGGGAAAAGCTTGCGTATTACTGCGACGCGACGAGTGCGCCCGTGTGCATGTCTATTCCCCTGAACGGTTGGGGGGCGTATTTGCTCGGCCTGTTGGCGGCGCAAGGCATTTCGACCGGCGCCGTGTCGCTGCTGGCCCAGTCGCTGCTGTTTAACTTTTTCAGCATAGGGGCCATTCTTTTTGCTCTCGTACTGGCCCTGACGGGGTGGGGATTCGGTCCCATGAAGCGGGCGGAATTGCGGGCGGCGCAGACGGGAGCGCTGACCCGGCCCGGGTCAAAGCCGCTCATCGCCGACGAGTTGGCGGGCATAGAACCGGCCCCGCATGCGCCTCGTCACGTCCGGGACCTGATGATTCCCCTTGGGGTCATGGTGGCGATGATTTTCGTCGGGCTGTACGTGACGGGCGATGGAAATATCATGGAGGGGAGCGGCTCGAAGGCGGTGCTGTGGGCTGTGGGATTCGCAGTGATCGTGGCCATCATTCTGTATGTCGCGCCCCGGGGCGGCCGGCCGGTTCTGACGATCGGGGATTCGATGGATCAGGTGTTGAAAGGGTCTTCCGGGCTGGTCGGGGTGTCCTTTCTGGTCGTGCTGGCCTTCGCATTGGGGCGCGTGGCCCGCGAAATGGAAATGGGCGCCTACGTAGTGGGCCTGCTGGACGCCGGCGGCCCGGTGTGGTGGATGCCTGCCGCCGTGTTTCTGATCGGGGCCTTCATCTCGTTCGCGCTGGGTTCTTCCTGGACGGGATTCGCGCTGCTGCTGCCTATAGCGCTTCCGCTGGCGGAGGGAGCCGGCGTACCGGCCCCGCTTATGCTGGGGGCCGTGCTTTCCGGGGGCGTTTTCGGCGATCATGCCTCCCCGCTCTCCGACACGTCCATTATTTCGTCGATGTCGGCGGCATGCGACCACGTGGACCATGTGAACTCGCAGATGCCCTATGCCCTCATCGTAGCGGGAGGGGCGTTGCTCGCGTACGTCGTGGCGGGATTGTCGATGTGAAGCGAGTCGCTATTCGATCCTTCCGTTGCGAAATACATCTTTCCGGCGTACTCCTTCACCATGCGTATTGCGGAGAATTGGGGCGTCAACTCCTTCATGGCGGCGCGCATGCGTCCAATCCATTGTGTCGGGATGCCGCGCTCGTCCCGTTCGTAGAACGCCGGAACCACCCCATGCTCGATTTGCCAATAGAGGCTTTCGGCGTCGCGGCGGTCCAGTTCAGCCTCGTTCAGGCTGATGTCGGCGTGTGCATCGCCGATAGCCCAGCCGTTTTCGCCGTTGTATCCTTCCGGCCACCACCCGTCGAGTACGGACAGATTCAGCCCGCCGTGCACAGATACTTTCTGCCCGCTCGTGCCGCTGGCCTCCATGGGGAGCTTTGGATTATTGAGCCATACGTCGCAGCCGGATGTCAGCATACGGCCTATCTGCATGTTGTAATTTTCAAGAAACACGACGCGCCCCTGCAATCCGGGCCGTTGGGCCGCTTCCAGGATTTGTCGTATGAATTGTTTGCCTTGTTCGTCTTCCGGGTGTGACTTCCCGGCGTAGATAATCTGTATCGGCCGATCCGGATTATTGAACAGGGCGATGGTTCGTTCGATGTCCGTGAACAGGAGCGGCGCGCGCTTGTACGTGGCGAAGCGGCGCGCGAAGCCGATTGTCAGCGCATCGGGATCGAGTTCGCAGGAGATGGGCAGGGAGTGTTCTTCTACGTGCTTCCTGGCGAAGCGAATCAGTTGCCTGCGCAGTTCGTTGCGATATTCCCACAGCACGTCGTCCGGAATATCGTCGATGCCTTGCCAGAAGCGCAGGTCGTCGGCATGTTTTTTCCAGTCCCCGAGTTTTTCGTTGAGAAAAGCGCGCGCGATCGGGGTTGCCCAGGTGGCGACATGGATCCCGTTCGTGATGGCGCCGATGGGCACATCCTGTACGCGCCGGTCCGGAAACATGGGGTGCCATTGCCCCTGCGCCACTTGCCCGTTGCGCTGCGATACGCCGTTCGCGCACCGCGACATGTTCAGACCCAGGACGGTCATCGTGAACCATTCGTCGGGGTCGTGCGGGTTTACCCGTCCATAGGCCATGAGGTCGTGTTCGTTGTACCCCAGTTCTTCCCGGTGGGTGCTCATTTCGTTAAGGAACATGCCGGGGTCGAATCGGTCGTGCCCGGCGATAACCGGCGTATGCGTCGTGAACACGCACTGGCTGCGCACGGCGCGTATGGCTTCCTCCCGGCTTTTACCCGAATTCAGTTGTTCGCGAAGCAGTTCGAGGGACAGAAAAGCGCAATGTCCTTCGTTCATGTGGTATACGTCCGTTTCCACCCCGAGGGCGCGCAAGAGCCGGACGCCCCCGGTGCCGAGGACGATTTCCTGCTGGAGCCGCGTGCGGCGTCCCCCCTGGTACAGCCGGCCGGTGATATTCCGGAATTCCTCCGGATTGTCCTCGATGTGGGTATCGAGCAGGTACAGGGTCGTGCGGCCCACCTGGGCCCGCCATGCCTGTACCCGTATGGGCTGGTTGCCGAAGTGGACGGTGACAAGAATGGGTTTCCCGTCCTTTCCGCAAACGAGTTCGAGCGGATGGTTTTCCGGATCGAGCGTGGGATACCGCTCCTGCTGCCAGCCGTCTTCGGTGAAGTGCTGCTCGAAGTAGCCTTGCTTCAGAAAGAGGCCGATCGCCGTGAAGGGAATGCAAAGGTCCGAGGTCGCCTTCGTATGGTCCCCGGCCAGTATGCCCAGTCCGCCCGCATAGATTGGCAGGCTTTCGTGGATGCCGAACTCCATGCAGAAGTAACTGGTCCGGGGGGCGTTCGGGAAGGGACAAGGCGCTTCGAGGTACGCGATCATCGCGGCATGCGCCGTGTCTATGTCGCTTGCAAGGGTATCCTCGAACGTTGTTTCCGGGGAAAGCGTTTGCAGTACGGCGACCGGATTGTTTCCGGCGTTCCGGAACGTCGTTCGATCCAGGCGTTCGAAGAGATCAAGGACTTCGGGATTCCAGCTCCACCAGAGATTTTCTGCGAGCGCTCCGAGTTTTTCGTACGTATTCATAAAACGGGGATCGGTTCGATGGTTCGTGCCGCAATGTGCAAGCGCGTAATATACTAATGGGTTCGGGTGAAAAGAACGGGGGTTTTACAGGGATTCTTTTGGAAGACTCCTTGCAACGGCTGATTGCCGCAGGAATCGACGATCCGCGCCGGAACGTGGAATGGCTCCTGTGCGAGGCTCTGGCGATGTCCCGGGCCGGGTTATACGCAGCATACGGGGAACGGGTCGAACCGGATGCGGCGAGGCGCTTCAACGAAATGTTGGCGCGCCGGTTGCAGCGCGAGCCGATCCAGTACATTCTCGGCTATACGGACTTCATGGGGCTCCGGATAAGCGTTACGCCCGATGTGCTCGTCCCGCGGCCCGAAACCGAGGAAGTGGCGGCGGCGGCGCTGGCGCGCCTCGATGCATGCATGTCTCCTGTCGTACTCGACGCCGGCACAGGGAGCGGCTGCATCGCACTGGCCATCAAAGCAGTCCGGGCCGCCGCCGATGTGTATGCATGTGACGTTTCGGGAGCCGCGCTTGCCGTGGCCCGCCGCAATTCGGCGGCGCACGATCTGGCTGTTACGTGGATCGAGGCCGATATGCTGGACAAGGATTTGCCAGACACGATTCCTGACGGACTTGACCTGCTGATTTCCAATCCGCCGTACGTGCCGGAGGAAGAAATCCCGACCTTGCCGGAAGAGGTGCGCAAGTGGGAGCCGCACGCGGCGCTGGTTGCGCCCGGCGACCCGCTCGTTTTTTACCGGGGGCTGGCGCAACAGGGCCTGCGCATGATCCGGGACGGCGGCTGGATCGTGCTGGAGACGCATGCGGACTACGGCGAGTCCGTGCGGCGGATCCTGAAAGAAGCCGGATACGCGGAGGTGTGCATCGAGAAGGATATGGCCGGGCGGGACCGGATCGCGATGGGGCGGCGGGGCGGATAAAGATGGTACAGCCCCGGCTGTCAGGAACCGTCCCGTACGGATGTCGTAGCGTTGCAGGGCTGGCGCGCTCCGTTACGCGGTTGCCCCTCCGACCCGGCTCTCTTTAGAGTACCCTTTAGTTTTACCGTTTCCCCATTCTCCCGTGCGTGCTAAAGACCGCTTCGACGTAGCATTCGCCCTGTACGGCGACCTGCGCAGTAATTCGAGGGCGCTCCGGCAACTCAGGGTTCTTGGCGACGCGGGTCTGCGCATCCGGGTAATCGCTGCAGGATCGGGAGAATCCGGCGCTCCGGAAATACCGGGCGTACATCTCCACGCCGTAGCTGTCTCTGCGCGCTCCGGTCCTTCTTTTTTTCTGGAATTGCACCGCCGCATGCGCGAGGCGCTTCTTGAAACCCCGGCGCGGGTATATCACGCATCGGGCCTGTACGTGCTGCCGGCCGCCTGTTCGGCTGCCCGCAGGTACGGGGGGCGCGTCGTGTACGACGCCCGGGAATTGTACGCCCACGTTTCCGCTACGGCCGGGAGACCCTGGGTGCGTGCGTTCTGGTACCTGCTCGAACGCCGGTACATCCGCCGGGTCGATGCCGCCATGACCGTGGGGAATGCCATTGCAGACCGGCTTGCCGGAACATACGGGGTGGATCGCCCTGCGGTGCTCTATAACATTCCCGATCGGGAATCTCCTCCTCTGTCGCCGTCTCCGCTTGTTGCGGACCTCGATCCGGACACCGTGACGCTGCTGCATCAGGGCCACATGATGAAAGATCGCGGCTGCGAGCAACTTGTCGACGCCATGCGGGACATCGAAGGCGCTGTGCTCGTGTTCCTTGGCGGAGGACCGCTTCGTCCTCTACTGGAAAAGCAGACAGCCGACGCCGGTATCGCCGATCGCATACGTTTCGTCGATACCGTGCCTGCGGACCGACTTCCGGCGTACACTGCTTCCGCCGATCTCGGCGTCACGCTGCTTCAGGATACCTGCCTGAACCATCGTTTCGCTCTGCCGAACAAGTTATTCCAGTATTTTATGGCGGGCTTGCCGGTCATTGCCTCGGACCTGCCCGAAATCCGGCGGGTGGTCGCCCCGCACGATACAGGCATCCTGGTCGAACCCGGCCATCGAACCGCACTGGTGGCTGCTCTGCGCCGGGCTGTCGCAGAGAAACCGCTTCGGGAGCAGTGGCGTCGAAACATCCCTCGCGTTTTTGAAACTTTTAACCCCGATTCGGTATCAAAACAACTTATGCATATCTACGGGGAATTGCTCCGATGAGCGTCATGAATCGTCCCGGATCGTTTGTTTCGTTTGGTCTCGCGAGCTTGTTTGCGTTTTCTGCCTGCATGCTTGCGCCGGCGGACATACACGCGCAGGACGCCAGCGTACCTGCCGAAGGACTGGACTGGAAAGCCTTCGAAGAGGCCGTAACGCAAGCGGAGACGCAGGACAAGAAATTGATCGTGGACGTCTATGCGGCGTGGTGTCCCTGGTGTCGGCGATTGCAACGCGAGGTCTACACGAATGAATCGGTGCAGGCGTATGTGCGCGACCATTTTGTGCTGACCCGTCTCGATGCGGAGAACACGGAGGACAGTCTCAGCTTCCGCGATTATACGCTGACCCCCTCGGAAATGGCGGCGGGCCTTGGAGCTTCCGGATTTCCAACCACCGTGTTTCTGGACGAGGAAGGCAGATATATCACCCGTTTGCCCGGCTTCATGGCGGCGCCGGAGTTTCTGGAGGTGCTGACCTACATCGGAAGCGAAGCGTTCGTGGATTTTACGTTCGAGGAGTACCAGGAGGAAGCGGAATAGGGGAACCGGATTCCTCGGCGTATCTTTGGACGTCACCTTTCTCCTGTGCGTATGTACCGCATTCTGAACGTCCTGAGGATATTCCGGCTGATGCTTTCGAGTATGTTGCAGGCGAACCGCAAGGCTGCGGGTCTGGGGCGTACGGATGCGTTGCGGCGCCGGGCACAACAGATTCACGAAGGGTGCGCGCAGATTTGCAAACGAGTGGGCATCCGCGTACGCCCGAAAGGGAAGATACCGGACCGTTCGGGCATGCTCCTGGTGGCGAATCACTTTGGCGTGCTTGACCCCGTCATTCTTGCTTCCGTGGCGCCCATGGCGCCGGTTGCACGGGCCGATCTGCAAGACTGGCCGTTTATTGGCAACGTTTCTATCTCACACGGCATGATTCCTGTGGACAGGGACCGCCGGACCGCCGCCGCTTCTTTTGTCGAACGGGTTGGCGAGCGGCTGGCGGCCGGGTTGAACGTGCTTGTTTTTCCGGAGGGAAACACCAGCGAGGAGCGCGCTATCCGCCCTTTCAAGACCGGCGCGTTCGAGGCTGTGGCCGGACGGACCGGCGGCATGGTGCTGCCCATGTATCTGTCTCTTGAGAGCGTAGAGGACGAGCCGGCCACCGAGGATGTGCGCCGCCGTATCGTGTGGCTGGAGCATACGTCCTTCTGGGGGCACCTGTGGAGTCTGGCTGCGCTACGAGGTCTGGAATACACGGTGCATATCGGCGAGCCGATATCTACCGAGGGACGGAATCGCAAGGAATTGGCACAACTTGCCCGCAATGCGGTTGAACAAATTCGGATATCGCTACATCCGGCCCGTACCTGATCGGGTTTCCCATGAGCCTTTCACAAGGCCCGCGACAATGGTTGCGCTATGACCGACAAGCGATTCGACAAGCGATTGCGCGCGAGTATCCATGTTCTGATCGGCATTGGACTGGTGCTGGTCGGGCTTGCGGCGGGCATTTTGTGGATGCTGGTCACAGGGGGCGACGACCCCGCTCTTACCGGGGAAACGCGCGTGGTGGAGCGCGTCCAGTTGGGTCGTCCGTATACGGCCTCGGACATTCCGGTTACGGATTCGCTGGAACGACTGCCTGACGTCGCCGCCCTGAATCGGGTGTTTCGCCAGGTGGCCGACCGGGTCACGCCCTCGGTGGTTTATATAGAGGTGGAGGTACCCTTCACAGGAGACAGGTATCACGATTTCGACGACGAAGACCGGGGCTTTTTCCGGAGAGATCCGTCGCGGGAAGCGGTAGGGAGCGGCGTATTGATCAGCCCGCGGGGGTATGTGGTGACGAATCACCATGTGGTGGAGCGTGCGGAGCGTGTCCGGGTGACGCTTTCCGATAAGCGCGCGTTCGACGCCCGGATCGTGGGCGCCGATCCCTCCACGGATCTTGCCGTGCTTCAAATAGAAGGAACCGAGGATCTCCCCGCGATCCTGTTCGGCGATTCCGACAGGCTGCATGCGGGCGAGTGGGTGCTTGCCGTGGGCAATCCGTTCCGGCTTACCTCCACCGTTACGGCGGGGATCGTCAGCGCGACGGGCCGCCAGGTGAATATCATCGAGGACGATTTCGGGATCGAGGATTTCATTCAGACCGACGCCGCCATCAATCCCGGCAATTCGGGAGGAGCCGTTGTCAATCTGAACGGCGAGCTGGTGGGTATTTCCACGGCCATCGCCACCGAAACCGGGTCGTACGAAGGCTACGGATTTGCAGTCCCCGTCAACCTGATGGCGCGGGTGGTCGGCGATATCATCGAGTACGGAGAGGTGCAGCGGGGATATCTGGGCGTGCGTATCCGGACCGTGGATGCGGTGCTGGCGCGCCAGCTCGGCATGGATCGGATTCGCGGGGTATATATAGCCGGCGTGGCGAATAACGGCTCGGCGGCGCTGGCCGGCATGCGCGACGAGGATGTCATCCTGTCGGTGGACGACCGCACCGTGAATGCTTCCAACGAGTTGCAGAGTATGATTGCCCGCAGACGTCCGGGAGATATGTTGGTCGTGCAGGTGTGGCGGGATGGGGATATTCGCGAACTCCCGGTGGAATTGCAGCCGCGGGACGCTCCCGCGTATACGGCATGGTTCAGCCAGTTTGAAAGGCAACCGCGTCTGCCTGAAGAGTCTCCTGTTCCCGAACCGCCCTCTAACCCGGGAGAACGCGAGAGCATCTATGCGTTGGGGGATTGGGGTATTGGTCTGCGGGAGCTTACCGCGGAGGAGGCCAGCGATTTCGACATAGAGGAAGGGGTGTACGTTGCCTGGGTAGAGCACGGCAGTCCGGCGGGCGAGGCCGGGTTGCCGAGGGATGCGGCGATCGTGCAGATCGAGGGGATGGATACAGGCTCTCCCGGTCAGGCATTGCGCGCATTGAGCCGGGCGGCCCGTTCGGGAGAGTGGGTGCTCGTCAAGGTGCGCCGGCGCGACGGCAGCGCTGCGTTTTACGAAATGGAAGTTCCCCGGTGATTTTGTAGGATCCTATGATTCGTTTTCTTACTGCAGGAGAATCGCACGGCGAGGCGCTCGTGGGGATCGTCGAAGGAATGCCGGCGGGCGTACCGCTGGCGGCCGAAGATATTGACCGCCAACTGGCCCGGCGCTGGCAGGGCTACGGGCGGGGAGGCCGGTCGAAGTTCGAACGGGACCGGATACATATCTATTCCGGCGTGCGATTTTCCAGAACAATTGGAAGCCCCATCGGATTGCGCCTCGACAATGCGGCCTATACGAAGGACCGGTCCGGGTGGCCCGAGGTGATGGCCTTGACCGGCACGGGAGAAGGCGTGGAGAAGGTGACGCTGCCGAGGCCGGGCCATGCCGACCTGGCCGGCTTGCAGAAGTACGGCTTCGACGATATCCGGCCTGTTATCGACCGGGCCAGTGCGCGCGAGACGGCCATGCGCGTGGCGTGCTGCACCCTTGCACGGCAATTTCTGGCCCAGTTCGGTATCGAGGTGGGCAGCCATGTGCTGCGCATTGGGGAAGTGGGACAGCAGGGGTATGCGTCGGATGTGGTAGCGAAACTGCTCGCCGAAGGAGCGGAGAAGGTGAGCGAGGCCGCCGATGCGAGCGAAGTGCGCATGCTGGACGCGGCGCTCACTCGCCAGTGCATCGAGCATATCGATGCGACGAAGCAGCAGGGCGATTCGCTGGGGGGAGCGTATGAAGTGATCGTATCGGGCGTTCCTCCGGGACTCGGTTCGTATGTGCACTGGGAGCGGCGGCTCGACGGGCGCCTGGCCCAGGCCATTCTGTCCATTCAGGGCCAGAAGGCGGTCGAGGTCGGCGACGGAGTGGGCGGCTCTGCGCGTCCGGGATCGCGGGTACACGATCCTATCGTCGGCGACGGGGAGGGGTATTCCCGGCGCACCAATCATGCAGGCGGCGTGGAAGGCGGCATGTCCAACGGGATGCCCATTGTGGTCCGCGGCTACATGAAGCCCATTCCTACGCTCATCAAGCCGCTCGACACGGTGGATGTGGCTTCGGGCGAAGCGCAGCCGACCCGGTATGAGCGGAGCGACGTCACCTCCGTGCCGGCGGCCTCGACCGTTGCCGAGGCTACGGTGGCGCTGGTGATCGCAAATGCATTTCTGGAAAAGTTCGGCGGAGACAGCCTGTCGGAGATCCGGGCCCGCTACGACGCCGAAGTCGCCGGGTCGAATCGGTTTTGATCAGAGTATCCTATATTCCGGGCGGATATTTCGAGAAGCGCACGGAGCATTTTATCTGTCCGAAATAACGATGTCAACGAAGGAAACGTCCCGCAAGGAGCAAGTCGACCGCAGTACGGCGTACCGCCCCGACGAGATCGAAGCCAAATGGTATGCCTGGTGGGAAGGGAACAATCTCTTCCGGGTCGAGCCGAATTCCGGCAAACCTCCGCATGTCATTGTCATGCCGCCCCCCAATGTGACCGGCGCGCTGCATATGGGGCATGCGCTGCAGGATACTATTCAGGACGCCGTGACGCGCCTCCGGCGCATGCAGGGCTACGAGGCGCTCTGGATGCCGGGCATGGATCATGCCGGCATTGCCACGCAGAATGTCGTGGAGCAGCAGTTGGCCAAAGAGGGCAAGACGCGCCATGATCTGGGCCGCGAGCGTTTCATCGAACACGTTTGGGCGTGGAAGCACGAATACGGAGGCAGGATTCTCGAACAGAAACGCCGCCTTGGAGACTCGTGCGACTGGAGCAGAGAGCGGTTTACGATGGACGAGGGCTTCACGCGGGCGGTGCAGGAAGTGTTCGTGCGTCTGTATGAAGAAGGGCTGGTCTATCGGGGGGATTACCTGGTCAACTGGGACCCGGAAAACCGGACGGCTCTGTCCGACGAGGAAGTGGACAATGTGGAGCGGGAAGGACATCTGTGGTATATCGATTACCCGCTGGCGGACGGTTCCGGCGCGATTACGATCGCCACGACCCGCCCGGAAACCATGCTGGGGGATACGGCGGTCGCCGTACACCCTGACGATCCGCGTTACACCGACCTGATCGAAAAAAAGGTGGTGCTTCCGCTTGCGGGTCGGGAGATTCCCGTGATTGCGGACGAGTATGTCAAAATGGATTTCGGCGGCGGGGCGCTGAAGGTCACGCCCGGCCACGACCGGAACGATTTCGAGATCGGGCGGCGGCACGGCCTCGAGGTTCTGAATGTGATCCGGCCCGACGGGGCAATCAACGAGCAGGGGGGACCGTACGAGGGCATGGATCGTTTTGCCGCCCGCGACCGCATCGTGGCGGATCTGGAGGCGGAGGGGCTCCTCGTCAAAACGGAGCCCATGAAAGGCACGATCCCTGTGTCGAGCCGGTCCAAGGCGATCATCGAACCCCTCGTTTCCCGGCAGTGGTTCGTGAAGATGACGCCGCTGGCCGAACCGGCCATCGAGGCGGTGCGATCGGGGAAGGTCACGTTTCACCCGAAGCGTTGGGAGAACGAATATTTCCGGTGGATGGAAAACATCCGGGACTGGACCATCTCAAGGCAACTCTGGTGGGGGCACCGCATCCCTGTCTGGTATCATACCGGCGAGGATGGCAGGATCGACGAACGGCGCGGGTATGTCGTTTCGGTGGATCAGCCTGCTCCCGGCATGGTGCAGGACGAGGATGTGCTCGACACCTGGTTTTCGTCGTGGTTGTGGCCGTTCGCCACGCTGGGATGGCCGGAGAAGACGGAAGACCTTGCGTATTTCTACCCCACGCAGGTGCTCGTATCCGGGTACGACATTCTTTTCTTCTGGATCGCCCGCATGATCATGGCGGGGTGCCGTTTCATGGGCGAACCGCCCTACAGCGACATCTTCATTACGGGGATGATCAAGGACAAGCAGGGGCGCTGGATGTCGAAAAGCCTCGGAAACGGCATCGATCCGCTGGACATGATCGACCGGTACGGCGCCGACGCCGTCCGCTTCTCGCTGGTCATCCTGTGCGCCCAGGGGCAGGATATCCGTCTGGACCCGACGAAATTCGAGATGGGCCGCAATTTTGCGAACAAGATATGGAATGCGTTCAAGGTGTTCGGGCGGTTCATCGAGCCAGGGAAAACGTACCGCCGTGCGCGCTCTTTCGAGGAACTGGAACTGGTGGAGCAGTGGATGGTGCATCGGCTGCACGTTGCGATCGGGGAGGTGAACGAGGCGCTGGCGCGCTATCGTCTCAACGAGGCGCTGGGCCGGATATACGATCTCTTCTGGAAAGATTACTGCGACTGGTATCTCGAACTGATCAAACCGGCGCCCGGCGAGGAGCCGGACGAGGAAACGCTGGCGCTCGCGATCGAACTCTACGATGCGATGCTCCGGCTACTGCACCCGTTCATGCCGTTCATCACCGAGGAGTTGTGGGCGCAGTTGCAGCCCCGGGAGGAGGGAGCCTGCTGTATGACGGCGTCCTGGCCCGAACAGGACCTTTCCCTGATGGACCGCGCCGCCGCCGCCACGTTTAACCTGATACAGGATGTGGTGTCCGGCATTCGCACCATCCGAAGCGAATACAGGGTGGCGCCCGGTGCGGAGATCGAGGCGCTGGTGCATGTTTCTCCCGATGCGGAAGCCATTGGCGCGGCGTTGGCGGCACATGGGGACTATTTCCGCAAGCTGGCCCGCGTGCATACCCTGACCGTGGGCAGCGATCTGGCGCGTCCGGCCGGCGCCGCTTCCCATGTGGCCGGTCCGTGCGAGGCGTTCGTTCCGCTGGCGGGGATCATCGATCTCGATGTGGAACGCGAGCGCCTGCAGAAGGAGGTCACGCAAAAGGAACGTTTTCTCGACAGCGTGCGCCGGAAGTTGCAGAACGAACAGTTTGTTACGAGAGCGCAGCCCGAGGTGGTCGAGCGGGAGCGCAGAAAGGAACAGGACGCCGCCGCAGACATTGCCCGGCTTCGGAAGAACCTCGAATATCTTGGGTAAGTCGGGTTTTCAGCCTGTTTTTCAGGCATAGTCCCCGAAAAACTTGAATGCCGCCCGAAAGGGAGATATGTTAGAGTCCCAAAACATTGAACGTGGACATACCGTGCCTGATCGCAGTTATATAACCCGTACCGCCCTGATCGTAGCCCTTGGGGGCTTTCTGATGGGCTTCGACGCCTCCGTGATATCCGGCGTCGTCGGATTCATCGAGACGCAGTTTACATTGACCAAACTGGAGCTCGGCTGGGCCGTCAGTTCGTTGACCCTTACGGCTACGCTGGCCATGATGGTGGCCGGCCCGCTGAGCGACGCCCTCGGGCGTCGGCGGGTGCTGTTTTTCGCCGCCGTACTGTATGCCGTGTCGGCGGTTGCTTCTGCGCTGGCGCCTTCTTTCTGGTTTCTGGTGGCGGCCCGCATGATCGGGGGGTTCGGGGTAGGGGCCTCGCTCATCATTGCCCCGATGTATATCGCTGAGATTTCGCCTCCGGCCGTGCGGGGGAAGCTGGTGTCGTTCAATCAATTGAATATCGTGATCGGCATCTCGGTGGCGTTCTTTACGAATTACCTCGTACTGCTGCTGGGGCAATCGGACATGGCATGGGCGGAGGCGCTTCGCTTCGGCCCCTGGAACTGGCGCTGGATGCTGGGTCTGGAGACGCTTCCCGCCGTGCTCTACTTCTCGTGCCTCTTCTTCGTGCCGGAAAGTCCTCGCTGGCTGATCATGCGGGGACGGGAGGCGCTGGCGCGGCCCATCATGATCCGGGCCAGCGGCGAGGGACGAGCGGACGAGGAGATTCAAGCCGTAAAAGCGAGCATCGCCAGTGACGCCGGCAAGGTAAAAGCGCCCCTGCGCGAGTTGTTCGCTCCGGCCCTTCGCCTGGTACTGCTTATTGGCGTCGTCGTGGCTGTCATCCAGCAGATCACCGGTATCAATGCGGTGTTCTTCTATGCCCCGATGATCTTCGAGCAATCCGGCATCGGCACGAACGCGTCGTTCATGCAGGCCATTCTGGTCGGCTTGACCAATCTTGTTTTTACCGTACTGGCCATATTGCTCATCGACCGCCTCGGACGCAAGCCGCTGCTCGCCGTCGGGCTGGGCGGCGTCACCGTGTCCATGCTGGTGCTGGCGTTCGGATTCTTCCAGGCGAGTTATACCCTCACCCCGGACGCCATCGCTTCGCTGCCGGATGACGTCCCGTCCGCGGCGCTCGAATCCATGGCCGATCGGACGTACGATTCCGACGTGGCCTTCAAGACCGCCGTGGCCGATGCGCTTGGCGAAGAGGCCGCTCAACAGCACGAAAGTACGCTGGTCACAGCCGCTATCGACATCAACCCCGGGCTGATCCTGGCGGGCATCCTCGCCTTCGTCGCCTTTTTCGCGGTGTCGATCGGACCGGTGATGTGGGTGCTCTTTTCCGAACTGTTCCCCAACCGCATTCGCGGTCTGGCTATTTCCTTCGTGGGTCTGATCAACTCCGCCGTGAGTTTTACGGTGCAACTCGTGTTTCCGTGGGAATTATCCCAGATCGGCAGCGCCCCGACGTTCCTGATTTACGGTCTGTTCGCTGCCGTCGGATTCGTTTTCGTCATGGCGGTGCTGCCGGAAACGAAAGGAAAATCGCTGGAGGAACTGGAAAAAATTCTTGTGAAATGATCTTCTTCGGCGCCTTTGGCGGCTCCACGCGGATCGACACTATACCCTTTGCATACATGCCGTTCCGGCAAATATCATGAAATCATCGTATTGCTCCATCGCGGGCCTGTTGCTGGCTGTCCTTGTTTTTTCGGGATGCCGGTCGAGCGCCGAAACCCCTCCCGTCGAAGGGCCGGTCAAGATGGAACTGCGGCAGGTAGACGGCCGCTATGAACTTTTCAGGGATGGGGAGCCTTTTTACATCCACGGCGCGGGCCTTGAGTTCGGCGATATAGAGCGATTGGCGGAGCACGGGGCCAATTCGTTCAGAACATGGCGTACGGACAACGGGCGCGATACGGGCGACGAGGTGTTGCGCCGGGCCCATGAGGCGGGTCTGGTGGTTACGATGGGCCTGGAGATTGCTCGGGAGCGCGAGGGCGAAGGACGGGGATTTTTCGGATTCGACTACGACGACGAAGAGGCTGTGGCGGAGCAACTCGAACGGATTCGGGCCGAAGTCATGCAGTACAAGGATCATCCGGCGCTGATCATCTGGGGCATCGGCAACGAACTTAATCTCGGCGCAACCAATCCCCGCGTCTGGGACGCCGTCAACGAAATCTCGGAAATGATTCACGAGATCGACCCCAACCACTTGACCACCACCATGCTGGCGGGGATCTGGCAGGAGTTGGCCGACGATATACAAACACGGGCGCCCGATCTGGACCTGATCAGCATTCAGATGTATGCGGATATCGAGAATCTGCCCCGGTACATCGAAGAAATCGGATGGGACGGGCCGTTCATGGTCACCGAGTGGGGCGCTACGGGCCATTGGGAGGTTCAGAGTACGCCCTGGGGGGCGCCCCTCGAAAACAACAGTTCCGTCAAGGCCGACGATTACCTCAGACGCTACCAGACCGTCATCGAACCCATGCGGGACCAGTGCGTGGGATCGTATGTTTTTCTGTGGGGACAGAAACAGGAGCGCACGCCGACCTGGTACGGCATGTTTTTGCCGACGGGGGAAGAGACCGAGACCGTCGATGTCATGCATTACGTATGGAACGGGGCGTGGCCGGAGAACCGGAGTCCCCGTCTGGAGCAGGCCCTGCTTGACGGAAAGGAAGCGCGCGAAGGCATTTATCTTCGTCCCGGGCAGTCGTATCCGGCCCTGGTCTCGTCCGTCGATCCGGACGGCGATGCGCTGCGGTACGAATGGGAGGTGCGCCGCGAGAGCACGGCGCAAAGCACGGGAGGCGACGACGAGGAGGTCCCCGAACATATAGCAAACGCACTGGACCGCATGGATGCCCCGGAGGTCACGCTGACGGCGCCCGCCGAGGAAGGCGCGTACCGTCTCTTTGTCTATGTGTATGACGACGAAGGGCACGCTGCCCACGCCAATATCCCCTTCTACGTCGAGTCGTAACCGTGAGTGCATCCCCTGGGAGTCGCAAGCCCCCGGCTCCGCCGCCGGGGTCCCCCGTTTTTGCGGGCGCCGCCCTTGTGCGGCATGTGGATGGACCGGTCACCGGTGCGTTCGTCGAACTGGACGGCGAAACGTTCTACAGGATCGGACGGTGCGACCGATTGCCTCCTTTCTTCATGTCGATGATCAGCGATGGCGATCATTGGCTGTTCGCATCGAGTAATGGGGGGCTGACGGCGGGCAGAGGAACCGCCGAGCAGGCGCTTTTTCCCTATTGCACGGACGACAAGATCCACGATGCGCAGGATCAGGTGGGTGGGAAAACCATCCTGCTGGTGGCGCGGCAGGACGGACACGCGCTGTGGGAGCCGTTTTCGGATCGGTATCAGGGGGCGTATGCCGTCGAACGCAATCTGTACAAGAGTCTGTACGGACACAAGATTCGCTACGAGGAAATCAATCGCGACCTGCAGCTGGTCTTTTCGTATACCTGGGCTGCCAGCCGGCGATTCGGTTTCGTCAAGCGGTCGGCGCTTCGCAATATCGGCTCCGGGCAGGCAAAGGTGCGGGTTCTGGACGGGCTCCGGAATATTCTGCCCTACGGAGTGCCCCAGGTTCTGCAAGCCGACCGAAGCAACCTGGTGGACGCCTACAAGAAGAGCGAATGGTATGGCCCGGCGGGCCCGGCCCTGTTCGTATTGAGTTCCATCCCGGTGGACAAGCCCGAACCAAGCGAGGCGCTCATGGCTACGGCGGCATGGTCGGTGGGGCTGGAGGCCGAAGCACACCTCTTGTCCGCGACCCAACTGGATCGCTTCCGCCGGGGAGCGAGTGTGGAACAAGAAGAGGATATGCGGGGTATAAAAGGGGGCTTTTTTGTGCAATCTTCATTCGACGCGGCGTCCGACACCGAGCATGTCTGGTATATCGTCGCCGACGTCAAACAGGGGCCGGACGATGTGGTGGCGTTGCGGGCCCTTCTGAACGACCCCTCCCGCGGAAGCGCAGAGATTGTTTCGCTGATAGAACAGGATGTCCGGGACGGGGGCGAGCGGCTGGCCCGCCTCGTGGCCGGCGCGGACGGGTTGCAGCGTACCGCCGAGCCCATGATGGCGGCGAGGCACTTCTCGCATGTGATGTTCAATGTGATGCGGGGCGGGGTGTTCGTCGGCAACGGCCTGATATCCCGTTCCGATCTGACGTCCTTTCTGCATCGCCGCAACAGTTCCGTGGCCGCCCGGCATGAGGCATGGATCGCCGGACTCCCCGACCGGATGCCGGTCAACCGGTTGCTTGCGGAAGCAGAATCCCTGCACGATCCGCAGATGGAGCGCCTGTGCCACGAGTATCTGCCGCTTACGTTTGGACGCCGCCATGGCGATCCCAGCCGTCCGTGGAACCGCTTCGCCATCGATACGCACAACGAGGACGGCTCGCGCAAAATCGCCTACGAGGGCAACTGGAGGGACATTTTCCAGAACTGGGAGGCGCTGGCCTTTTCGTACCCGGAATATGTCGAAAGCATGGTCTGCAAGTTCGTCAATGCGTCGACGCCCGACGGATACAATCCCTACCGTCTGACGCAGGACGGCATCGACTGGGAGGTGCTCGACCCCAACGATCCCTGGTCCTACATCGGGTATTGGGGCGATCACCAGGTCGCCTATCTGCTTAAACTGCTCGAATGCTCCCGTGCGCACCACCCCGGCAGACTGGAGGAATTTCTTGCGCGGAAGATATTCGCCTATGCGGATGTACCGTACCGCATCCGACCGTATCGCGAGATGCTGGAAAACCCCCATGAAACGATCGATTTCGACGACGAATCGGCGGGGCGCTCCACCCGGCGCGTTGCGAAGATCGGGGGGGATGGCAAACTCGTTCCGGGCCCCGACGACAATGTGTATCTGGTCAATCTGGGCGAAAAACTGCTGGTGACGCTGTTGGCCCGGCTAACCGGCTTCATTCCCGGCGGCGGCGTCTGGATGAACACGCAGCGCCCGGAGTGGAACGATGCGAACAATGCGCTCGTGGGGTACGGCGTATCCATGGTTACGCTGTGTTACGTGCGGCGTTTTGTGGGCATTGTCGCCGATCTATTCGCCGGTCTGCCGTGCGAAACCGTTGAGATTTCCGAAGAAGTGGCCGGTTTCATGGAGGCGATTTCCGAAGCGCTCGGCCGGTACGAACATCTTGCGGCCGGGGTCTGGACCGACGAGGATCGGAAGACGGTGATGGACGCGCTGGGCGAAGCGGGGAGCGCGTATCGCGGGAATATCTACGAGAAAGGATTTTCGGGCGAGGCGCAGGCCGTGCGCCGCGATGCGGTGCTGACATTGCTTGGGCGCGCTGCGGCGTTTGCAGAGCACAGCATCCGGGCCGCCCGGCGCCCCGACGGGCTGTTTCACGCCTACAGCCTGATGTCGGTTACGTCTCCGAAGACGGTGGCGCTCCGGTCCATGTACGCCATGCTGGAAGGGCAGGTCGCGGTGCTGAGCGCCGGAATGCTTTCGGGCAGGGAGGCGCTCGAGGTATTAGCGACGCTGAGGGACGGGCCGCTGTATTGCCCGCGCCGGAATACGTATCTCCTGTATCCCGATCGCGCGCTGCCCCGGTTTGCCGAAAAGAACCGGTTCGAAGCCGGTCGGGTGGAGGAAATCGCTTTGCTCCGGTCGCTGGCCGACGCGGGGGATCGCCGCCTGATCGTGCAGGACCAGGAAGGAGGATGGCATTTCAACGGCGTCTTCCGCAATGCGGACTCTGTGAAAGATGCGCTCGACGCCTTGCGGCGGGAGGGGTACGCCGAGGCGGTCGAACAGGACGGGGACGCGGTGCTTGCCCTGTTTGAGGACGTGTTCGATCACCGCTCGTACACCGGGCGCTCCGGCACGTTCTTCGGATATGAGGGGCTGGGAAGCGTGTACTGGCACATGGTGTCCAAGTTTTTGCTTGCGGTGCTGGAATGTTTCCGCGCTGCGGAAGACGCCGGGGAGGACAGGGCGGTGCAACAAGCCCTGGCTGAGCAGTACTACGCTATTCGCGGAGGATTGGGCATGCACAGAACGCCGGAGCAATTCGGGGCCTTTCCCTCCGATCCGTATTCGCATACGCCGGCGCATGCGGGCGCGCAGCAACCGGGCATGACAGGGCAGGTGAAGGAAGATATCCTGTGCCGCTGGGGGGAACTGGGGGTCATGATCCGGGACGGCGAGATACATTTCCGGCCCACGCTGCTGCGTCGCTCCGAATTTCTTGCGCACCCTGCCGAATTCCGCTGGTACGATACGGACGGGCGCCTTCGGACGCAGGAACTTCAGCCGGGCATGCTGGCCTTCACCTGTTGCCAGACGCCCTTCGTCTATCGCGTGGCCGAGCAGACAGGGATACATAGTACAGACCGGGACGGCGCCACACGTATTCTGGACGGATCGACGCTCGACCGTTCTTCGAGCGAAAGCATATTCCGCCGCGAGGGAACGATCGACAGGGTCGAGGTCGCTCTGTCGCCGGGGTTACAGGCGTAGCTCTTCCGGTTCCCGGCGCAAGGCCGTATCTTGCGCTTTCGCGTCGCGCGCTTTGGGGTATGACGCGCAATGTTTTGCGTGATTCCGAATATGAACGCGCAATGCCTTGCGCGATATGCCCCGATTCGCATCCGAAAATTCAGCCCGTTCAGCGTATGTCTGCCGTACACGACCGCGAAGCGACTTTGAAGCGTATCCTTGCCACCGGCGTGGTGGCTGTGGTGCGTTTGCCCGATGCTGCCCATGTGCTCCGCGTCGTGGACGCTATCCGGGAAGGAGGCGTTACCGCCATTGAAATCACCATGACGACCCCGGGCGCCTTGCAGGCGATCACCGAGGTGGCCGGCAGTATGAGCGATGTAGAGATCGGGGTGGGTTCCGTGCTGGATGCAGCGGGCGTGCACCGGGCTGTCGACGCCGGGGCGCGGTATGTGGTGAGTCCGGTGTACAAGAAGGAACTCATAGACGCCGCGCACGAACGGGGGGCGCCTGTGATGCCGGGCGCTTTTTCTCCCACGGAAATCCTCGAAGCCACCGAAGCAGGCGCCGATGTGGTCAAGGTGTTTCCTTCCGGCGTGGTGGGGATGTCGTATTTCAAGGCGGTGCTGGCGCCGATGCCCCACCTGAAATTGATGCCGACCGGGGGCGTATCCCCGGAGAATGCGGGCGACTGGATCCGCGCCGGGGCCGTGGCGGTGGGCGTAGGTTCTTCCCTGCTGGACAAGCAGGCCATCGCAGAAGGCAATTTCGGCAAACTGACGGAAAACGCGCGCGTGCTGTGCCGGAGCGTTGCGGAAGCGAAAAAAGAGGGATAAGAGCAATCCGTTCAAACTTTTTCTAAAACAATACCCCACCGATTCCATGTTTGCTTCAATGTCTGACGCCATGCGCCATCCGGCGCTTTTTGCGTTTCAATCCCGATCGCTTGCCATGCGCTGCCTGGCCTGCACAGCCTTTTTTCTATGCCTGACGGCGTTTGCCGAGCGTCCGGCGGCGGCGCAGGAGGATCGCCCTCCGAATGTGGTGCTCATCTTTGCGGACGATCTCGGCTACGGCGATATCGGGGTGTACGGGCATCCGACGATCCGCACGCCCAATCTGGACCGCATGGCGACGGAAGGGATGAAGTTCACCCAGTTTTATGTGGGCGCTTCGGTATGTACGCCCAGCCGGGCCGCGCTGCTGACGGGCCGTCTGCCGATCCGGAGCGGGATGGCCAGCGATCAGCGCCGGGTGTTTTTCCCGGATTCCAAACTGGGCCTGCCGGCGCGCGAAATCACGATTGCGGAAGCGCTCAAGGGGGCCGGGTACGCTACGGGCATCGTGGGGAAATGGCATCTCGGTCATCTCGAACCGTTTCTGCCGACAAACCACGGCTTCGATTCCTACTACGGGATTCCCTATTCCAACGACATGGATCGCGTGGCAGGCGGCGAATGGCAGGAAATATTCTGGGAGCCCAAATCCGAATACTGGAACGTGCCGCTGCTGCGCGATACGGAAGTCATCGAGCGCCCGGTTGACCAGGAAACGATTACCCGGCGGTATACACAGGAGGCTGTGGCCTTTATCCGCGACCATGCCGAGGAGCCGTTTTTTCTGTATCTGCCGCACAGCATGCCGCACACGCCGCTTTTCCGAAGCGCCGCGTTTGCCGGTCATAGCAAGGCGGGGCTTTACGGGGACGTGATCGAAGAGATCGACTGGAGCGTAGGGCAGGTCATGCAGACGCTCGAGGAAGAAGGCATTGCGGAAAACACGCTCGTTTTCTTCACGAGCGACAACGGTCCCTGGTTGATTTTCCGGACGCACGGCGGTTCGGCGGGGCTTTTGCGGGACGGCAAGGGCACCACCTACGAGGGAGGCATGCGGTCGCCTGCGCTTGCATGGTGGCCTGGCACCATACCGGCGGGAGCGGTCAATTCGGCCCTTGTGACGGCGATGGATGTGTTTCCCACAGTGCTGGGCATGGCGGGCGTGCCGGTTCCGGACGACCGCATGATCGACGGGATGGATATTGGGAATATTCTCCGGGGAAGCGGAGAGGACGCCCACGACATGATCCTGTACTACCGGGGTACGCGCATTTTTGCTGCGCGGGTGGGGCCCTGGAAAGCGCACTTCATCACGCAGCGGGCCTACATCGGGGACGATCCCGTATCCCACGACACGCCGATACTGAATCATCTGGAACACGATCCGTCCGAGCGGTTCGATGTGTCCGCAGAGCACCCGGAGGTGCTGGAAGAGATTGCGGCGCGCGTGGCGGAGCACCAGGCCGGACTGGATCCCTGGCCGACCCAGCTTGACGCCCGCATCGAGGAATAAAGGACACTCTGACCAAAATCACTTCAGCCAGCGCTTTAAGGACTTAATCAGAGTATCCTGAACAGAATATGAATCAGCCTGCTTCGGATATGCGGGAGGCGAATCGCCCCGGAGGGCGGCTTGCGGGTCGTACGGCGGTGGTGACCGGCGCGGCTTCAGGCATCGGGAAAGCTACGGCGGAGTTGTTCGCGCGGGAAGGCGCCCGCGTGGCCCTGCTGGACGTGAACGAGGAAGCGGGCCGGGTGTTGGCCGCCGATCTGGGCTCGTCCGCGGCTTTCTATGCCTGCGATGTGTCCGACGGGGAGGCTGTGCATGAAACTTTCCGGGCTATCGCCGGAGACCTGGCCCCTGTAGATGTGCTGTTCAACAATGCCGGCGTGTCCCATGTCGGCACCGTGGCGACGACCGCCGAAGAGGATTTCGACCGGGTCTACCGGGTCAACGTGAAGGGCGTATACCATTGCCTCCAGGCCGCCGTGCAGGGGATGTGCGGGCGGGGCGGCGCGATCGTGAACATGGCCTCGACGGTGTCGACCATCGGGATTCCGGATCGTTTCGCCTATTCGATGAGCAAGGGCGCCGTGCTGACCATGACGCTTTCCGTAGCTTGCGACTATCTGCAGGAGGGCATACGGTGCAACGCCATTGCTCCTGCCCGCATTCACACCCCGTTCGTGGACGGGTATCTTGCCGAAAATTATCCGGGCAGGGAGCAGGAAATGTATGACCGGCTGGCCGCAGCGCAGCCCATCGGCAGGATGGGAACGCCGGAAGAAGTGGCGGAGCTGGTGCTGTACCTGTGCTCGGATGCGGCGGCATTCATTACCGGGGCGCTTTTCCCCATAGACGGGGGGACGATCCTGCTTCGCCCCTGATTTGCTATCATCGACCATTATCCGTTATTCCGATGCGACTTATTCGATTCGGTTCGCTCGGCGCCGAAAAGCCGGGTCTCTTGCTCCCGGACGGAACGCGCGTAGACGCCTCCGCCGTAGCCAACGACTACGACGAAGCATTTTTCGCCGGGGATGGTATTGCCCGGCTGCGTGCATGGCTGGCGGAGGGCAAGGCCGCCGATGCCCCGCGGGTCGATGAGAATGTGCGTCTCGCGCCGCCCGTGGCCCGTCCGAGCAAGATTATCTGCATCGGGCTGAATTATCACAAGCATGTGCAAGAGTCGAAGATGGCCGTGCCGGAAGAGCCCGTGTTGTTCATGAAAGCAAGCTCGTCGCTCAGCGGGCCGTTCGACCCCATCATCTTGCCGCGCGGTTCGAGAAAAACCGACTGGGAAATCGAGCTGGCCGTGATTATCGGGCGGCGGGCGAAATATGTATCGGAAAGCGAGGCGCTGGAGTACGTAGCAGGCTATTCGATCATAAACGACGTTTCCGAGCGGGCATACCAGATCGAGCGGGGCGGGCAGTGGGTGAAGGGCAAGAGCTGCGACACCTTTTCTCCGCTGGGCCCTGCGCTCGTCACCTCGGACGAGATTGCCGATGTACACGATCTGGATATGCGGCTTGCGGTCAACGGCGAGGAGATGCAGCACAGTTCGACCGCAGATATGATTTTTTCCGTTCCCATGCTCGTCAGCTACGTGAGCCGCTTCATGACGCTGCTTCCGGGAGATATTCTTTCCACGGGCACGCCGGAGGGAGTCGGGCTGGGCATGACGCCCCCGAAATACCTGCGGGTGGGCTATGTGGTAGACCTGGAAATCGAGCAACTGGGGACCATGCGGCAGGAAGCGGCGCCGCCCTGGGCGCCTATCGGCAGGCCGTGGCGTCCGGAGGCTGCGCATTGAAGGCAAAATGAAGATCGCTCCATGAGCAGTGGATGCACTACGGGACAGGGGATTGGCGTTCTGTTTGTGAGAGGTACAGCCAGCGTAGCGCGAGTTGTGGTTCTTGTTTATTTGTATGTGCAACACATATGTGGATAGTGTTTTTTCCCGTGTTTTTTCAGTGCTTCGATGTGAAGATTTCTATGTATATTACATGTCGCCCCCCAAGAGACGTTCTTTCATTGCGACAGGAATATCATTCCATATTTCGCAATTTGGTGCATGGTTTTCGCCGTGACCGGAAGGGAGATGATGACGATGCATTTTCGTCCCGGAGGGTGCGTCCGGTTCGTTGTTGGGCGCGGTCTTCTTCTCTGTTATGCGGCTTGCATGTTTTTTGGGGCGTTGCTGGTCGTTCCTGCAGCGCACGCTCAGGTTATTGAGGAAGGCGGGTTTCCCATCAAGGGGGAGGGTATCTCCGGGGAGTCTTTCTCGTTGTCCTGCCCGCCTCGTCTTGTTGCCCAGGCAGGGGAATCCATTCCGTTGTCGTGTGCTGCGGCAGGCGTATCCGAAGAGGGCGTCCGCTACGAGTGGGAGTCGCTCTCGGGCGAGGGACTCGATTTTCTCAGCGCCTCGGACGAGTTGTCGCCCTTGTTCACGGCTCCTGTATCGGGAGCGGGCGAGGAGTACGCGTATCGATTGACAACGGTGGGTGCGACCTTATACGAGACGGCGACGGTGATAGTTACAGTGGAGGGTGTTTCGAGCGGTTCTGTCCGGGACAGGGACAAGCCGCCCGGCTTGCAGGAGGAGTGCTACCCTCTTACGGTTCCCGACGACATCGGGGCAGGTTGCGTGCCGTGGGAGAGGGAGCCGGATCCTTTCGGATTCGGTCCGGAATCGGGAGGGGAATTTATTTTTCCGGAGGTATCCGATCTGCCTGATCGGGGTGGCGGATTCGATCGCCAGACGCCGCCTCGCCTGGAGTGCCCTGTGGCGGTGTTTCTGGAGGAGTTGGAAACGGGACAGGTCGAGTGCCATGCATGGGACGCATCGGGGGAGGAATATCTGGAGTATTCATGGGAGCCCGTAGGCAGTACGACGCGGGACTATCTGGACAATCCAAGGTTGATCCCGGAGAACAGTCCGACGCCGTCGGTGATTGCTCCGGAGACGCCGGCGTACGAGACGCTGGAATCGTTCCGTTCGGGAGAGACGACGTTTCGTTACCGGTACCGCTTGACGGCTATCTCCCGCGCGACGGGTTTGTCGTCGAGCGAGGAAGTGGAGGTGTACGTATCGAGCCGTCGTCCGAGCGTGTATTGTCCGTTGGAGATCGTGGTGGAAGAGGGCGAGACGGTTGCGCTCGATTGCGAAGGGGTGGACCCGTTGTCGTTTCGCATGGACTACGACGAGGAAGGGGCGTCGGTACTATGGGAGTGGGAGGGGCTGTGGGGCACGAGCACGGCGCCGCTCGATGCGACGGACAGAGCATCTGCGTTGTTTACGGCTCCTCTTGGCAGCGCGGGAGAGGAGTACCATTACATAGCAAGCATGACGACGTTGGCTTCGGGCGCGCCCCGCACGGCGAGAAGAAGAGTCACGGTGACGGTCACGGGCGCAGACGAAGCGACGCAGGCTGCAGCGGATGCTTCTGCGCTGGAGTACAAAGGAAGCGCCCCTGCCATCACATGCAATGATGCCGAGATATACGAGGCTACGGCCGATTTTGCGCTGGATTGTTCGGCAACGGATGCGCCTCCGGGAGCTACGTACGCGTGGACGACGCGGGGCAGTACGGCAAATACGGACGATTTGAGCAGCACGACCGTTCTGAAGCCGACATTTTCTGTACCGGACGATATAGATGAACCGAACGGAGCGGATAAGGACTACGAATACACGGTGACGATGACGGCCGGCGGCATCGAGCAGGCCAGCGGGGACATCACCGTGACGGTCCTCGAAAAGCCGAATATAGGGTGTACCCTATGGAACTCTCCTTCTACTTTTAATAGTTTAGACGGCAGTTTATCTCCCGGAGGGACCTGGCGGTTCGATACCTGCCCGGGCGAATTCAAGTACAATGGGGCTCCTGACGACGCGGAGTACGTGTTCACGTGGAGCGGCGTCTCAACAGCATGTTGCACGCCGGAGATTGCTTTGGCGCACCTTAGCCGGACGGACATAAAGGACCCGGTATTTACCGCACCGACGGCGTCTCCCTATGACGATCCTCTGTTCTTCACCTATACGCTAACGGTATCGGCCGAGAATGCCGATCCTGTCACTATATCCCCTATAGGAGCGTCGGTTAGAACGCAGCAAAAGCCTCAGCTACGCATTACCTGTTCGGACGATTCGCCTGAAGTGGCCGCGGGGGATGCGGATTTACAGTTGGAGTGCGAGGCGGCCGGTCGATGGAGAGACAGCTTTGCGTATACGTGGCAGTGGTCTCCGACCGGCAATCTGACAGGGAGCGACACAGGCACGCCCACGTTCGGCGTCCCCACTCCCGAGGAGGTAGATAGCGATACGACCTATACGTATACGGTAAGCGTTAGTGCGCAGAATCACCTTTCGGCCACGGAAACCGTTGAGGTAACCGTTAAGAACAAGCCTCAGATTGTCCTTAACTGCGGGAGCGGTGCCGGCAAATCGGTAGAGACGGGTGGCTGGGAGGGGCGGATTCGTCCCCTCGCTTTGAACTGTCCTGTTGTAGCCCCCTTAGGCGACAGTTTTCAGTACACGTACCTTTGGACGGCTCGCGGCGATACCCCGGACACGGCGCAGCTCAGCGATAAGGACATACATAATCCGGAGTTTTCCTTTCTTGCCGATGTACCTCGGGATTCGGTCTTTTCATACACGATAACGGCTTCGGAGGACAATGACAATGCGGAGGACGGCAGCCTTGATGTCGATATTACGGTGGTTGACACGGATTCATCGAATCCTTCGCTCACCTGCACGAATAGCGAGGTATACGAGGGTGCGGCCGATTTCACGCTGGACTGTTCGGTGACGAACGAGCCGTCTGATGCTACGTACTCGTGGGCAGTCCGGGGCAGCACGTCGGATACGGACGATTTGAGCAATACGGACAGTCTCAAAGCGACGTTTTCCGTCCCGGCCGATATAGACGAGCCGAATGGAGCGGATAAGATATACGAATACACGGTGACGCTGTCTTCCGGGGGCGCCGATGTCGCCAGCGCCGATGTGACCGTCACGGTTCTGGAGAAGCCGGATATCAAGGGATGCAACGACGATGTTGATGTTTCCATGTCGGTCGATGAAGGGTCCGGGGCTGTCCCGCTATTGATCTGTATGACGCGCACAGGCGCTCCGGCAGGCTCGGTCTACACGTCTACCTGGTCGACGCGCGATGGAACGCTTCCACCGGCTCTTTCGCTCTTGAACACGGAAAATCCCCAGCCGCTATTTCTTGTTCCTGACGATGTGCCGAGCGACACGACCTACAAGTACCTGCTGACCATATCGGCCGATAACGCCGACGATTTAACAGAGCGTTACAGTGTAACAGTGCGGGACAAAGGTTCGACGGATCCCTCGCTCACGTGCACGAATAGCGAGGTATACGAGGGTGCGGCCGATTTCACGCTGGACTGTTTGGTAACAAACGAGCCGTCTGATGCTACGTACGCATGGGCAGCCCGGGGCAGCACGTCGGATACGGACGATTTGACCGATACGGACAGTCTCAAAGCGACGTTTTCCGTCCCGGCCGATATAGACGAGCCGAATGGAGCGGATAAGATATACGAATACACGGTGACGCTGTCTTCCGGGGGAGCCGATGTCGCCAGCGCCAACGTAACCGTCACGGTGCTGGAGAAGCCGGATATTGTCGTGGAGTGCGCCGGCGATCTCTACAAGGCGAATGCAGGGGACAGCGACATTACGCTGGAATGTTCTGCTGCGGGCGCCCCGGGCGTCGATCCGCAGTATACGTATGCGTGGACGGCTCGCGGCGATACCCCGAACACGCGTCCTCTCAGCGCGATAAACATAGCGGATCCGACCTTCACGGTGCCGACCCGCGACAATGTTTCGAGTGACAAGACATACGAATACACGCTGGCGGTCTCGGCGGCGAATGCGAATTCCGGTTCCTTCGACGTGACGGTGATCGTGTATCATATCAGAGGGAGTCTGGACATCCGTTGCCGGAGCAACGATGTGCCTTATCAACAGGGTTCCTTCGGGACATATGCTATGTTCTATACCTATGAAGGAGCTGACGATTTCGAGATCATTTGCTATAATAACCTTTCCGAATTCGGCGTTGCTCCGGTGGGGGCCCTCGTATGGGAATGGAGTGCGGTCAGAACGTTCGGCACGGGCACGAGCCTGTTGAGCGCGACGGACAAAGACCGTCTGATCTTTGATGTGCCGGATAGGATAAACTCGGCCTCTGTGCAATACGAATATCAGGTGGAAGCCGACGGCTTCGGTGTAGCTCACGACTATGATCCTGTATTTATAGTGGTGCAAAAGGCGCCTGACATTTCCGTAGCGTGCGACGACAGTCCGTATGAGGTGGACGAAGGGGACGACATTGAGCTGGAATGCGCGGCGTCCGGTGCACCGGGTATTGATCCGCAGTATACGTGGTCATGGTCGCCGACCACCAACCTGACGGATCACGACACGGCTACGCCCACATTCGCTGCGCCTGATGTATCGCAAGACACAACCTGGACGTACACGGTAACGGCTACGGCAGACAATGCGAAGGACGGTACTGCCGAGGTTACGGTGACGGTTAAAGCCCTCCCCCCTGTTCTCACTTGTTTGGATTCGCAGGCGTATGAGGCTACCGCCGCTTTCACGCTGGATTGTTCAGTAACGAACGAGCCGCCGGGCGCTACGTACGCATGGACGGCCCGAGGCAGCACGTCGGGTACGGACGACCTGAGCAGTACGACTGTTTTGAAACCGACCTTTTACGTGCCCGGCGATATTGATGAGCCGGGCGGGGCGGATAAGGCCTACGAATACACGGTGACGCTGTCTGCCGGGGGCGCCGATGTCGTCAGCGAAGACATTACTGTCACGGTGCTGGAGAAGCCGGACATCGTTCCGTGCTCGGATTTTATCGATGGCAGGCATGTGACGGAGATAGTTTATGAAGGGGACGTGGACTTTCAGTTTCCACCTTGCCATTGGGCCGGCGCTCCGGATCCCAATGCCGTCTACAGGTTCGGATGGACGACAAGAGGAGGTACGCCGAGCGCGGCCCTGTCTCTTTTGAGCCGTACGGATATCTACAACCCTTTCTTTCTGGTTCCCGCTGAAGTTTCCGAGGATGAGCAGTATGAGTATACGCTGACCGTCTCGGCGGACAATGCCGATCCTTTTTCAATGTTCTATACGATGACGGTGCTGAACAAGCTGCCGCTTACGCTGGTGTGTACGCCCCCTGCTCCGGTGTACGAAGGCGCGGAGGACTTCGATCTGGAGTGCGAGGCATCGGGGGAACCTCCGGGTTCCACGATCCAATATGCCTGGACGCCACGTGGCAGTACGGCAAACACGGACGAGTTAAGCGATCCGATGATTGCGAAGCCGACGTTCGAGGCGCCGGAGAATGTAGATGCGGACACGGATTACGAATACACGCTGACCGTCACGGCGGAGAATGCGGAGGACGCAACGCACGATGTTATCGTGACGGTGCTCGACAAGAAGCCGCTGGATGTGGCGTGCGCAACGCCTGCTCCGGTGTTTGAGGGTGCGGCGAATTTCGATCTGGAGTGTGCGGCTACGGGGGCCCCTGCGGGTTCCGAGTACGCGTACGCCTGGACAGGCTGGGGCAGTACGGCGAACACGGATCTTCTCGTCAGCGGCGCGGACGGGCCCACTCCGACCTTTGGCGTACCGGAGGAAGTGGACGACGACGAAACGTACGAATACCTGCTGACCGTCTCGGCCGAGAATGCGGAAGACGCGACGGAAGAGGTAACGGTGAGGGTGCTTAAAATCGGGTCCACTGCGCTTGTTTGCGCCTCGACTCCTTTGGTGTACGAAGGCTCGGAAGATTTCCCCTTGGACTGCTCTGTTTCAGGGGATGCGGAAGACGCCGATTATATGTACAAGTGGACAGATAAGGGCGCGACACAGAACACGTTGCTATTGAGCGCCACGGACATACTTTCCCCGACGTTCTACGTGCCGGATGCGCTGGATGAGACGACGACGTACGAGTATCTGTTGACGGCGCGCGCAGCGAATGTGGAAGACGCGACACAAGATGTTACCGTGACCGTGTTGAACCGCGGCACGCTGGCCGTTGCTTGTGCGCCTCCTCCTTTGGCGTACGAGGGATCGCCAGACTTTGCGCTGGACTGCTCGGCTTCAGGCGCTCCGGCGGGCTCCGACTACGACTACCACTGGACGGCCACAGGCGCGACGGCGAACACGGATCTGTTGGTAGTAGGCACGGACGGTCTCACCCCGACGTTCGACGTGCCGGAGGAAGTGGAGGAAACCACGACGTACGAGTACCTGCTTACGGTCAGTGCGGAGAATGCGGAGCCCGGTTCGGAGGAGGTGACGGTGACGGTGTTGAATGCGGGGGCGTTGAGCGTGGTGTGCACGGACCCTGCGGCGTACGAGGGATCGCCGGACTTTGCGCTGGACTGCTCGGCTTCAGGCGCTCCGGCGGGCTCCGGCTACGACTACTACTGGACGCCCCGGGGAAACACCCCGAACATAGACCGGCTCTCGGACACGACCGTACTGACCCCGACGTTCGATGTGCCGGAGGAAGTGGAGGAAACCACGACGTACGAGTACCTGCTTACGGTCAGTGCGGAGAATGCGGAGGACGGTTCGGAGGAGGTGACGGTGACGGTGCTTAACAAGGGAACGCTTGCCGTGGTGTGCGCGGATCCCGTTTCGGCGTACGAGGGCGCGGCGGACATTGCCTTCGATTGTTCGGCTTCGGGGGCTCCTGCGGGGAGCGATTACGCGTACGCATGGACGGCGAGGGGGAATACATTGGATACCTCGCTTTTGAGCGCCACAGACGTGGTCTCGCCGACCTTCTATGTACCGGATCAGGTAGATAGCGACGAGACGTATACGTACAGGCTTACGGTATCGACATCCGCCGGGAATATAAATCCCGGTACATTCGACCTTACCGTGAATGTATACGATAGTGCTGATCTTGAGGTCGGCTGCACCGACCGCGCGGTTTATGAGGGGGCGCCCCCCTTCAGGCTCGAGTGCACGGCGTCGGGAGGCCCGCCCGGCGTGCTCCGTGAGTGGGACTGGTCTCCGGACACCCATCTGACGGGTCCTCGTATTCGCATGCCTGTCTTCACTGTGCCAGCCAGTGTCGAGGGGGATATGACCTTCACGTACACAGCAACGGTTACAGCGGGCAGTGTGGTTGCTACCGACGAGTTGACGGTGACGGTGCTGAACAAGCCCGATATTCTGCTCGCGTGTGCGGATCCCGGATCGGTGTACGAGGGCGCGGACGATATCACGTTTGACTGCGAGGCATCGGGCGCGCCGGGGGACAACCCGCAGTATACGTATGTATGGACGGCCCGCGGGGACACGCAGGATACGTCGCTGCTGAGCGAAACGGACATAGCTGCGCCTGCATTTTACGTGCCGGATGCTATAGATGTTACAACGACGTACGAATATCTGCTGACAGCGAGCGCGGCGAATGCGGAAGACGCTACGGAGGAGGTGACCGTTACAGTGCTTAACAGGGCGCCGCTTGCTTTCGTGGACGATTCGATATCCGGTCGGGTCTACGTCTTTACGGCAGGCGAGGTCATCGAAGATATTCTTCTTCCGGAAGCTGAAGGCGGGTTGCCTCCGTATGCCTATACGCTCGCGCCGGCATTGCCTCCGGGGCTTGATCTTGACGATCCGACGCGGACGATTTCCGGTACGCCTTTGGAGGTAAGCCCCGGGACGGAGTACACCTGGCAGGCCGCCGACGCCGATAACGAGACGGTGCAGATTGCGTTTTCCATAGAGGTGGTTCCTGCGCAAGAACCCATTTCTCCGCCCGTAGCGGAATCTTCACCGGAGGCAGGGGAGCCATCTTTGCCGGAGCCGTCGTCGCTTGGCGTAACGGCAAGCGCCTCGCCCTTGCGTTTCGGGGTGCAGTCGGCGTTCACCGAGGTGTTGCTCGATCCGATGACCGATGGCATATCGACCTACGTGTCGGGTCCGTACCATGCGGGCCGCATGACGCTTTCGCCGGACGGCAGCGAAGCGCTTGACGAGAACGGGGAGATGGATTTGTCCATTGAGCTGGTCTCTCCGGTCGTTCTCAAACGTGCGGATGCGATCGAGGCTTCCTCGATCGTTCTTACTCCTTCCTGGTTCTTTGCAGAGTCGTGCGGGCAGCTTTCATCTCAGGCGATAGGGGGTTTGTATACGGAGATGACGCTTTCGGAGGATGCCTGCCGCCTGCTTCGCTTCGGAGGCGAACTGGACCTTACGGACATGCCTTCAGGTCATTATTCAGGAAATATGGATATTATTCTCCGTTCGGGCGAGAACGAGGAGACGCATTCGGTGGAGGTGTCGGTGACGGTCGTTCCTGCGCAGCAAGTCATCACGATCGGTCCGGGAGGGGTGCGTTTCAGCACATCGCGCGAGCTTCCTGCCGGATTGACCGAGGAGCA